>Ga0315545_1002202_pt1 | contig 17872 bp, 18 predicted proteins | sample SalMarSW160210MG_FD_203096 | JGI IMG/M metagenome (GOLD analysis project Ga0315545, IMG submission 203096) | Salt marsh sediment microbial communities from the Plum Island Ecosystem LTER, Massachusetts, United States - Salt Marsh Sediment SW1602-10 ...
AGTCTTTCAGCGCTTCCGGATTGATCGATTCGACTCCGATGAATAGTGTCTGGCACTTTGCCCTTTTCAGCATGCTGACGAGTTCTCTGTCTTTTGCGACGTGTATGCTGAACTGGCTCGACCATTTGAAATCGAGATCCGCACGTATGAGCTTTTCGAGAAAGATTTTTGTTTTTGTATTGTTTGCGGCGAAATTGTCATCGTAAAAAAATGCGTTCCTGTACCCTTCACGGTACCTCGTCATCACCTCCTCCATGACGAGGTCCGGGTCCTTGATCCTGTATTTTCTCCCGAACATCTTTGTGACGGAGCAGAATATACAGTCGTGCGGGCACCCCCGTGACGCCATGATGGGCGCGTATTTCATATTGATCCTGTTCCGTTTCTTACTGTACCCCTGAAGAAGGGAAAGGTCTAGAATGGGAACATCGTCGATGTTCACACGGGACCCGTATACGATTCTCTCTTTTTCAGTGCCGGTGAACACGTCGAGCACAACATTTTCCCCTTCTCCGATCACTACCTGATCGGCGTGCTCCAGCGCTTCGTTTGGCATCGCGGAAGGGTGGTTTCCTCCCATGATGACCTTTTTATCCGGGAACTGACGCTTTATTGCATCTGCAATCTGATATGCCCTGTTGATCGTGTGGGTGATTGCGGTGATGCCGATAATATCCGCCTCCCGGATGAATGGATGGAATGTGTCTGTTTTGTTGTTGTAAGCAGGTAGTATGTCTTCTTTGAATACTTTTACCTCGTGTCCAGCCTGCTTCAACATAGTTCCGAGAAACAGGGGCCCAAGGAGCGGAAGCTTTGTGAGAAAGAAATAGACATTTATCGGAGGCCGTGGTTCAATAAAAGCAATCTTCATTGTTATCTCCCGTTACATTCAGATTAATAATGTATTATACTGAAATCCCTCTATCGAGTAAACAGAAAAAACAGCTCGCTGAAAATTATTGTAATCTTGAAAAAATTGCATATATTAGTACCTTGAATAAGGTGCGGACATCTCGAAAGAGTATGCGTTCTTTTGGAAGATATCGGTACCGGAGAGATAGAATTTCAGGAGTTTTTCGGTAACGATTATGACTCGCGTGTGTGTGCTCGGTGCAGGGTATATGGGAAGCGCAATTACCTTTCCTCTTTCAGACAACGGGGTCGGTATTCATCTCTGGGGCACATGGCTCGATGACTGGATTCTCGATGCGTGCAGGCACGGGAAGCACCCGAAGTTAAGAAAATCCATTCCGGAAAATGTTTCCCTCTTTTACTCAGATAAGCTCGAGGAGGCCATCGAGGATGCGGAGTGTCTCATCATTGCAGTTGCGAGTGAGGGATTCGTTTCTGTATTTCAGAGGGCGCTCGATGCAATGAAGAGGAGCTTCCCGCTTTTTTGTCTCACCAAGGGGTTTGTTCCCGTTTCAGGAGAGGTGAATCGTATCAGTGAGGTTGCCCGGCGTATGTTTCATGAGAGGTTTCCGGGCGAGGATTTCAGGTGGGTGTCAGTCGGCGGCCCTGTGAAGGCTGTTGAGCTTTCGAACAGGGTCCCCACCTCAACGATGTTCGGCATGAACAGTTCTGCGATGACTCCCCTTATGCGGCTGTTTCCCACCGATTACTACTTCGTAAGCTGCTGTGATGACGTGTGTGGAGTGGAGTTGTGCTCCGCTTTCAAAAATGTCTACGCAATCGGGCTTGGAATCTACGACGGCCTGTACGGAGGGGGAAGGGAAAAGTATTTCCACAACCTGAAGTCAATCTTGTTCAACCAGTCTGTCCGGGAGATGGCACTCCTCATCGAACGGGCGGGAGGAAGAAGGGAAACGGTGTTCGATCTTTCAGGAATCGGCGATCTGTACGTCACTTCGGGATCCGGAAGAAACCGCAGGTTCGGTGAATATCTGGGAAAACAGTACGTTCCGAACGACGCGTACCGCCTTATGTACGAGGACGGGGAGATCGCTGAAGGATACCATGCCGTTCATCACGGGATGAAATTCATCAACACACTCGAAAACAGCCTTATCGAGGAACTGCCTCTCTTTGAAATGCTCTACCGGATTATTGCTCAAAACAGGAACGTTGAAGATGAACTGCGCCGTTTTCTGAAGGGCCTGGGTATGCAGTGAGTTTCGATCGAAAGTGAACTTCACGGGATGGAGGATATTCACATGTACACCATTCAATACATTGCGGATCAGATCGGCGGAAGAGTTTTTGGCAACGGGGAAAAAACGATTGACGCAGTGTGCACGCCTGAGGATATAAGGCAAAACTGTGCTGTCTTTGTAAAGGACAAGAGAAACTATCGGAAACTTAAGGGAAAAACCAATACACTCTGTGTCGTCATCCCATTCGAACCTGAAGAGCACCAGGGGATCGACTACATACTCGTGGGCCCTTCACAAAAAGACACCGCATTCATCAGGCTCCTCAGCCTCTTCGAAAAAGAGAAGATACCTGAGAACGGGGTGTCGCCAATGGCTTTTGTTTCTCCTGATGCGGTAATCGGCAAAAATGTCACAGTCTGTGAGTTTGCATCGATCGGTGCGAACACCATGGTCCAGGACGGCACTTATATCGGACAGGGCACAATCATCGGAAGAGACTGCAGGATCGGAGAGGGGTGCACGATTTATCCGAACGTCGTAATATACACGAACTCGATTATCGAGGACAGCGTGATCATACATGGGGGCGTGGTAATCGGCGGTGACGGGTTCAGCTATGTGAAGATAAACGGAACGAACACGAAAATACCGCAGATCGGCGGCGTGCACATCGGAAAGAATGTCGAGATAGGCGCAAATGCCACGGTTGACAGGGCTACCGTCGGCTACACGAGAATCGGTGAGAATACAAAGCTCGACAACCATGTGCAGATCGCCCACAACTGCGTGATCGGGAAGAACACGGTCATCTGTGCGCTCACTGGAGTCGGGGGGAGCGTGCGGATCGGTGATAACGTGGTTGTTGCGGGAATGGTCGGACTCGCCGATCACATCGTTATCGAGGACGATGTATTCGTCGGTGCAAAGGCCGGGGTAATGAAGAAATGCGTGGAAAAAGGAACCGCTGTATTCGGATATCCAGCCAGAGACTACAAGGAAGAGATGAAGTTCAACGCAATGAAGCCGAAACTGCAGGCATTGTACGGTGAGGTGCAGAGCTTGAAGGAAAAGCTCGGCCCTTAGTCAATTGGCTGGATCCAGCCGTTTCCAAGACCGAGACGGTCAAGGATATCTTGCACGTGCTCATACTCTTCGGAAAGAAGCTTTCTTTTGAGTTCAGGGATTGCGTGGGCGCGGTAAGCGGGAAAGTACTGGCTCATCAAGCTCACCGGAATCGATGGTGAAAGCAGGGCAATGAATTCGAGCACCTGTTGTGTATTCGCTCGGTTGCCGGGCAGAACGAGGTGTCTGATGATCAGCCCTTTTTTTGCAATCCCGTGCTCGTCGACTCGAAGCTCGCCCACCTGACGGTACATCTCTGTAACTGCAGCGCGGTTTTTTTCCACATATCCGCTGACACCTGAATAGTGTTCGGCATTCGAATCGTCTCCGTATTTCATGTCAGGCAGATAGATGTCCACGATTCCCTCGAGAAGCTTCAGCGTCTCCACATCATCGTATCCGTTCGAGTTGTACACCAGTGGAATCCTCAGTCCTCTTGGCACCGCAGCTGCCACCGCCTCGACGATTTGCGGGACGAAGTGTGTGGGAGTTACGAGGTTGATGTTGTGGGCTCCCTTTTGTTGCAGAAGGAGCATCCGGTAAGCGAGTTCTGCGACAGTGATCTCATTGCCGTGTCCCATCTGACTGATGGGGTAATTCTGACAGAATACACACCTGAACGAGCAGCCGCTGAAAAAGATCGTCCCAGACCCCCTGATTCCTGAGATCGGCGGCTCTTCCCCGTGGTGAAGGTTCCAACTCGCAATTTTCGGGAGGATCCCCGATCTGCATCTGCCATCGGGTCCGCGGCGCCTATCAACTCCGCAGTGAAACGGGCAGATTGTACATCCTGTAAGCATGGCGTTCAGCACACCGATTCGTCTCCCGAAGTCAACTCCGTACAGATAGGAGGGATGCGAAGATTGTTGCATGACGGAGGAGTGTTCATTCATGGAAGATAAAATAGCGCACCTGCGGTGAATGTTCAATTGCGAAATTCGGGCAGCTGTTCCGTTTTTACAGAAGGAAACTGGTTGAGGTAATCGTCAACGGTGCGTATCCGCGCGTCGAGCTTTTCAAGATGGGAGGAGATAATAACGCCGTAATCCAGCTCCCCGTTCTGTATGCGGGAGAGTTCGTCCTCCCACTCGTCGAGATCGATCCTCCCGGGAAGCTCTCCGCCCGCCTGTGAAATTTTTTTTACCTCATCCCAGTAATTCAGGCTGATTTGGTAGTAGTAGCGGGCGATTTGAAAGCTTTCCTTGAGGCTTTCTGCATACCACAGGTTGAAGAAGTATACGTGCTGTTTGTCGAATCTGCGGGCTAGCTGCAGGTAGCTGTCGATGATGAGGAGGTTTACGTGCATCCTGAACAGGGTTTTATACCGGGTGAAGTCGTTTTGCGTCTCTATTCGTGCGAGGCTTCTCACTGGATTGTCGAACGGAGCCTGAAGCGCCCACTGCATGAATCGGATGTTTCTCTCAAGGCTTGGATTCACCTGATAGAGGTTCATGACATAAAGGTAGAACTCCTCCGCGTAGTAGAGACGCCGGGCATGACTGCCTGCTGGTACGAGTATGAGAGCGGATAGAATCAGGATCAGGTATGTTTTTTTCATGAGCTCTTCCCGGTAATGAGGCCCTGTTCACGGATTTCTCTATTAATACTCTTCGTCAAATGATACTTTCATCTTGAAGTCCTTTTCATTGGTGAGTATTATGAACAAAATACACCCACAGAGGCAATGAGAATGGAAAAAAACGAACTGGCAGAGGGACTTACCTTCGATGATGTTCTGTTAACGCCGAAATACTCTTCCGTCACGCCGGGAGAAGTGGATATTTCAACCAGGTTGAAGTCACTTCACCTGAACATACCGCTTATTTCAGCAGCTATGGACACAGTTTCTGGTTACCGGATGGCGATTGCGCTCGCGCGTGAGGGCGGTTTTTCAGTGATACACAGAAATTTCGCCGTGGAGGAGCAGGCGGCTGAGGTTGAAAAGGTGAAACGATCACAGAGCGGTATGATCATCGATCCGGTTACACTCGGTCCTGAAGCGAAGGTGAGCTCCGCAATGGAAATCATGCGGAATTTCCGCATCTCCGGTGTCCCTATCACCGATCAGGGGAAACTTATCGGCATACTCACGAACCGTGATCTCCGGTTCATAACGGATTTCGAACAGCCTGTAAAGAATCTCATGACAAAGAAAAACCTCATCACCGCGCCCGCGAAAACGACCCTCGATGAGGCAAAGGGAATACTTCAGAAGTACAAGATCGAAAAACTTCCCATCGTGGACGATGATTTTCGACTCATTGGGCTCATCACAATAAAGGATATTCAGAAAGCAATCGACTTTCCCTTCTCAGCACTGGACGATAAAAAGCGGCTCATTGTCGCCGCTGCAGTGGGTACGTCGGCGGACCTCAGAGCGCGGGCCGATGCACTGTACCAGGCAAAAGTCGATGCGCTCGTTGTCGATACCGCACATGGGCAAACTGCGCGAGTTGTTGAGGCGGTGCAGACGATTAGAAAACGCTACAGCAGCCTGCTGGTCGTTGCGGGGAATGTCGGGACAGCAGAGGGTGCGGAAGCGCTCATTGAGGCAGGTGCGGACGTGATCAAAGTCGGAATGGGACCGGGATCGATCTGTACAACGAGAATCGTGGCAGGCGTGGGTATGCCGCAGCTGAGCGCAATAATGGACTGCGCAAAGGTAGCCCGAAACCGCGGTGTGCCCCTTATCGCCGATGGTGGTGTCCGGTACTCGGGAGATATTGTAAAGGCGCTTGCTGCAGGGGCAGACGCGGTGATGATCGGAAGTCTTTTCGCAGGTACTGATGAAAGCCCCGGTGAGAAAGTCATCTACCAGGGGCGGTCCTTCAAGGAGTACAGGGGTATGGGATCGGAAGGAGCGATGAAAAGCGGGTCATCGGATCGTTATTTTCAGGAAGGACAGAGAAAATTCGTGCCGGAAGGTGTCGAGGGACTCGTTCCGTACAAGGGCAGCGTTCAGGACATTGTGTTCCAGCTCTGCGGCGGCATTAAAGCGGGGATGGGGTACGTAGGAGCACGTACAATGGAAGAGCTGAGGGCCAGGAGCACTTTCATTAAAATCAGCTTTTCATCACTGAAAGAAGGGCACCCCCACGACGTGCAGATAACAAAGGAACCGCCGAACTACTTCTTTCCTGATTATGAGTAAGGTACGGGGATTACCGGCAGCCTACCATTTGAAGACAAAGTCGAGCATCAAGCTCTGCGTTGGATTCGCTCCCGCATAGGCGCCGAGCTCATCGACAAAATATGCGAGATAGATGTGGAATATGTTGAGATCGAATCCGATTCCACCTGAAAGATATCCTCCATCGATTCCCGCCCTGAGGGTGAGAATCCTGAGCGTGTCGAAGCTCACGCCGAACTTGATTTTGGAAAAAACTGAGGTGTAATCGAGGAGGTCCGTATAGTCAAATGCAACAACGAAGTTCCTGAATTGTGAAGGCTCAGTTTCGGTGTGAAAGGGATAAAAGGCAATTCCGAATGCGATTCTTGGCTTTATCATGCTGCTGGAAAGGTCTTCGGACCGGTTTACCGACTTCCATTCGCTGAATCTTGTTCCAAAAAAATCATGGGCTGTGAGACCGAAAGAAATCCATGTACGGGGGATGTAGAGCAATCCGATGTCGCCGCCGAATCCCACAGCCTTTGAGACAGGTATCTCAGACGTGTCGGACACGGTATCCAAAACAGCGAGTACCGTTCCTTCGATCTCTGATTTTGTTCTCAGTAAAAGCTTGAGGTTTGCTCCTGCATAGAGACCTTCCAAAAAAGGGACCGAACGGCCGTATCCTCCCACGATGCCGATGTCCGTGAATGCGTCAAATCTCGCAGAGGGGAGAATGGCCCCCGGCCTGGTGTCGAGCAGCGGATTGATGCTGTTGAAAAAGGCAAAACCGAAATTATTCCCCACACGCCCGATAAAAATCGGGCCCGTGATTCCGAGGGCCACAGTGGTGTCGCTAAGATAGGTATCAATATTCCCTGAAGAGGTCACGTCTGTGCCGGATATCAATGCATTGTAGAGACGGAGCGCGGTATCGTCAATATTCATCTTTATTCCGAGTGAAAAAACCGAGGTAATGCTCTCAGTGATGATCGCATACCCCGCTGGGTTGTAAAAGACACTGTTCTCATCGTTTGCCACGGCAGTGAATGCATCTCCCATCGCCCTCACCATGGGAAGAACAGGCCGCGCCATGTGCTCGGAATTGTCGATTCCGTAAAGAGACGTACCATACCCGATTGCCCACGCCGCGCAGAGGATGAGTATCAGAATTGTTTTTCGCGAACCCACAATTTCCACCTTCTTGAAGCTTCCCGCTATGAGAGAGCGGCATTTCCCAGTCCGAGTGTGACCCAGTCGTTTATTCCGGACTGCATGTCAATGATGTCCTGCTCCTCCATGCCGATAGGAGGGGTCGCTTTCAGTTCTTCGAGTGCATTGAACGCATTGGTTAGATACCCCATCATGAGAGCTTCTTCTGCGGTTCCGTCGACGTAGCTTGAAAGTCCGTTTCCCGCGCCATCATTCCAGGTTCCTATGTTGAAAGGATGCGAGCTGGTTTCATCGACGATCGCATCGAGCTCTTCATCGGTCGTCACATCGCCTGGCCCCCATGGGGAACTGTTGTAATCCGAAGCGATCTTTTGTGCACCCACCCCGGTTGCGGCCATCATGTTTATCTGGTATACCTCAAAGAGGACTCCAAGATCAACCTCCCCAGTCGTATTATCCATTGCGGAATTGTAATCCGACGCTGCATTTTCCACATTATCGAAAAAGTATGTGTAGTCGCCGTTTGATACCACCTGTAAAATAATCTCGCCATGATTGTCGACTTCGAGATCACCGTTCATAAGGTCTTCAACAACTGAGTCCATAGTTGGTGAACCTTCCCGCATATACGCGGCACCTCTCCCCAGATACGCTTCAACGAGTTGGTCTCCACTCGAGCTCTCGATGACGTCAGAGAAGTACTCGATTGCCTGTCCGTAATTTCCGTTTGAAAGCGCGCTGTACCCTGCATCGAGCTTTGCCTCGTTGTTCATTTTTGACGGGTCAACAAGGGGGCTGAATATATTTATTGGTTTACAGGAAAATACAAGTGTTGTACAGAATCCGATAAGGAGAGAGGTGTAGACGGTTTTTTTCAGCATGCATCCACCCCAGTGGTATCTCACCTTAAGTATAGGTGAAAAAAAAATGCAATTCCTCAGTATTTATCACAGAGTGGGCGAAAGTGTGTTGAATTAATCGTGGTGTCGGGTATAATTAGTTCTTGGTGAATTAATCACCAACGACTAATTAGTTCTTGCGGGGAAAATAGGAAAGCCCCCCGAAAAGGAGGAAAAACGGGGGGCTAATGAAAAAAAAGCATCTCCTAGGGGAGTCGAACCCCTGTTGCCGGGATGAAAACCCGGTGTCCTAACCACTAGACGAAGGAGACCTGTGCATGAGCCGCGAAGGAATCGAACCTTCGACCCACGGCTTAAAAGGCCGTTGCTCTACCAACTGAGCTAGCGGCTCTTCCTCGGGCACAAATATAGTTGCCTGGAAATGTCAGGTCAAGTTTTTTTTCCCTAGGGATAGAATCTTGCGAATGGGGAGCACAACATGTACAGCATGACCGGTTTCGCGTCTAAGGAATACAATTGGGAAGAATACAGCATCACGGTGAGTATCAAGTCACTGAACAGCAGGTATCTCGATGTCCGGTTCAGGCTCCCGGCTTCCCTGGAACTTTTTGAGGAAAGGATGCGGAAAATTCTGAAAAAGTATATAACCCGGGGAAAGGTTGATGTAATCGTGAAGGTGACTGCTCACGAGCAGAGCGAATTCGCAGTGCTCAAGTCGATGATTGAAAGGTATTTCGGTATGCTGAAAAGAATAGAGGATGAGACACACACGCATTTTCAGGTTTCCCTCATCGATCTGTTTTCTCTGAAAAACATGGTAAATCCCAATGACGATCCGTTACTGGAAAAACTGCCTGCCGAAAAAATCGAGAACGCATTTCGCGATACGATTGAGGCGTTCCAGGAATCGAGACGCAGAGAGGGTGAGAGCACCAAAAAGGAGATTCTGGAATACATAGGCGAGATAAACAGCTCCATGTCGGAGATCGAAAGTCAGTGTCCCGCGATCATCGAGAAATACAAGGGTCAGCTGAAAGGAAAGATATCCGAGCTCGTTTCTAACGGCATCGATGAAACACGGGTCATGATGGAAGTGGGTATTTTTGCAAGCAAGATGGATATCAGTGAAGAAATCTCAAGAATAAAGGGTCATGTGCACCACATGTCGGAAAAAATGGGCTCAGACGGTTCACATGGAAGGGAGCTTGATTTTATCGTTCAGGAGCTTACACGGGAAATCAACACGATCGGGTCGAAAGTGCCCGATTACACCGTGTCAGAACAAGTGATTTCTGTCAAGTCATGTCTCGATAAAATAAAGGAACAGGTCAGAAACATTGAATAGCAGGGGGTTTTTACTGGTTATTACCGCGCCCTCGGGAACCGGCAAAACCACCATCTACAGGGACATTCTCGCTCGGCATCCTGAGATCAGCTTTTCGGTATCCTACACAACGCGAGAGAAACGTTCCGGGGAGGTCAACGGCGAGGATTATTTTTTTATCAGCAGGGAAAAATTTTTGCACATGATAAGGCAAAATCGTTTTCTCGAGTGGGCGGAGGTGCATGATGAGCTGAAGGGAACTGAAAAGCGACAGGTGGCAGATTTCCTGAAGAGAGGGAAGGTATGCCTTCTTGATGTTGATGTGCAGGGGGCCCTGAGTATCATGAAAAATTATCCAGATGCAGTCACGGTATTCATTCAGCCGCCGAGCCTGGATGAGCTTGAAAAAAGACTCAGAAAGCGGGGCACGGAAAGTGAAGAAAAGCTTCGCTTACGTCTGCTGAACGCAAAAAAGGAACTTGAATACGCGCCGCTTTTTCAATATATTGTGGTCAATGACAGGGTGGAAAATGCCGTAAAAAGAATAGAACAAATCATCCAGGAAGAGGAAAAAAAAAAGAGGGTAGACCATGGTCCCGGTTTATAAAATCATTGATTTTAACGGTAACAGGTATCTCATTGCACGGGCGGTAATGAAAAGAGCCAGACAGATCAATTTCATCGGTGATGATGAGCTGGAAGATTTCGAAGGAAAAATCGCATCCCTTGCACTGAAACAGATATTGAACAATGAAGTCAAATACATCCTTCAAAAAGAAGGTCAGGATAAAGAAACCTGACACCCGTGTTTGTTCATATTTTCTCTCCGCAAGCCAGCGTTGCGCATATAATTTAAAAACACAATTCCCAATCCAGGCACAGATCGTAAAGATAAATCGATGAACGAGGACTGCACAGTTTTTATTTTTGGTCCAACCGCAGTCGGGAAAACAGCGCTGGCGTGTGAGGTCGCGAAAGACATCGGTGAGATTATATCAGTCGACTCCATGCAGGTGTACCGGGGTCTTGAGTGCGGTACTGCGAAGCCCTCTGAAGAGCAGCTCAGGACAGTGAAGCACCACCTTGTGAGCGCGATCCCTCCCGAACAGCGGTTCAGCGCGGGTGATTTTCGGAAAAAGGCGGTACAGCTTATCAGGGAAATCACGGGAAGACGGAAGGTGCCTATTCTCGTGGGTGGAACCGGTTTGTATTTCAGGACACTGGAGTATGATTTTATGGATGCGCCGAAAGCGCAGACAGCGCTCCGCGAGGCTCTCTACGACAAGGAGGAGTCGGAGAGTGGCTGTTTGTACAGAGAGCTGATGAACGTTGACCCGGATACTGCTCGCATTGTTCATCACAATGATCTGCTGAGGATCGTGCGCGCATTGGAGGTCTACTACACGGCTGGGGTTCGTTTTTCCGAGCTCACCGGAAGCTATCGGAAAAAGCAAAGAAGGTACTTTCCTCTGAAAATAGGAATCAGTATTGACAGAGAGAAGCTTTACGCCCGAATCGAGTCACGATGTGTTCGCATGATTGAGTGCGGGCTTGGGCGTGAAGTGTACGGACTCCTGCAAAAGGGGCACACGGAGAAGCTTCCATCCATGAAGGGTCTAGGGTACAGCCACTTCATTCAGTACTTTAAAGGGTGCTTTTCACTCGAGGAAACTTTCCGGCTGTTTGTCAGAGATACGAAACGGTACGCGAAACGGCAGCTTACCTGGTTTCGAGGGGAATCCAACACGGAGTGGTTTGATCCACATGATGCGTCTGTTATTCGGGAAAAAGTCATTGCATTTGCAGGCCTGTAATTCATGGTGTACAATGGAAACATCTTGTTGAATCGTGTGTGTGAATGTACCGTATCTCACGAATGAAAGGAGGAACGAGTGTATAATGTCGTTGTGATGGCGGGCGGAAAAGGGGAGAGGTTCTGGCCAAAAAGCGTCTCGCAGAAACCAAAACAGTTTCAGCGCATCGTGTCGGACCGCACGATGATTGAAGAAACGTTTTACCGGGTGTATCCGGAAGTTCCGGCAGAGCGTATATTCATCGTTGCAGGAGAGCGGTTCAGAGAGGTTACTGTTGAGCAACTGCCCGATCTGCACCGCAAAAATCTTATTGTCGAACCTGTCGGAAAGAATACCGCTCCGGCCATCGGGCTTGCAGCAGCGTATCTGTTGGATGCCCATAGAGATGAGGTGATGGTTGTGCTCACGGCGGATCACGTGCTGAAGCCGAAACACGAATTCCTGCGTGCGGTCGAAGCTGCGGCTGCGGCGGCTAAAGGCGGCTCACTTGTGACGTTCGGCATATCTCCGGACAGACCTGCGGTGGAGTACGGCTACATAGAGATCGGCAAAGTGCGCGGGCGGATCAAGGGGATCGAAGTGTATGATGTGGAGAAGTTTCACGAGAAGCCGTCTCTGGAGTGTGCATCCGAATACGTACAGTCAGGGAAGTTTCTGTGGAACGCCGGGCTCTTTGCTTTTACGGTCTCCGCTCTTCTCGGTTCGATGAAAACGCATATGCCACGGCTCTACGAGGGGTTGATGCGCATCCACAAAAGCATCGGGACAAAAATGGAGGAAGCGGTTAAGGAGGAGGAGTTTGCGCAGTTTGAAAGCGTATCAGTCGATTACGGCATCATGGAAAAAGCGCACAACATCGTCTGCGTCAGACCTTCTTTCATTTGGGATGATGTGGGGTCGTGGGGTTCCGTCGCGCGCCATAGAGAAAAAGATATGCACGGGAACGTGTTCCAGGGGCAGGTGATACTTATCGACGCAAAGGACAACATCGTGCTCGGAGATGACGAGTCCTTAATATCGTTGATCGGGATCTCGGACGTCATTGTCGTGAAAGAGGGCCAGAAGATATTGATTGCCCACAGGTCGCAGGATCAGCGGGTAAAGGAGGTAGTCCGGCATATCGATCAGAACGAAAACTATTCCAAGTTTCGCTAATGGAGTTGATGGGGTGTGAATAATTCAATATATTATGCATACATGTGAGGGAAACGAATGGCAGAGAACGATTCAAATATTCTTGAAGCAGGTTTTTCTTCTCTCGTGCTCACACTGAGCTCTTCGGCGTGGGTAGGGCTCGGAAAGATCGCTGATCCGATTTCGGGGGAGATGAAGACAGATCTCTCCGGGGCAAAGTTTGCGATCGATACCCTTGTGATGCTCAGAGAAAAAACCAAGGGGAACCTCACAAAAGATGAGGAGAAGATATTGTACAGTGTCGTTGCTGAGCTTCAGGCGAATTACGCGGAAACGGTATTTTCAAGAAACCACAAATCAGAAGAAATCCCCGCTGAAAAGGACATCCCCGCCCCTGAAGCCGGTTCAGAGCAGAGCGCAGAAGAGGGGAATCGGCTTAAGCCGGAGGGCTGAGGAGCTCGTCCTTTTCTCAAGAAACAGACTTCATCATTTATGTTGGGAGGAAGAATGCCTTCAGGGAAAAAGAGGAAGAGGCAAAAAATCGCGAATCACAAGAGAAAAAAGCGATTGCGGAAAAACAGACACAAAAAGAAGTAGGAACCTGTACAGAATGAGGAAACTATCGTTTGGGGGAAACACATTGATCATGGGCGTGATCAATGTGACCCCCGATTCATTCTATAAGGGAAGCAGAGTTCAGCAGAGAGAGGCTGCCGTTGAACGGGCGCTGTATTTTGAAAGGGCCGGAGCGGATATCGTGGATGTCGGCGGACTTTCGACCAGACCCGGTGCAGAGGAAATAGATGCTGATGAAGAGGCCGGAAGGGTTGTTCCGGTCATCGAATCGATCAGAAAAAAAAGCGATGTGCTCATCTCGGTTGACACCTACAGGTCTGAGGTAGCCCGGCAGGCGGTTACAAGCGGTGCACAGATCATCAACGACATATCCGGTCTGCGATTCGACAAGACGCTCCCTGATGTTGTTCGAAACACCGATGCTTACATCGTTCTAATGCATATACGCGGAAAACCAGCACACATGCAGGCGCGAGCAGCATATCGAGATGTGATTGCTGAAATATCGGAGGAGCTTGATTCGTCAGTCCGCACTGCTCTCGGTGCGGGGATCAGCCCTTCAAGAATCATACTCGATCCTGGAATCGGTTTTGCAAAAACTGCGGAGCACAATCTCGCTCTCATCAAATACCTGCCGAGGATAAAAGAAAAGGGGTATCCTGTCCTCATCGGTCTCTCGAGGAAGTCTTTTCTGGGTGTGTATACGGGTCTTGAACCGGATGACAGACTAATACCTACGATCGCGGCAAATGCTATATCTATTTTTCAGGGTGCCGATATTATAAGAGTACACGATGTAGAGGAAGCAAAATACACAGCCGCGATCGCTGATGCGATCAAAAACGCTTAAGAACTCCCATGGATATTATCCTCAATGTTCACTGGATAAAGACCTATCTACTGCCGGTAATCGATATTGCGATTATTGCATTTGTCATCTACAGGATTTATCTGATGATTTCAGGAACAAGAGCGATCCAGGTGGTCAAGGGGCTTGCACTCATTATTTTTGCTGCGTGGTTTTCCCAATTTCTCCATCTGGAAACTGTGAGCTGGGTGTTGCAGCAGCTCATCCAGGTTGCGGTGATTGCGGTTATTATCCTCTTCCAGCCGGAATTACGGAGAATGCTCACGAAGCTCGGGCAGAACAGGTTTTTAGGTGCCTTCTTTAAAGAGAGCAAAAACATCATTGATACACTCATTTCCTCCGTGGAAGCACTTTCCCGCAGCAAAACAGGAGCACTCATTGTCATTGAAGCAAACGTCGGACTGAAAAACTATATTGAAACCGGTATTGTGATTGACGCTCTATTGAGCAGCGATCTCATCTGTTCCATATTTAAAAAGGAGTCTCCACTCCATGACGGAGCAATCATTGTGAGGAGAGATCGGGTGGTTGCCGCAAAATGCATTCTTCCGTTGACCGACAGGCACGAGCTTCTCGAAGGGTACGGAACGAGGCACTTCGCAGCTTTAGGGCTTGCAGAAGAAACCGATGCGTTTGTGATCGTTGTTTCGGAGGAGACAGGAAAAATATCCCTCGCATGGAACGAAAACATCATGCTTGGAATCACGAGTAAACGGCTCCGGGAGCAGTTGAACGAACTTTTTCTCATGACGTCTCAGTGAATCCATGAAAACACACATACTGAAAAAGATTACCTACAAGTGGCACATCAAGCTTCTTTCACTCGGGCTTGCCGCGATGCTCTGGGTGTATGTTGACAATCTCAAGGAGAAGGAGCGGTTCGTGTCCGTGCCTGTTGAGGTACGCAATATTCCACACGGGTACATGTTGTCGGACGGTGTTCCGCCGTCGGTAAAAGTCATTCTCAAGGGAAAGGAGAGTAGACTCGCTCTTCTCGATGAAACGTCCATTATCGGGTACATCGATCTCGAGAACAGTGAGAAGCTCAGTCGAAGAGAAATCATGATAGTCGATAAAAACAGCATCCCGCAGGGAATTTCGGTCAAGGAAATAACGCCGCGGATTATCGACGTTTCAATAGAGCGGGTTGAAGAGCGGTCGGTCATGGTGATTCCTGTTATCACCGGAGAGCCGCCTTTTGGATATTTCTTTGAAGATGTTATCATCGATCCGGAGAAAGTCTTTGTCAGTGGTCCGGAGTCGCTGATAAAAACGCTCGAATCGGTGTACACAAAGGATATCAGTATAAAAAACCTCACCGAAACCACTGTCAAGGAGGTCGGGCTGGATTTGCCGGACGAAAAAATCTCACTCGATGAGGAGATGGTCGTCAGTGTGAAGGTTATCATAAAAGAACAATACGTCCTGAAACGAATAGAGAAAAAAGAGGTTCTGCCGCAAAACCTAAAAGAAGGATATGACGCAATGATTGAGGATGTGACCGTCTCCACGCTCATCAAGGTTCCAAAAAGGCTCGAGCGGGAGCTGTCTGCTGAAAGCATCAGTATTTTCGTTGACTGTGAAGAAGTTGACGAAGCGGGTACGTTCACGCTTCCTCTCGGGGTCAACAGCATGATCCGGGACATCACTTTTTTAAAAACAGAACCGAACACGGTCACAATCGCGGTGAAGAAAAAAAAGGAAAACCCCCGGTGATTTTTTCACGTTCCTGAGGTTTTCCTTGCGGGAAATATCATCACTTATGGAGCATGATGTGGAAGAACAGCAGGTGAAAATATCATACCACGCGAAAAAGCCCACGCACTGTCCCGTGTGCGGCGCCTCCTTCAGAAAGGAAGAAATGCTCTCAGGCGGCGGGAGGCTGATTGCAAAAGATACGACTGACGAGCTGAGACGGATCTACCAGCCAAGTAAAAAGGCAGGAGAGATCTATCCGCTTATATATTCGGTCACGGTATGTCCGGAGTGTTTGTATGCTGCCTATCCCGAGGATTTTCTGCACATTAAAACGGAACACATATCCACAGCATTTTCTCAGATGAAAAAGAGAAAAGAGGACTTGGCGCTGATATTCCCGACTCTTGACTTCATCGCTCCCAGAGACCTCTTTAGCGGCACTGCGAGTTATCTACTTTCCATCGGGTGCTACGCGTTCCACAGCAAAGAACGTGCCCCAACATTCAAAAAGGCACTCTCCTCGCTGCGGGGGGCGTGGCTGTTTGAAAATCTCGACCAAAAATATCAGAACAAGAATTATGACAGGCTCAAGTTCATCATGTATGAGAAAGCGATTATCTACTACGAGAAAACGGTAAAATACGCACAGACAGGAGAAGAGCGGGTTGATGCGATAAAGAATTTCGGTCCTGATCTTGATAAAAATTATGGTTTTCCGGGAGTGCTCTTCGTTTCGACGCTTCTTCAGTTTAAATACGGGAATGGAAGCGTGAAGGAGGAGCGAATCAAGATACTGCAGGCATCCAGAAGGATGGTCAGCAGGATCTTCGGTATGGGAAAGTCATCCAAGAGCAAACCCACGCTTATTCTTGACCGCGCAAAAGATCTCTACGAGCGTATCGGAGAAAAAATTGCGGAGCTCAAAGAACAATGAGACAGATCGCGATGGAAATCGCCTACGACGGATCGCATTTTTCCGGATGGCAGATACAGCCCAATGCCGTGACGGTTCAGGGAGTGATCGAGGAAAGCCTCGGACGGATTTTGAAAACGCAGACCGCTCTGCGGGTTGCAGGGAGAACCGATACGGGAGTGCACGCAATCGGGCAGATCGCCTCATTTAAAACCTCGAGCAGAATGACCGGGAACCAGTTCAAGGAAGCACTCAATTCGGTCCTCCCTGAACGAATACGCATTGTCGATGCATATGAGGTATCCTCGGAGTTTCATCCGCGGTACAGCGCGAAGAAACGCTGGTACAGGTACATAATCAGCACAGCCCCAATTCTTATGCCGTTTTTTTTCAACTATGTCCTGTGGGTGAAGCGCCGCGTGGACGCGACGCTCTTGAATGAGTACTGCGGCAGAATCATCGGACAGCATGATTTTCGCAGCTTCGCCACTCTCGGCCCTGGTGATGTTCCGTACAGGGAAATTTATGAGTGTGAGTGCACAAAGAAAAACGACTTTGTGCTTATTGACATTACAGCAAACGCCTTTTTAAGGAAAATGATTCGCACACTCATCGGGACTTTTCTCGAGCTCGAGAAAAAGAAGAAGGGTCCAGACAGGGTAACCGAAATTCTCGAGATGCACACGCGTGCAGAGGCCGGCGCGACAGCCTGTCCGGCCGGGCTCTACCTTGTAAAGGTGTTTTACTAATACACGATATATGACGAAAATAATCTTAGAGATTTTTGTAAAGATACTTCTTACCGGATTGCATACATGTTAATTGTCGTGCTGTTCATTGTGATTGCGATTATCGGGGTGATTCTCATCTATTTTATGCAGACCTCACAGAACAGAAAAAGAATCGAAAGGGCACTCGAGCTCTTCAAGACCGAAAGATATAGAGAAGCGCTGGCGCTCTTTCAGGAGCTGTATGCAAAGGATTCAGGCAACAAGCTCTACAACTGGTACATCGGCCAGTGCTACGAATATCTCGACAACTACGAGCTTGCACTCGTGGAGTACAACAAGGCATCTCTGAGCACGACGTTCGATCCGCCGCTCGATGAGGTGGAGATACATAAACGGATTGCGCTGGTGAATCTGGAATTGGGAAACCTGAACAGGG
>Ga0315545_1002208_pt1 | contig 17831 bp, 13 predicted proteins | sample SalMarSW160210MG_FD_203096 | JGI IMG/M metagenome (GOLD analysis project Ga0315545, IMG submission 203096) | Salt marsh sediment microbial communities from the Plum Island Ecosystem LTER, Massachusetts, United States - Salt Marsh Sediment SW1602-10 ...
TCGTGACGCAGGTGCGCCACCGGAACGCGCTTGCACGCGCGGCCGCCGCGATGGGCGAGGCAATCGCCGCGCTCGACGAGAACCGCGGCCTCGAGCTCGCCGCCATCGATGCGCGCGAGGCGCTCGACGCGCTCGGCGAGATCGTCGGCGCGGTCACGACCGACGACATACTCAACAGCATCTTCTCTCGATTCTGTATCGGCAAATGAGGAGTCACGCGATGAACGAAGCACGACGACCGCTACTGGTGTTGATGATCTGCGCCGCTCTGCTGGCCGTTTCGGGGACGACGAAGGCGGCTGACGACGAGACGCCCGATCTGCCGCGCGACGAGTGGCATGCCTTGTTCATGAAAGGCAAACGGGTCGGCTACCTGCACGTCCGGGTGGAGCGCGAGGACGACATTATTGTCACCCTCAGCGAGATGAAGATGGTTATGCGGCGCTTCGGCACCGACCTGACCGTGGAGACCTCGAGCACGTGCCGCGAGCGCGCGGACGGCACGCCCGAGGGGTTTGTGGCGAAGCAGATTGCTGGGATGATGCCGATGCGCACGGAGGGCACGATCCAGGACGGCACGCTCCATGTCGTCACCACAATGGGTGACCGGCGCCAGGAGCAGACGCTCGAGTGGGACCCGGATGCGCTGTTCCCGTACGCGCTCGAGCAGGAGCAGAAGGCTCTCAAGCTCGAGCCGGGCGAGGAGTTCACCGCGAAGGTGTTCAGCCCGGAGCTCTCATCGTCCGAGCCGCTCGAGATCACAATGAAGGTGATCGGCCCGGACACAGTCGACGTGCTTGGCGTGGCCCACAAGGCCGTCAAGGTCGAGGCACGCTATCCGAAGTTGCCCGGTTTCGTGCAACACTTGTGGGTCGACTCGGACTACAACCTGCTCGTGTCCGAGACGACCCAGATGGGCGGCGTCCGGACCGTGCGCTGCACCAAGGCGTACGCGCTCGCCGAGGCCGAAGCGGTCGATCTGACCGGCGCGATAATGGTCAAGCCCGACAAGCCGATCCTGACGCCCAACAGGCTGAAGCGCCTCGTCGTGAAGCTCAGCACCGAGGACGGGTCGCCGTTCTCCGTCGAGCTCGTCTCCGAAGGCCATCAGCGCGTCGTCGAGCAGACCGAGTCGAGCGTCACGGTCGAGATATCGACCGAGCTGACGCCGACCGACATCGACGACCTGGAGCCATACCAGGCCGCGAGCACGTTCATTAACAGCGCTGACGAGCGGATCGTCGCCGCGGCACAGGAAGCCGTCGGCGACGAGACCGATCCCTGGCGCAAAGCGCAAGCCCTCCGCCGCGCCGTGCACGATCTCGTCGAGGAGAAGGACTACGAGGTCGCGATGGCCACGGCGAGCGAGGTGATCGAGACCCGCAAGGGCGATTGCTCCGAGCACGCGGTGCTGCTCGCGGCGATGGCGCGGGCCGAGGGGCTCCCGTCGCGCGTGGCCATCGGGTTCGTGTACGTTTTCGGCAAGTTCTGCTGCCACATGTGGACGCAGGTCTACATCGATGGCGCGTGGCGCGACGTGGACGCCGTGCTCCCGGGCCGCGACTTCACCGCCACCCACATCCGGCTCACCACCAGCCCGATGGCCGAGGGTGATAGCGTCCTCGACCTCGCCGCGTTCGCCGCCGTATTCGGTAATCTCAAGATCGAGATTGTCGACAAGGAATACGTAGGGCACGACGGCACAGAGTAGTGCGCAGGTTGGGCGGATTCATCTCAGCCCGGTGCGTGTTATAAGGAATAAGCGCACACGGGGTGCCCGAGCACCCGACGGAGGATCCGGTCATGGGTTTTCTGCTCCCGGCACTGATCGGCGCGGCGATCGGCGCGGCCCTGGGCGGGCTTGTCGGCCTGCTCATGCGCACGTCCGACAAGGCGTGGGCGTTCGTCAGCACGCCGGGTCGCGGCATCGCCGTCGGGGCCGTGGCCGGCCTTGTCCTCGCCGTCTACTTCGCGACCCCGAGCGGCTGGCATGAGGGGAACGTCGTTGCCCTGACGGCCGAAACCTTCGACGAGACGATCGGCGGCGACAAGCCCGTCGTGGTCGATTTCACCCGGGCCGGGTGCCCGCCGTGCAGCCAGCTCGCCCCACGCATGGAGCGGCTGGCCGACGAGTTCGACGGCCGGGTCGTCGTCGCCAAGGTCGACACCACGGCCCAACCCGCTTTGGCCAACCGGTTTCACATCCGGGTCGTTCCCACCATCATCTACTTCGCCGGCGGGGAAGTGGTCGATGCCGCCGAGGGCGCACTCTCGTACGGCACCCTCCAGAAACGCGTCAAAGCGATTCTCGCCGAGCACGAAGCGGCTGCGGAGACGGCGGCCCCAGACGGCCCATCCGAGTAGCCGGCTCACCAGGTCTCGCGCGTGCGACTCGAAAGCAGGACCACGTCCCGGAGCTCTTCGGCGTTGCGCGCCTTGGCCCAGCGCTGCTCGAAGTCCGGTTCCTGCACAAGGTGGGCGATCGTCATGAGCGCGCGCAGGTGGTAGTTGCGCTCGTCGAGCGAGCCGACCAGGATGAATGCGGTCGTCACGGGCCGGTCTGCGTTCGGGAACTCGATGCCTTCGCGTGCCCGCACGAGCACAAGGTCGAAAACGTCCCGGCCCTCGATGATCACGTGTGGGATCGACAGCCCCGGACGGACGATCGTGCTCGACTGACCCTCGCGCGCAGCCAGGCGCTCGTGCAGTAGCGCCTGGCTGACGTTGAGCCGGCCCGCCAGCGCGGCGGCCGCACGCCGGAACAACTCGTCGGCGGTGATCGACTCCTCGATGTCGAGAATGGGGCAATCGCTCACGAGGCGGTCGAAGCGGTCGAGCGTCCGGTCGTCGCGCTCGAGCGACAACTGCCGCAGCTCCTTCTCGAGGCCCGTGCGCTCGAGGTCTTGTGAGGCGATGCGCTTGACGACGAACACGAGGGCCGACTGCCGGTCGATCCGCCGGTGCACGTAGACGAAATACCAGGCGCAGGCCACGAGCGCGAAGGCGCCCGTGACCGCCAACGGCACGCGGCCCATGTCGACGATGAGCAGAACGTAGACGCCGATCGCGGCGATCTGCAGCCATGGGTACAGGGGGGCACGGAAGGCGGGCCGGTAGCTCTGGAACCCGCTGTGGCGCATGATGATGACGGCCAAGTTCATGAACGCGAACATCACGATCATCATCGTCGACGCCGTCTTGACCAGGTCCTCGATCGACAGGAACACGACCGAGACGATCATGAGCAGCGCCGTCAGGGCGATGGCGAGCTGCGGCGTGTGCCACCGGCGGCTCGTGCGCGACAGCGTCTTGGGCAGCAGGCCGTCGCGGCTCATCGCCATCGGCGAGCGCGACGCCGACAGGATGCCGGCGTTGGCCGTCGTGGCGAAGGCGAACAGCGCAGCCACGGACACGAGGACAAGCCCGGCGCGGCCCAGCATCGCCTCGGCGCCCGACACGAGCGGCGTGAGCGAGCCCGAGAGCGTTTCGGCGTCCACCGTACCGACGGTGACGAAGACCACCAGCACGTACAGGACAATCGCCGTCCCGAATGCGAGAAACATGCCCACTGGCACCGTCGTGCGCGGCCGGCGGATCTCCTCGGAGACGTCAACGACCTTCGTCAGCCCACCGAACGAGACGAACACCATCCCGGCCACGACGATCACCGACTGGAAGCCGGCCGGCACGAACGGCCGGTAGCGGGCCCCCTGAACGCCGGGGACGCCCGCGCCCACGTACAACGCGAGCAGCGCCAGCAGGCCGAGCACGAGCAGGGTCTGCAAACGACCCGTGCTCTTGACGCTGAGCAGGTTGATGGCTGCAAAGCCAAGGCACGCCGCCACGGCGACCGCCTTGATGAGCCACTCCCCCGCGCCGGGGGCCGCGAGCGCGGCCAGTGCGCCGATGCCGATCACGGCAAACGAGGCCTTCAGGGCGATCGAGAACCAAATCGCCAGGCCCGCGAACGTGCCCACGAGCGGGCCAAGACTGCGCTCAACGAAGAAGTAGCTGCCGCCCGACTTCGGCATAGCCGTGGCGAGCTCGGCCTTGGCGAGCATGGTCGGCACCATCAGCAGGCCGGCCAGCGCGTACGAGACGATGATGGCGGGGCCGGCTACCGCGTAGGCAATCCCCGGCAGCACGAACAGGCCCGAGCTGATCATCGCCCCCGACGCGATGCAGAACACCTCGAGCAGCCTCAGCTCGCGCTTCAGCATCCCTCAGCTCCTCCGTCGCCGGACACGCGGTCTCATCGAGGTCCAGAGGCGCACGCACGCCGCCATACGCGGTTCCTCATGAGGCACGCAGCGCGACAGCTCCTCAGCCTGGGGGCCAGGACATTGGGCGGCCGCCGAGCAGGTGGAAGTGGAGGTGGTCGACCTCCTGGCCGGCGTCGGCCTTGCAGTTGACCACGACCCGGTAGCCGCTCTCGAGCCCGAGCTCGGCGGCCAGCTTGGCGATCACGGTGTGGATGTGGCCGAGTAGCGGCGCGTCGTCGTCGGTGATCTCGTCGTGCGTGGGGATCGGCTTGCGGGGAATCACCAGCACGTGGGTCGGCGCCTGGGGCCGGATGTCGCGGAAGGCGACGCACTGCTCATCCTCGTAGATGATGTCGGCCGGGATTTCTTTGCGGATGATCTTGGCGAAGATCGTCTCGCTCATGATCCACCTGCCTCGCCGGGGTCAACGGGAATGCCGCGCTCGACGAGCATGCGCGGGATGTCGTCGATGATCGGGTAGAGGACCCGGCCGTCCTGGCGGAGCAAGCCGGCCTCGATCGGCTGCGCGAGCGCCTCGCCGCCGGCGTCGCGCAGCGTGCCCTGGCGGATGCGCGCGTTGAGCTTCTCGAGCAGCTCGGCCGGGGCAAGCGCCACGGGCTGCTTCGTCTCGGGGCACACAAGGATTTTGACGAGATCGTCGCTGACCATCGGTCGTTCTCGTGGCAGTTGGGTTGGCCGATTCAACCATCTCGCCGGCCGGAACGCAAGGCCGAATCGGCCGTCTGAAATGGAGCGGCTGATGCGCCGCACCCGGCGGCCGCCCGATCCCGCACGGCGGCTCTTGGCACGCGTTGTGTATTCGGTCGGCCGTGGCCGTCGGGCGTGAGCGCGCTAAGTCGTTTCGCGGACGGCCCCTGGGGCGTTGTTTTCTTCCATAACCCACGTCGTGCAAATTGCTTTGACAGCTCGCCCCCTCACGCGCACAATACGCGCGGTAGACGGGTGTGATGCGCAGTGCGCGCTCGGCGTGCGTGAAACTCGCGCGGCAGTGCGTGCGTTTGCCGAGGAGTTCCGATGAGCCGAAGAGCAGAGCGAACATGTCTGGGCGGCCTGGTGCTGCAGACGGTCAGCGCGCTCGGGTGCTTCTTGCTCGCGCCGCTGACCAACTCGCGGGCCGTGTTCGCCGAGGCGTGGCACCTGGCCCTCGGGATCGGCATCTGGCTCGTCGCCCTGCTGCACCTGAGCTTCCGACGCAGGGCGGCCGAGGAGCGGCTCGACGAAGAAGCGATCCGGCGCCGCCAGGGCGAACGAGCCGATGGCATCTTCGGGCCCGAGGGCGCGGCCGACCAGTTCTCGGCCCAGGCGCGGCTCGCGCGCGTCGAGAAGTGGTTCGTACCGATCGGGTCGCTCATCTTCGCGGCCGGCATGATCGTGGTCAGCGTGCTCTTGGTCGGTGGGTGGGGCCGGCCGGCCCAGCGGATTGTGAACCCGCTCGGCGGCGTCGCCGCGTTTGCCGCGATCGTCTTCCTCACCTTCCTGGTGAGCCGCTACGCGGTCGGCCAGTCGCAGGAGGCCGACTCGTCCCTGCTGCGCGGCCCGGCCGGCTACATGCTGTTCAACACGCTCTGCTCGGTGTTCGTGGCGATCGCGCTGACGTTCGCCTACTTCGGCTCGCGCAACGTCGAGTCGGTGATCGCCTGGATCATCATCGTCGCGCTCGGCCTGATCGGCATCGAACTGGCGCTGACGTTCGTCGCCAACCTGTACCGGCCGCGCCGGCCGGGGCGCGAGCCGCGTGCGCCCTACGACAGCCGGGTGCTCGGCCTGCTGAGCATGCCGAGGCGCATCCTGCGCTCGGCAGGCGAGACGCTCGACTACCAGTTCGGCTTCAAGGTCAGCGAGACGTGGTTCTTCCGGTTCCTCGAGCGGGCGTTGGCACCGCTGATTCTCTTCGGCCTTCTTACGCTGTATCTGCTTACCTGCTTCGTCGTGGTGCCTGCGGGCCACCTGGCGTTCATCGAGCGGTTCGGCGTGCCGCGCGCCGAGGCGGGCGACCGACCGGCCGTCTACCGGCCCGGCCTGCACCTCAAGTGGCCGTGGCCGATCGAGGTGCAGCGCGTCATCGAGGCCGACCACGTCCAGGAGTTCGTCCTCGGTGTCACGGGCGAGGAGGTCGGCCGCAAGGAGTACGAGGAGAAGCTGCGGCGCGGCGAGCAGGCCGAGATGCCCCCCGTGCTGTGGACCACGAAGCACTACGCCGAAGAGTACAACCTGCTCGTAGCGACCGACGAGCCGGTCGCACAGATCACGCTCGTCGAGGGCGCCACGGTTCAGGTCCCGCCCGTCAGCCTGCTCACCGTCAGCGTGCCGGTGCAGTTCGTCGTCCGGGAGAAAGACCTCTACCGGTACGTCTACGGCTACGCCAACGTGGCCCATGCGCTCGAGGCGGTCACCTACCGCGAGCTGGTGCAGTACGTGGCCGGCGCCGACCTGATCCGCATCCTCGGGCCGGACCGCAAGGAAGCCGGCGAGGCCCTGCTCGACCGCTTTCAAAAGGCCGCCGACGAGGCCGGTCTCGGTGTCGACATCATCTTTGTCGGCCTCCACGGCGTGCATCCGCCGCAGGGCGTGGCGGACTCGTTCGAGGCGCGCGTCAACGAGCTCGAGGAGCGGCTGGCAGCGATCCGGGCCGCCGAGCGTCACGCCGAGGAGAAGGCCCCGGAAGCCGACGCCGAGAAGACCAGGATCATCAACCTGGCAAAGGTGGAGCGCTTCGCGATGCGCACCGACGCGCGCGCCCGCGCCCTGCGTTTCGAGACGCTTGACGCCATCGACCGCCAGGCATCCAACATCTTCCGGCTGCGCTGGTACCTGAGCACGCTCGAGGAGATCCTGCCCGGGCAGGAGCTGGTGATCGCGCCGGCCGAGGCGGGTGGCGCCGAGCGCATCATCCTCGATCTCAAGAAGAAGGCAGACATCCTCGACCTGGACGTTGAACGGTTGATCAAAGAAGAGAGACCGACGCCATGAAGAAACGACGCAATGTGCTCACGCTGGCCACGGCGGCTGTCATCGTCTTGATCCTCATCCTGTACATGATCACCTTCGTCGTGCGCGAGGGCGAGGCCGTCGTGCTGACCACCTTTAACAAGGTCACGCGTGTCATCGAGGACAAGCCGGGCCTGTACTGGAAGGTGCCGCCGCCGTTCCAGCGCGTCGTGCGGTTCGACGCCCGGCTGCACACCGACGTCGATCGCTCCGAAGAGACCAAGACCAAGGACGGAGTCCTCGTCATCGTGCTCGCCTACTACAACTGGCGGATCGAGGATCCCGAGCGCTTCTATACCGCGATCGCCGGAGCTGACTGGGACGAGACGCTGCGCACCGCGCGCACACGGCTCAGCCACCTGGTGCGCGACGCCAAGAACGACGTGTTCGGCCAGCACATGTTCCATGACCTTGTCCCGGAGTTCCGCTACGCGCAGGAGGAGGCCTCGGCGTCTGACCTCACGGAAGGCGTTGCGGCCGGCGAGGAGGCCCTGCTGGCCGAGGACGTGCCGGCGCGCGAGGTCGAGGCCGGGCCCAAGTTCCCCGATATCGAGAAGGACATACTGGAAGAGGTGTGCGAGAAGGCGCTCGCCCAGTACGGCGTCGAGATCACCCGCGTCGGCATCATGCGCTTCCAACTGCCCGAGGAGACGACGCAGCACGTGTTCAACCGGATGCGCGAGGAGCGCCTCGCGGTGGCCGAAGCGATCCGCGCCAGCGGCGAAGGCGAAGCCAAGAAGATCCGGAGCGACGCCGACACCGCGTATGACCGCATCCTTGCGGCCGCCGACGGTGAGGCCCAGCGCATCCAAGCCGAGGGCGACAAGGAGGCGGCCGTCTACTACGACACGTTCGCCAAGAACGAGGGGCTGCACAACTTCTGGCGCGAGCTCCAGTCGCTCCGCGTGATCATCGACGGGGGCACCAGGCTGATCCTCTCGACCGAGTCGCCCCCGTTCAAGCTGCTCGACACGATTCCCGAGTCGCTGCTCTCGCCCGACAGCACGACAGGAGACGAGGAGTGATGGCCGACGAGCCACCGGAACGCACGAGCCCAGAGACGCCGCCGCTCCTGGAAACGGGGCCGGCCGAACGGGCGCTCTCCTCGGCGCTCAAGATGGTGTTCACCGCCCTGCGTGTGGTGATGATCATCGTGCTGGTCGCGCTCGTCTTCTCGAACACGCGTTTCCTGCAACAGAACCAGCGCGCCGTCATCCTGCGCTTCGGCAAGGCCATCGGCCCGGGCGGCGGCCGCGCCTACGGGCCCGGCCTGGTGTTCGCCTGGCCCGAGCCGATCGACGAGATCATCGTCGTCGACGCCGGCCGCGTCCAGGTGCTCGAGATCGACGACTTCATGTACCGCGACGAGTGGCGCGAGCGGCCGTCCGTGAAGAACGACACGCCGCTCGATCCGGTGCGCGACGGTTACACGCTCACCAGCGATGCGAACATCATCCACACGGCGTGGCGGATCGAGTACCGCATCAGCGACGTGGTCAAGTACGCCCTCAGCATCGAGAACCCCGAGGCGCTCATCCGCCGCGCGCTCGCGGCCGTCGTGGTTCGCACAAGCGCCGACTTCGGCGTCGAGGAGGCGCTGTGGGGCGCCGGGCTCAGGATGCGCGGCCTGGTGCGGCAGCGGCTCCAAGACCGGCTCGACCAGGCCGACAGCGGCATCGAGATCGTCGCGGCGCGCACGGCCATCCGGCTGGAGCCGCTGCAGACCACCGAGGCGTTCGAGCGCCTCGAGAAGGCCGGCCTCGAGAGCAGCCAGATGCGCCAGAAGGCCGACGGCTACCGCAAGGGGCGGCTGGCCGACGCCGCGGGCGACGCCGGCATAGAACTTGCCGACACGCTGGCCGCGCTCGCCGACGCCGAGGAGAAGCCGGAGGCGGATCTGGACGAGGCCGAGATCGAACGGCTCCGCGGCGAGGTGACCATCCTGCTTGACCGCGCCGCCGGCCGGGTTGCCTCGACCCTCAACGAGGCGAAGAAGTACAGGACACGGGTCCGCGAGGACGCCGCCGGACTGGCCGCGGTGTTCGAAGAGCTCGACGAGAAGTACCGCGAGAACCCACGGGTCTTCATCCGGCAGGTCTACTACAACGCCATGGCGCGGATCATCGGGCAGGCCGGCAGCAAGTTCGTCGTCTACCCGCGCGATCGCGAGTGGTGGATCCTGCTCGAGCCGAGGAAACCGAAGCCAAAACAAGAAGCGCCGTCCGGAGGCGAGCAACGCGGAACCTCGCCGAGCGCGGGCAGCTAGGGATTGGCACCGATGCAGTACGAAGGGCGAATCAGCGACCGAATTGACGAAACCGGCCACGTGCACGCCCACGGCTCGCTCGAGGCGGAGCAGACGCGAACGATGGCCGGCCTCGTGGCCGTGCTGGCCGGCGTGGCGCTCGTGGCGAACGGGTTCATCGTCGACCTGTTCGTCGATCCCGAGCTCGGGATCGGCTCACTGAGCGCGCTGGTCGGCGCGATCCTGTTGACGATCCCCATCGTGCGGGGCGCGATCCGCGACCTGCGCCACGGCCACGTGCACATGTCCGAGCTAGCGGCGCTGGCGGTTGCCGCCTGCTTCGCCATCGGCAGCTACAAGTATGCCGGCCTGCTCGCGTTCCTGATGCTCGCGGCCGAGCTGATCGAGCGCCGCACGGCCCTCGGCGCGCTGCGGGCCGTCGAGTCGCTCGTGCGCCTCACCCCGACGCGCGCGCACGTGATCTTGCCCGACGGGACCGAAGAGGAACGCGAGGCGCACAACCTCTCGCCCGGCGAGCGCATCCGCGTGCGCCCCGGCGACAATATCGCGGCCGACGGCACGGTCCTGAGCGGCGAGGCGGTCGTGAACCAGGCCACCATCACGGGCGAGTCGCTGCCGGTCGAGAAGACCAAGGGCGACCAGGTCTTTGCCGGCACGCTGAACGAGTCGGGCACGCTCGAGATCGAGGTGACCCGCGCCGGGCGCGACACCACGCTCGGGCGCGTGCGCAAGATGATCCTGCAGGCCGAGATGTCGAAGCTGCCCATCATGCGGCTCATCGACCGCTACGCGGCCTACTACACGCCGTTCATGCTCATGCTCGTTGTGGTCATCTACTTCTTCACGAAAGAGGTGTACGTGTCGATCGCCGTCCTCGTGTTCGCCTGCCCGTGCGCGCTCATTCTGGCGAACCCGACGGCCATGGTCGCCGCGCTCTCGGCGGCGGCGCGACTCGGCATTCTCGTCAAGAACGTCAACACGTTCGAGACCGCCTCGGCGCTCAACGCGTTCGTGTTCGACAAGACCGGGACGCTCACGACCGGGAGCCTCTCGGTCGTGCGGCTCACGCCGGCGCCCGGCCTCGACGTCGAAGAGATGCTCAGCGCCGCGGCGAGCGTCGAGCAGTTCAGCAAACACCCCGCCGCGCGTGCGGTGGTCATCGTGGCGCGCGAGGCCGAGCTGCCGCTCGAGCACGCGACCGACTTCCGCGAGGTGTCCGGCCAGGGCGTGAGCGGCACGCTCGACGGCGACACCGTGCTCGTCGGGCGCGAGTCGTTCCTGCGCGCGTCGAAGGTGGACATGACCACGCTTGAGGCGCCCGCGCTCAAGGAGGCCGAAGGCTTCAGCACGCTGTACGTGGCGCGGCGCGGCCGGCTCGTCGGCTGGATCGGGCTCGAGGACCGCACGCGGCCCGAGGCGAAGCACGCAGCCCGCGAGCTCGGCGAGCTCGGCATCAAGCGGCTCGTCATGCTCACCGGCGACCGGGCGGCCATCGCCGAGAAGGTCGCCGGGCAGATGGGGTGCAGCGAGTACGAGTCCGAGTGTCTGCCCGAGCAGAAGCTCGACCTCGTCGAGCAGATGAAGCGGGGCGGCTACAACGTCGCCGTCGTCGGCGACGGCGTCAACGACGCGCCCGCGCTCGCCGCCGGCGACATCGGCATCGCCATGGGCGCGGCCGGCAGCGACGTGGCGCTCGAGAGCGCGCCCGTGGTGCTGATGAACAACGACCTGACGCGGCTGCCGTTCTTCCTGCGGCTCGCGCGTCGGGCGCGCGCTGTGATTTTCCAGAACATCGCCTTCAGTCTCCTGTTCGTCGCCGGCGGCATCACGAGCGTCGTGTTCCAGGTGTTCGGCACGTCGCCGGCCGTGATCGTGTTCGCCGGCATTCTGCACATCCTCAGCGCGCTCGTGGTCATCTTCAACAGCGCCCGGCTCGTGCGGTTCGGCGAGGAGATGACGCCGCACACCGAGCTGGTCGCCGGCCAGATGGCGGCTGCACGAGCCCGCCCGGCGGCCCCAGCCCAACCCGCATCGTAGGAGCACCCAGCCATGCCGGACGGCGCCGACGGCCCGGTCATCCAAACGCTCGAGCTGACCAAGGTGTTCCGCGACATGTGGAACCGGGTCAAGGCGCGCGCGGTGACGAACCTCACCTTCAGCGTCGAGCGCGGCGAAGTCTTCGGCCTGCTCGGGCCGAACGGCTCGGGCAAGACGACCACCGTGAAAATCCTGCTCGGGCTGCTCTTCCCGACGAGCGGCCGCGTCCACGTGCTGGGCCGCTCGCCGCGCGACGTGCGCGTCAAGGCCCAGATCGGCTACATGCCCGAGGAGACCAACCTGTACCGGTTCCTCAACGCCGACGAGACGCTCGACTTCTACGGCCGGCTGTTCAACTTCGGCCGGGCCGAACGGCGGCGGCGCAGCGAGGCGCTGCTCGACCTCGTCGGCCTGCGCCGCGAGCGACGCCGCCCGCTGCACGAGTACTCGAAGGGCATGGCGCGGCGCATCGCGCTGGCGCAGGCGCTCGTGAACGATCCTGAGCTGCTGTTTCTCGACGAGCCGACGGCCGGGCTCGACCCGATCGGCACGCGCGAATTCAAGGACCTGATCCTTGAGCTGAAGCGCCGCGGCAAAACGGTGCTCCTCCTGAGCCACTTGCTCGCCGACGTCGAGGACGTGTGCGACCGCATCGGCGTCCTCTACGGCGGCGCGCTCCAGGCCGAGGGGCGCGTCGACGAGCTGCTCAAGCGGCGCGACGTCACGCAGATCACCGCGAGCCCGCCGCTCGGGGGGGCCGGAGCCAGGCGCGTCGAGGAGGCGATCCGCGCCGAGACGGCCGGAGCCGACGTGCGCTTCGAGGCGCCGCGCGAGCGGCTCGAGGCGCTGTTCCTCAGGGTCATCGACGAGGCGCGCCGGGCGCGACTCGCCAGCTCCGGCGCCGAGGTCGGCATGGCCGCGCGCGACCTGCGGCTCACCGAGGAACCCACGCCGATGCGCGGCAAGGCGCTGCTCGACAAGCTCGTCGCCGGTGAGCCCGAAGCCGAAGCGCCGGAGGAGGCGCCCGCCGACGAAGCGCCCGCGCTGGACGAGAAGCGCAAGAAGGTGCTCGAACGCTATGCCGCGCCCGCCGAGGCGGAAAACGAGCAGGAAACGCTGGCGCCCGAAGCGCCGAGGGGCCGCGCAGTCAAGCGGTCCGTGCTCGACAGCCTTGTCCAGGACGAAGGCGTCGACCAAGACGAAGGCCTCGCCGAGGACGAGGGTGCGCAGCGGCGTGGCGACGACGAGGAGGTGAGCCCGGGTGCGTAGGCTCTGGGCGGTTGCCCGCACCACGCTGCACGAGGCGGTTCGGACCCGCACGGTGCCCGTCGTGGCCGTCGTGCTTGTCGCCATCGTCGGGCTGAGCCCGTTCATGCTGCGCAGCACGGACAAGCTCGCCGAGCGCGTCCAGCTCGTGCTGAGCTACTCGCTAAGCGCCGTCGGTTTCCTGCTGGCGATCATGACGATCTTCCTATCGGCCTCGACGCTCGCCGGCGACCTGCGCGAGAAGCGTATCGAGACGATCGCCACCAAGCCGATCCCGCGCTGGCAGATCCTCGTCGGCAAGTGGCTCGCCGTCATGCTGCTCAACGTCGCCCTGGTCGTCCTGAGCGGCGGCGTCACGTATGTGCTCGTGCGCCACGTCATCGGCCGGCCCGAGGCCGCCGAGGACGACGAGGGACGCAAGGCGCTCGAGAACGAAGTGTACACGGCACGTCATACCGTCGACCCGAGCCGGCCCGAGGCCGAAATCGACGAGATCATCGACAACGAGATCGCGCGCAAGCGCGCGGCGGACCAGCTCGGGGAGGGCTTCAACGAGGCGGCCTATCGGCGCGCGCGGCGCATGGAGCTTTGGATCTCCTACAACACGCTCCCGCCCGGTTACGTGTGCCAATACAGGTTCGAGGGCGTCACGCCCGCGCGGCCTGACGAGCAGATCTACATTCGATACAAGCTCATCGACGTCGGAGACGGTGGTTCGGGCCCAGAGAAGAAGACGATCTTAGTCGATTGGACCGTCTCGCCCGAACGGACGCTCCCGATCCAGCGGGGTCAGAAGGGAGTCGTCACACCGCCGCAAGTCGTCTCGCTGGACGATCGCCACGAGTTCACCGTCCCGGCGAACCTCGTCAGCGCCGACCACGAGCTGTTTGTGACGTGCCACAACCTGACCAGCCTGCCCGGCGCCGCACCGGCATACGCGGCGTTCCCTGCCAAGGAGGGCATCCAGGTGCTCTGCAAGGCCGGATCGTTCGAGGGGAACATCGTTCGCACGATGCTGCTCGTCCTGATCCGGTTGGCGTTCCTGAGCGCGCTCGCTGTGGCGGCCGCCTCGCTGCTGTCGTTCCCGGTGGCGTCGCTGCTTGCGCTGTTCGTCTTCGTGTGCGCGCTGCTGGTCAATCAGTTCGTGGGGCTCGCCGCGCCGGCCCCCGGCACGGAAGACGAGCCGGAGTTCATAACGCCGACGTTCTACCGCCTCACGTTGAAGGCGGTGGCCGCGGCCGTGCCCAATTTCGGCCGCTACGACGGCACGGGCGATGTGGCGACCGGCCGGCTTGTGCCGTGGTCGCTCGTGGTGCGCGGGCTCGGCATCGTCGGCGCCGTCTACTCCGGCGTCGTCATGGTGCTCGGCTGCCTCTATTTCCGCAGCCGCGAACTGGTGGAGACGGAGTGATGCTGGACGCGACGATGCGCCGAGCGGAGGCAGAAGCATGAGGCGCCCGAGGCGTGCGCGCAAGTGGCTGTACCTGGCCGTGGCGCTCGCGGCCGTGACGGCGAGCAGCGCGCTGCACCCGGCGCTGCTCCGGACCCGCGACACGTGGTCGCGCACCGCCGTGCTCCAGAGCTTCCCGCCGTCGCTCGTGCTGAGCACGCAGATGCTCGGGTCGTTCCGCGGCATGCTCGTCGTGGGGCTGTGGCTGCGGGCCACGGCGCTGCAGGAGCAGCGTCGCTACTACGAGCTGGTCCAGCTCTACGAGTGGATCACCCAGCTCGAGCCGGGGCTCGAGTCGGTGTGGACGTTCGCGGCCTGGAACATGGCGTACAACATCTCGGTGTCGTTCCGGCTTCACGACAACGACCTGAGCGGGCACGAGGAGCGCTGGCGCTGGGTGCGCAAGGGCATCGAGGTGCTGATCTACCGAGGCATGGAGTACAACCCGCGCAGCTATTCGATGACCCGCTGGCTCGCCTGGACCTACCTGAACAAGGTCGCCAGCATGTCGGACGAGGCGCACTGGTACTACAAGCTCCAAATGGCCAGACAGCTTCACCCGATCCTGGGCGGCCCGGAGCCCGACTACGCACGGCTCGCGGCCGCGCCGAAAACGGCCGGCGAGCTGCTCGAGGACAACGCGCTGCGCACCCTCGTCGAGAAAGCCCGCAGCGCCGGCTTCGACCCGCTCAAGGCCGACATCGCGTGGCTCAACAACCCCGAGACGTTGCCCGAGGCGGTCGCGCCGATCCTCGCGCCGGCCGAGCCAACGCCAGCGCACGAGGCGCTCGAGGCGTTCCTGCGCGCCAGGGCCCTCTACAAGGACTGGCGCATCGACGCCGCCGTCGCCAAGGAACTCGTCGACAAGTACGGGCCGCTCGACTTCCGCCAGCCCGAGGCGCACGCGCTGTACTGGGCGAGCCAGTCGCTCAAGTACGCAAAGCCGACCGAGAGCCCCATCCACGGCGAGCGCATGATCTACGATTCGCTCGTGCAGATCAGCGAGATCGGGCGGCTGACCTATCTCCCGGACACCGACTGGATGGAACGATCGCCCGATCTGCGGTTCGTTGACGCCGGCCTCAACGCGTTCAAGAGCCTGCTCGCTTCGTCCGACCTCGGACCGGGTGCAAGGAGGAGCACGACGAGCGCCTACCGCTACTGGCTGCGCAACATGATTCCCCTCCTCTACATGCGCGGCTATCAGCAGAAGGCAACCAAGCTGCTCGAGATGCTCTACGAGATCGCACCGCGCGAGGCGCACAAAGGAGGCGTCAAGGAGTTCGTCCTCTCCGAGTTCGAGGAGGACATCAGGGTGGGACAGCACGAGCAGGTCGCCGGTTACGTCCGCGGGTTCATCGAGCGCTACTACTACTGGCTGGCGCTCGACGACCAGGAGGCCGCCGATGGGTACCTCGCGATGGGGAAGGCGATCTACGCCCTCGCCATGGAACGGGCACTCGAGCGGTACCGCATCCTGCTCGGCTCATGGAACGGGCTGCTCGAGAGCGTGCTCAAGCAGCTGCTCGACGCGGAGCGGGGCTATCCCAAACCGCTCCGAGAGCTGCTCCGCGAGCGGCTCGGCCTGCCGCCGGAAGGGGGCGTGACCCAAACCGAGGAAGCCGCCTCGCCTGCCGCCCGATCTTAGAACCCGTCTCATAGGCACTTCCGCCTCGTGGCACTGCGCGCGGAGGGCACCGTCCTGAGGAGAAGGGCGGGGCGGGGATTCTCGTCGAGCGGATGGAAAAGGAAGCGGGGCGGTTCGTGCAAGCCGCCCCGTTTGCTAGTCACAGATTGCATGGCTGAGCACGGGACGAACGGGGATCAGTGTGATCTGTGGCGACCTCTTCCTGGCCGTTGCCGTCTCAGAGAGTCACTGGAAGGGGCGTCTTGTCGGGTTTTTTATTGACTTGGCTGAACATCTCTGGTACTATCCAACCTACATCAGGGGGATTCTTTCAGCAGTCGGCGCCCGAGGCCGCAGTTCCATATCTTCAAGACTGGGGGGAAGACTGTCAAATCAAGGAGGAGAGGGGATGGTGAAAGCAATCCTGTTGACGATGTGTGTGTTGGCAGCGGTCCTGGCCGTTTCCGGAACGGCTGTGGCGACGACCGATATGTTCTGGGTGGCCTACAGCAATGGTGGCATCTTCATGGGTGAGGGAACGGGGTACAACGGCGGCCAGTGGTATGAGTACAACGATGGCTGGTACGCTCAGTGGTTCTATGACCATCCTTTCACCTACGACAGATACAAGGTGATTGACTTCACCTTCAGAGTCAGTGCCCAGATCGAAAACACCGGCGTGGAAGTCGCCATCAACTGGTCGACGCCGGAATGGTCCGAGAAACTGCCACACCCGGAGACCCCGCCACTGCCCCAGTTCGACGAGGACCTGTACATTGGGCGAGAAGTGGTCTGGTCGATGGACGACTTGCCCGTCCTGGAGCCGGTCGACGTCACCCTGCATTACGTGATCCCCGACTACAACCCGGAATGGGTGTCGATTGACATCCGGGGAACGACTGCGGAGTCGAACTTCCTTTTCGGCGGACCGTACGAGTGGAATGATTACCAGGCGATCCTCGTCCACGACTGCGTGATACCGGAACCAGCGACGCTCGCGCTCGCGACGCTCGGTGCGTTGGGGCTGCTTGCGAGGAGAAGGAAGAAGTAGGATTCTCGTTGAGCGGATCGAGAAAGAAGCGGGGCGGCTCCTGCGAGCCGCCCCGATTGCTTTGCCTTCGTGCGCCGTCCTGGCGCCGGTCAGCCCTCTTGAGGGTCCTTGACTGGGAAGATGGCTGAAGCCGGTGCTCGGGAAGCACGCTGAAGCGCGCTATGGGGATCGTGTTGGCTGGCTCGAAACCACCGGCTGAAGCCGGTGGCAACCCTGCTTCGCTGACGCTACGCAGGGCCTGCCGGCTGAAGCCGGCATTTCCGGAGTTCTCGACGGGCAACGAGGCTCGGTAGCTCTGCCAAGGCCCGTGATACTCGCGTCAGCGTTGTAGGGCGGGGCCCCCCGGCCCCGCCGAAGCCGCGAAGCGACGATACGCTTCAGTCAGCAACACCTCCATCGCCCTAACACGATTCCTATCGCGCCTACAGCGCTCCGGCGTTTATCGGGTGGCTTTTCCCCTGGGTCTCACGGCCCAGGCTACCGCCTGGCGCCGCTACGCGGCTTGCGCCATGGCAATACTCGCGTAAGCGTCATCTGTTGGGCTGCCTGGAACGTGGAAAAGGGCGAGGGGCAACCCCTCGCCCTTCGGTTGGTTCTATGACAATGGTGTGTTCATCGGCTCGGCCTGAATTATTCCTTGACGCGGTGTTGCACGTATGTTAGTATTCGTGTGTTGACCGTAAGGGATTCTGCCGTTTCTTGACAGAGATAAGGGGGATCGAGCCATGTGCGCCGGCGTTGCATGCCGCGTTTCCGCGGGGATGTGCCTTCTCGTCGTCGTGATGCTCCTGGGCGTCGCAACGTGTCTTGTCTCGCCTGTCGCCGAAGGCGTCACGCCCTACATCCTGACCGACCTCGGCACC
>Ga0315545_1002209_pt1 | contig 17825 bp, 17 predicted proteins | sample SalMarSW160210MG_FD_203096 | JGI IMG/M metagenome (GOLD analysis project Ga0315545, IMG submission 203096) | Salt marsh sediment microbial communities from the Plum Island Ecosystem LTER, Massachusetts, United States - Salt Marsh Sediment SW1602-10 ...
CCGCAAAAGCAAACATAAGCAGTACTGAAAAGGCGAATAACACTTTCCAAATATTACACTTCATAAAAAACCTCCCTTTTTTTATTTACATCAATAATAAACTTTAAACAATACATAAATTGACATACAGCTGTCCCAGAAGTCAAAATGTTTTCATTCATATAACCTCCTTTTGACTTGTTATATTAAAAAAATGACTTTCCTTCCTTTTTCTTAAAATGTTACGTTTAAAAATAGTATAATAGTTTCCACAGAATTGTCAAGGGTTATTTCACTGAATTTCTCACATTTCTTTACCCTCAGTATTAAAAATAAGAAATATTAGGTGAAAAAAGAAATTTCTCCATCTTAAAGTGGACTTAGAAACAAACTCGCAAAAGCAAGTTTTTTGAGGTTCAGGCTTTGACACTCCTGCGTCGGGCGCCGATTAAATGTGTGTGTTGCTCAAACGTTTTTGTCAATTAAAACTGCTATCTTTACAAGAAAAAGATAAAGAAGAATTCGCCATGACCTGGGTAGGTTGTAAATTTTAATTTGTTTGGTCTCGAGTAACACGCCCACTTGACTTTTGACTCGAATAAATTTACAGTAATAATAAAAGGAGGATATCTATGCGATTTTTTAAAAGCGGATTTTTCAAAATTTTTATATTCCTAATCTTTTTATTAAACTTACCCAAATGCGCGTCCTCAAACGGGGAAAATTTACAACTAATTTCTCAATCGAAGAATAAAGACATAAGCGCGGCATTTCTGGAATATTATAAACCGATAGAAAAAGATTATAAAATAGATATGCCCGTTTATTCGCTTCCTTTGGATTTTAAAAAAGTAACTAATTTTTCTCACGTTTCAAGCGAATATCTAAAGGAACAAAAACAAAAAGATATTTTGAAAAATAACGGATTTGTTGTTGTAGACGGAGGCGAAATCGATGATATAACCTCCGCCTATAAGAATATACTCGATAAAAACGTTCCGATTTATGTAACCTCGGATACACCACTACATCTTTTTCATATACTATTCGATGAAACATTAAAAGAAACAGAAGAGGAGATTTTTTATCCCGATATATTAGCTGTAACGGAAACACTTCTAGAGAAATCAAAAGAAAACTATAACAAATTTGGCGGAGACTTGAAAGAAGCGGCAAAGAGAAACGTAGCTTATTTTTCGGTAGCTATGAAATTACTGAATCCGGATTTTTCCGAGCCCCGTTATGTCCAAAAATGGGTAGAATGGGAGACAAATGAAATAGAAAAACACTCCGGATTACCCGATTATCCGACCGCGAGAGAAAAAGCTCTATTTAAAATACCCGAGGATTACAGTCAATATAAACCGAGAGGACATTATACAAGAAGTGAAAACCTTAAAAAATATTTTAAAGGAATGATGTGGTATGGAAGAATGACTTTCCTTATGAAAGGACACGAGAAATTCGGACCCGTCAGTCCTCCCGCGAAAGCACTAACAGACAGAGAGACAGCAAAAATTCAAACCCTTCAGGCTTCTTTAATTTCGATCAATTCAGGAAAATTAAAATTAGATGACGGAAGAAATGTTTCAGAAGTATGGGATAGGATTTACGCGGTTTCCGCGTTTTACTCCGGGTTTTCGGACGATTTAACCATTTATGACTACAGGGAGTCTCTCCGAAAAGTGTTCGGCAGCGAATTCACAACAAAAGAATTGGAAAAAGAAGAAAAATTTACACAGTTTCTCTTAGAGCTATCAAAATTGACTCCTCCGGCAATCTACTCCGGTACGGGAGGCGCGGGTATTGACCCAGGAAACATAGAAGGTCACAATCTAACTTCCGTAGAACAATTAGACTCGATACTTACAAAAACAATGGGTCTGCGTTTCATGGGACAACGTTATATACCAGACTCGTATATGTTGGGACAATTGGTTTCTCCGGCAGTCGGAACAGTCCCCCGAAAAATTCCTGAAAGATTCACGGTTGTTTATATTCCGGATGAGCGCATACAACCCGATTTACATTATTCTATAAGAGGATTTCCGCGAGGTCTGGATGTTTTCAGTGTTTTCGGCAGTACCAGGGCGGAGAAACACATCAAAGACTATACTGATGATGAATACCCAAAATACTATGACCAGCTAAAAAATCTTAGAGCGGAGTTTTCTAATCTTACAGAGAAAGATTGGAATCGCAATCTTTACTGGTCCTGGTTATACGCACTTAAAACTCTAACCCATGAAAGAGGAAAGGGTTCCCAGACATATCAGCAGACAGACGCCTGGCTCGACAGACAATTAAACACTGCCCTTGCTTCCTGGGCTGCGCTGCGTCACAATACTATTCTCTACGCGAAACAAAGCTATACACCCGTTCACGTAGGAATTACTTCTTACACTCCGTCCCCCACACCTCCCCCACCTCCAAAAGGACTACTCGAGCCATTACCAGAATTCTACAAAAATATACTAACCACTTCGAAAATGGCTTACGCGGGATTGAAAGACTTAAATGTCCTGACTCCAACCTCGGAACAGAAATTAACATCTTTAATCAGCCTTCTCGAAAAACTTTACAGTATATGTAAAAAACAGGTCGAGAACAAACCTTTAAATGAAGAAGACAACAGATTTCTCGGCAACTTTGCTGAAAAATTAAAAAATTCTATAGGTAATATCGAAGATAAAGGTTTAAAAACTACTATAATCGCGGATGTGCATACCGATATAAACACAAAAAAATGCCTGGAAGAAGCATCCGGATATTTAGATCATATTATAGTAGCTTACAAAAGACCCTCGGGAGATATTGTGCTCGCGGTAGGACCGATCCTCTCTTATTATGAATTTAAACATCCGATGAACGATAGACTTACCGATGAAAAATGGAGAGAAATGCTAAAGAGCGGAAAAACTCCCGCAAAACCGGAGTGGATTAAAAGTTTTTGTAGTAATTGATTGAAGTATAATTTAAAGTTAAGGAGGTCCCAAATAATGGAAATAAGATATGCGGCAGATCCCGTTCGTTTCTGCCATATGACGACAGAAGAACTAAGAGAAAATTTTTTAATTCAATCACTTTTTAAAATAGGTGAAATTAAAATGGTCTACTCCGATACCGATCGTGTTATCATCGGTTCCGCGGTTCCTTTCGACAATCCTATCATCATATCCGCGGCGGAAGAATTAAGAGCTTCCTATTTTACACAGCGACGGGAATTAGGAGTATTGAATATCGGAGGACCGGGAACTATTGAAGTCAATGAGAAAAAATATAAAATGGAAAAACTGGATTGTCTATACATAGGCAAAGGTAAAGAGAATATTTCATTCAATAGTGATAAGGGAGATAACCCCGCGGTTTTCTATCTTTTGAGTTATCCCGCTCATAGGGAATACCCAACGAAACTTTCCAAAAAGAAAGACGCGGAGCCTCTAAATCTCGGATCGGATGAACAATCGAATAAAAGAACCATATACAAGCATATACATCCTGATGGAATCAAAAGCTGTCAGCTGGTTATGGGCGTAACCATAATGGCCAATGGAAATGTCTGGAACACCATGCCCCCTCATACACACGAACGTCGGATGGAAGTTTATCTTTATTTCGATATAGAAGATTCCGATAGGGTTTTCCATTTCTGCGGACAACCTCATGAAACACGTCACATCACCGTAGCTAACAGACAGGCTGTTATTTCACCAAGCTGGTCTATCCACTCGGGAGTGGGTACAGCTGCCTACACTTTTTGCTGGGGTATGGGCGGAGAGAATCAATCATTCGACGATATGGACCATCTGGATATAGGAGATTTAAAGTGAAGGATAAAAATATACTCGATAAATTTAAACTGGATGGAAAGAGAGCTCTTGTAACGGGTTGCAGCCGAGGAATAGGCCTGGGTATGACGGAAGCTTTATCACAGGCAGGCGCGAATATCATAGGAGTAAGCCGCTCACTTAAGGAAGGAAGCGAAATAGAACGATTAGTAAAATCGAACGGTCGAGATTTTAAAGGCTATGCCTGCGATTTTTCAGACAGAAAAGCCTTATATGAGTTCATAGCGAATGTTAAGACTGACTTCGAACAGATCAACATCCTGGTAAACAACGCGGGAACCATAAAAAGAAAACCTGCAGAGGAGCATCCTGACGAATACTGGGATGAAGTAATAGAAGTGAACCTCAACGCTCAGTTTATACTGGCAAGAGAATTCGGTAAAGACATGATAAAAAGAGGTTACGGCAAAATTATATTTACAGCTTCTCTTCTGGCATTTTTTGGCGGTATAACGGTTCCCGGTTACGCTGCAAGCAAAGGTGGAATAGGACAATTAACAAAAGCTCTTTCCAATGAATGGTCAAAACATGGCGTAAATGTAAATGCTATAGCACCCGGTTATATAGCAACCGATAATACGCTGGCCTTAAGAGAAGATAACCTGCGAAATCAGGTAATACTGAACAGAATTCCTGTGGGCAGATGGGGAACTCCTGAAGATTTGAAAGGAGCGGTTGTATTTCTCGCGTCAAGAGCATCGGATTATGTGTGCGGTACCATTTTAACAGTAGACGGCGGATGGACGGGAAGATAAATAAAAATATCGGAGGAGTATATGAAAAATATATTAAGTAAAATTTTTCTGACTTTTTTATTAATAATTTTGTACGGATGCGGCGGTGGAGGCATCACGAGTGAATACCCCGAATCTTTTTCTATTACTGCAACAAATCAACTTAATATCGATAGAGAGGATGCCTACCTTTTTTTGAATATAGAAACGATAAAAGAAAAACACCCGGAATTTAATCCCGAGGCTTTCGTCATTATCGAAAACGAAAAAGAACTCCCAAGCCAGAAGATAAATATTGAAAACAAAGAGGGAAAAATAGCTATTCTGACCGATTTTTCCCAAAAAGAGGTTAAAAATATATCTATAAGATACGCGAAAAAAGGAAGTCAAAACAGAGAATACCCTAAAAGAACACAAAGTATATTATCGATAAAAACCGGAGGAAAGTGGGTTGAAAATGTATATAAGGGAGGAACATTTAAGGATACAAATTATTTAAAAATTCCGGCGCAACACACAGACCACTCGGAATTCATCCGATTTGAAGGTGTGGGCTGGGAATCCGATAAAGTTGGTTACAGATTATACCTGGATTGGCGAAACGGTTTAGATATTTTCGGAAAGAAAACCGGCGATATGGTACTCCAAAACGTCGGGCTGGATGGATTTGAATCTTACCATGAAACCTCGGACTGGGGTCAGGATATCTTGAAAGTAGGCGACGCGCTTGGAATCGGAGCTGTCGGCATATGGGAAAACAACAAAGTAGAGCGAGTCTCTAAAACTGACAGTCTAATATGCGACATCTTAGCAGACGGAACGATATATTCAAGCTTACGAATAAAATATCTCGGATGGGAAACAAATTCAGGAAAAAGTGACTTAATCTCTAAGCTTTCCATTATAGCGGGGAGCCGGCTGACAAAAAACAATATCACAGTCGATAAAAATATTCCCAACCTGTGCACAGGTATAGTAAAAAGTGAAAATAACAAAATTTTAAAATCGGAAGACAAGGACGCAGAATGGGGTTATTTAGCTTCTTTCGGAAATCAAAGCATCATAGGCGATAAACTAGGCATGGCAATTCTATACCGAAATAAAGATAAATTAATGATAACCGAGGATGAGTTAAATAATGTAGTAGTACTAAAACCCGTAGAAGGCCAGCTAACTTATTACTTCCTTGCCGCCTGGGAACAGGAAACCGGTGGGATTAAAAGTGAAGAAGAATTTATAAACAGCCTTGAAAAAATAATAAAAGAGCTCGATTATCCGATTTCTATAGAAATCATGTAGTGAGTAAATTAATTCAATTTTTAGAATAAATAATAGATAACCATTCCTCAGCGGTTTTTTCCATCTCCTCTGGATTATCTATTTTCTTTGCCAACGCCGAACCGCAAAATATCCCATCCGGGTCACTTTTTACAATATCAGCCAGATTGTTCGCGGAAACTCCACCGGTATAGAATATGGCCAAATCTTTGTAAGGTCCTTTCCATGCTTTCGCAATTCCAAAAAATGAATTTGTGGCTGTAACAGTCGGGAAAAGTTTATATACCCACTGGTAAGGATATTTTTCTTTTAATTCCGCAAAATCACAACCATAAAGCTCTGCTTTCTTTACGAGCTGCTTCCCAGCATCACCCAATCCCCCCGGAACACACATTATATCGTTAGAAACACAAACTTCCAGAACTTCCGGAATGTAATCAGCGGACACAATACCGGCAACACCCTTACCGATAGCATCTTTTGCCAGTTTTTCGGTCATTACTGTTCCGGCAAGTATTAACGCGTCGGGATATTTATCGAGTACGGCTTTTATACCTAACGCGGCAATCTCAGAGCGAAAAACAATCTCCAGTGTTATACCGAGAGGATGCAATATCTCATAAGCCTTAATACATTCATCGGTCTCCTTAGGAGCTAATATCGCAATTAATCTATTTTCTTTAATATGTTCAAATATCGCTGCTGACTTATTCAAATCAGACCTCCTTTTTTAATTTTTAGTATCGAAAAACGCACTTTTATTCTAAATTAAACATCTAATTTGTCAAGGATTTCTTTATCTCACAGAGAAATAAATCGTTAGAACGTACCACCTCTTCCACGATTCAAAGAACAAACTTTATTAATCTAACCCATCTTGCTTTCTATCAACAAATAATTATATTCAATACTGATAACAGGATTTATTGAGTTTGTAGAGTTCGTTGGGTTTGTTGGGTTCGGGTTTAAATAAACAAAATAAAAAAAATGGTGTGTGGGGTAACTCTGTGTACTCTGTGGTTAAATAATTTGGGGAGGTGTTCTGTGGGCTCTGTGGTTTAAATGTTTTAAAAATTATAAGAGGAAAAATATGTTTGGATTAAAATTAAGAATGTTTTTATTGGTTGCCGTTTTGTTCGGTATTGTTTACGCGGTAATTACCATGATCGGAACAGCAATGGGAATTACCAACTTCTACTTTTATCTGATCCTGGCTTTGGTTTTTATGCTGATTCAATATCTTGTCGGCCCCAAAATAGTAGAATGGTCTATGAAGGTTAAATATGTGGATGAATCAGAATATCCCCAGTTACATCAGATGATAGAAGAATTGGCAAGAAACGCGGGAATACCAAAACCAAAAGTCGGAATCTCCCAAGTAAATCTTCCAAACGCGTTTGCTTTCGGAAAAAGCAGAAGAGACGGAAGAGTATGCGTAACCCAGGGAATATTAAACTTACTGGATAGAGATGAACTTAAAGCGGTACTCGGACATGAAATAACACACATAGTAAACAGGGATATGTTAACGATTACGTTGCTCTCCGTAATACCTATGCTTATGTACAGAATCGCGTGGCATTTTCTTTTTTTCGGAAACATAGGAAGAAGAAAAGGAGAAGGAGCTGCTTATACAGTTCTTATCGGACTCTCCGCTTTAATATTTTATTTTATAACAAATCTTCTGGTACTTTACGCCTCCAGAATACGGGAATACTTTGCGGACAGGGGTTCCGTGGAACTGGGAAACCAACCTTCCGCGCTCGCTTCAGCTCTTTATAAGCTTGTTTACGGCTCGGCAAAAACTAATAAACAATCGATAAAAGACGTGGAAGGGCTAAAAGCCTTTTTTGTCAACGATCCTTCCAGGGCAAACAAAGAAATAAGAGAATTGGTACAGCTGGATCTCGACAGAAGCGGAACTATAGACGCGAATGAACTTCAATATTTGAATTCGAAAAAAATAGAATTGAAGTTTTCAGATAGATTAATGGAGGCTTTAAGCACTCATCCCAATATGCTAAAAAGAATACAAAAACTCTCGGAATATAATAAGTAGTATATTATGATATTACTATTCTTTCTTCTCTCTTATCCTGTTAAAGATGTAAAAGATGTGTATGAGCCCTCCCGAAAAGAAATGGTAGAAGAACAAATTATAGCAAGAGGGATAAGCGATTCTCTTGTTATAGACGCTATGTTAACTGTCAAAAGACACTTCTTTGTCCCTGCGAATCTAATGCAATTAGCCTATAATGATAGACCTTTACCGATAGGCTACGGGCAGACTATTTCTCAGCCATATATCGTGGCAATCATGACGGAACTTCTTGAAGTAAAGAAGACCCATAGGGTCCTCGAAGTAGGAACCGGTTCCGGATATCAAGCGGCAATACTTTCACTTCTCGCGGATTCGGTTTTTACAATCGAAATACTCGAACCGCTTGCCAGGTCCGCGAAAGCGAAGCTTAAAATCTTTGGATATAACAATGTCGCCGTGAAAACCGGCGACGGATATAAAGGATGGAAAGAACACGCTCCTTTCGACGGAATCATTGTAACCTGCGCCCCTGACGAAATTCCTCCTCTCCTTTTAGAGCAACTCAGCATAGGAGGAAGAATGGTCATACCGGTAGGCTCTTATTACCAGGAATTACTTCTTATAACTAAAGATTCCTCAGGGCTATCGGAAAAAAGTATAGTACCGGTAAGATTCGTCCCAATGATAAAAGAACAGTAAAAAAACCGTTGGTCTGTGGGTCGGTTAGTCCGTTGGTCAGTTAAAAAAAACACACCAATACACCCACGCACTAACACACTAACAGTTTCTAATATATAATTTTCCATTTTGATATTTGATTTTTAAATTATTTATCTCACTCTTTTACCCAGACCGCAATCGAATCGAAAGTCATCGCTCCAATCAAACCTATAGCACTTCCCTCTTTGAGCTCGCCATACTGCGACCAGGAGATCAGATAAGTGTACACATTTGAATCCATTGCTTCCACTAAAACCGTATAAATTGTATCTTTTTCCCTAAATAAAAATCTATTGTAAAAAATACCCAGGGTTGTATCTGGAGTTAACATAGGAATAAAACCCAAAGTATCTTCTATAATATAGGCAGTAGACATATATGTGTTTTCGAAACAATCCTCACAGCTATTCCAAATTAATAAAGGCGGATTACTTAATGATAATGTATCAAGATGCTTCGGTGAAAGTATAGCAAGCGAACCAGGAACCTGAACTTCTCTCGATATCACTTCTCCCTCGACAGAAATATTAACTAAATATTTCATTCCATACTCCACAAAAAAAGAATCGTTACTATAATAGAGTCCCATCATAGTATCGGATTCACTGTAGCCAAAAGTATCAGCATTTTCGTCTATGAGAATGATTTCAGCATCAGATATTCCTTTGTGGTAATAATTAATTGCCTCATCTAATCTATACGTGGAATCAACAAAAGCCTTTTGAAATTTCATGTCCGGTTTTAAAACAAGGTTGATAACATACCGATGCTCGAAAGGTGCCTCATCGAGACTACAGGAAGTAAAAAGTAGTCCGCAAAAAGGAATTAAAAATATAAGTCTCTTCATTATTAACCTCCTAAAATTTGTAGATAAACTCGATTGAAGGTATCCTTGGAAGCATATAAAATGGTTTTTTAATGGGTGGTTCCTGATCGTAATCGTAGTAGTACATAAAAACATTCTTGGAATCCAATACATTGTAAACACTGAGTTTTACATCCAGTTCATTATTACCGAAATAAAAAGATCTGCCTAAACTTGCATCTAAACGAACATACGGTGGATATCTGACCTGGTTTCTGTCCCCTTCTAATTCTCCCCAATAAATTTCATTGTCCCCGTATGGCTTAATTTCCATTCTTTGACGAAACCGTGCAAGATCTGTAGTGTAAGGATTCCCTGTACAGAAACCAAATTGAACTCCAGCCTCATATTTTTTACCTAATAAAGCAAGAAGAGTCGCATGAAGATTGTGATTTCTATCCCAATCGGTCGGATAAGTTTCGTCTCCAAAAACCACATCGGTTTTAAGAAATGAATAGCTCACCCAACCCCTTAAATTCCCAATTTCTTTTTTTAAAAGAAAATCAAAACCATACGCGTCTCCGTTTCCCTCCTCCAGCATAGACTCATAATATTCCTGTTCAGTTGTAATTTCAATGTCTTCGAGATCTTTCATGTTGAGCAGTCGATTATATTTTCTATAATAACCCTCTAAAGAAAAATAAAGGTCTTCTTTCAACCAGCCCTCTAATCCAAGATTAAAGTGATGCGCTTCCTCGGGATCGTATTCACCACCGAGAGGAATCCAGTAATAAATAGGAATATCCATTCCCGTATCACCCATAACAGACCCCCCCGGTACAATATACTGATGAAAATTTCCGAAAGAAAACGTTACGGCTCGCAAATCATCAAAAAAGTATTTCGCCGATAATCTGTAAGCTCTTAAAAAATCTGTATTTTTAGTATTAAATTCTTCGCTCTCGGAATAATAATGCGTAAGAGAAACTCCACCCAAAAGAAGAAGATTATCAGATAATTTAAATTCATCTTCAACATATATAGATGCTCTGTTACTCCAAATATCTTCATATGAATATTCGAATCCCATATTGAAATTAACATTATATTCGAAAGGACGGTAGCAATTATTTAAACCGACTGTAATTTCATGGTCACCGGATTTCTTTGTATATTCCGTTCCGATTGTTCCAACATCTATATTGCCATCCGTTATAAAAATTGTATCAAGTATTCTAAGATAAAAATCATGATTGCTGTACCCCCCAAAAATATGTAATAAATCTCCATTTGTATTAGAACGAAATAGATTCAAAGCACCAACTTTATTTCCCCAATCAAAGGCTATAATTTCTATCGATTCATCATCTTCATCCCTGAAATCAAGAAAATCCTTACCGGTGTACCCACTCAGCATTAAAGTCCAATCCCTTATATCCGTTTCCCAATGCAGGTAACCATCGTAAAAATAATATGGAAGATCGTAATCAAAAAGAGCAAGAAGCTTATCCGCGTAGGTTCTCCTGACCGACAGGAGAAAATTGCTGTTTATGGAAGGAATCTTACTTCCTATTGTGAGTCCTCCCGATAAAATACTCAAAGAAGCGACACCGGATAAACCTTGTATTTCTCTGCCGACACCTTTTGTATTGATATCAAGCACTGAGGACAACGAAGCGTCATGCTTAATTGGAATCCCGCTTACATACAATTCAGCGTTTTTTATCGCGTTCGAGTTAAAAGCGGATACCAGACCAAAAAGATGAAAAGGATTTAACAAAGGAACATCATCGATAAGGACTATGTTCTGATCGGGACCTCCGCCTCTCACTGAAATTGAAGTCGAAAAATCCGAGGATTTCGTAACCCCGGGAAGAGCTTCGATTGTTCTCATTAAATCGCCTTCAATAAAAGAAGGCAACATCATCAAATCCTTATCAGACAGTGAAGGTGGAGTTATAGAAGCCGTACTTCTAAATTTCTTCTTCTTTGCAGACACAAGTATCCCCTGTACTTTTAGAGGCTCCATATGCATTGCCACATCAACATTCAAATATTCGCGCTCTCTAAAATCTATATCCTTTGTTACCTGCCCATAACCCATCATAGAATATCTAACCTTAAATTGGTCAAGCGTATCACCCGTTATCAAACTATAATAACCATGACGATCCGTCACCGTACCAAACTCCGTTCCAACAATAACTATATTAACCAACGGCAGAGCTTCTTTAGTCGAAGCATCGTAAATATTACCGGCTAAAACGTTATATTGACTAATGAGAACCATCAAATAAAAAGCGCATAACATTATCAAATACCTTTACCCCTTTACTAAATTAATCGATTTATCTTCCCAATCGTCCATTAAGACCCTTCAAAAACAAAAAAAGTTCCGCATAAACGATTTCCAACTCTACCAACCCTAACAAAAAAATAAAACCCATCTCTTTCCATATCTCCAAAAACCCTATCCAACAAAATCAAATAAATAACCTCTTTAATTTTGTATTAATGTAATAATACAAAATTAAATTTTGTCAACCCCTTCTCATCCATACGCTCGACATAAAAGCCTTAATAGAGCTCTTAAGCATCCTGTTTTTTATGTTTTTGGATGATTTCTTTCGAGACAGATTATGAATCGTCTTATTTAGATGCTTATTATGATGGCGATTCGCTTAGATGATTTTACTGCGCTTCTTCCTTTCCTTGCTCGAATTCCCCAAGCAGAACTTTTGCCCAACCGCAGTCAGGATTGACCTCCAATGCTTTTTTATAATATTCGGTTGCGGTAGAATCTTCTTTCTTTTCTTTATAAGCGTTCCCCAACCATACATATACTTCATCCCTACCCCAATCGGGATAAATTCCCATATCTTTTTCTTGCAGAAATAATTCCGCTGCTTTTTCAAAAAGTCCGATTGCTTTATCTATTCCACCCCCAAACATTACGGGCGTATATAATTTTCCGGTTCCGTCAATCATGTATACTCTTGGATTTTCAGGGGCAAGTTTTTTCGCTTTTTCGATTTCTCTCCCTGATTGAATTCCATTGGTCATTCCGAGTTGGGGCTTGAAACCTATTTCCATTCCCAGAATAGAGGTAAAAAGAGCGTGGGACTCAGCAAAGTCATCTTTACCTGCTATTGATTTTTGAATCAATTCTTTCGAGGATTCAAGATATTTTTCACTCATTTCCTTATTTTCATACAAAATCGTACTAATTCTATAATTGTTTAAAGCAAGATAATAATCTACAATCCATTTCTTATCTCCAAAAGTGGAAAGTCGTTCTAATTTCGTAGAAATTTCTTTTAGCTTTTCCACATCTCCTTCATCGACAGCTTCCTGCTGCGCTGATTTTATTGCCAACAAATGTTCATCTACCGTTTGTTTATCATCCGCCTTTAAAACCAATACTATAAATACGAACATTACTAATAAAGCTTTTTTCATTTTACCTCCCCTTTACATCTGAAAAGATACACCGAAATAATAGAGTCGACCATAGGAACTCTCGATTGGTTGATTTTCATCCCCGTTGTGATAACCTAAAATGTTATCCTTGTTTGTAACGTTATTAACTGAAAAATAAAACACAGTTAAATTGTTATCGAAGAAAGAATGCAAATAAGACGCGCTGAGATCAAGCGCCCAATACGAGGGAAGCCGTTCCGAACGAAAATCCCCACCCATAGGAGTAAAAGGTTTTCCAGTTGCATACATAAATTTTGTCCCCAACTGGAAGAATGTAAACGGAGAAAAATTCACAATAGCGCTTAAATTATGCGTGATATCGAAATCAGGAGAAAAAAGACCAGAATAATCCTGCCAATTTCTTTCCGATCTCAAATAAGAATAAGCGATTCTTCCTTCAATCTTTTCAAAACTCTTCTTTACAAAGAAATCGACACCCTTCGCGTAACCAAACCCGGAAGAAAGATAATTTAGAGAATCATCTTCCCTCATAAGTTTTTTGTAATCTTTGTAATAACCTTCCACTCTTACCATCCCTCCATCATTTTTCCATGTTCCGGAAACAATATAATGTCTCGCGTCCATGGGGTCCAACTCAGGATTACCGTATTCCGGATCATATCTCCAGGGCTCATAAAACTGGTGGAATATTCCGGCGGCAAAAGCCAGGGTAATTACATCAGTGGTTTTCCAGGATAAAGCGAATCTCGGATCAAAAACATTCTTTGCGCTTTTCGAATCCCGGTCGAACCTTAGTCCCGAAGTCAAAGATAAATTATAAGGAAAGAAAGATGTTCCTTCTACGAAAACCGAACTTATATAACTTTCGTATTCCCTGTCATAATAATTACTGGGAATCGATGGGTCTAAAGAGTCTTCCTCGGAAGGAACAAAACCCTCGAAATAACTTTTCCTTTGCTCAAAACTTCCTCCGAATTTAAAAAACATCCATGTTTTTTTCTCTAACAAAATTTTTGCCTGGCTAATTCTATCCGTTTCTTTTAAATCGAGAATATATTCATCGCTGGAAGTTATTTCCGTTTCCTTCCCAAAATCAGTACGCGATACATTAAAATTGAGAAAGCTATTATCAGATAGAGCGTGATCTATTTTTAAATTATACAGATTACTATTCTCGGTTCCATAATAATTTCCTCCCCAGGTCGGATCCTCGAGAAGAACACCCACATTATCTTTTTCTCTAAAGAAAAACAATTTAGCACGACCTTCTTCCGAATACAGCCACGAAAGATTCAAGTTCAGATCATATGAGAAAGGATATTCTGTAAAGTCACCATCGACATTGTTGAAATCAAAAAGCGGTTTTGTATTGCTCTGATTACCTGAAAAATTAACTCCCAGTTTATCGCCTAAAGGAACAGCTCCCGCTATCGAAAAATTCGCGAGACCCATACCCAAACTAACAATCCTTTCCGAAGGTAAATCCTGACTTTCCATCGATAGTATTCCCGATAAAGCATTGCCATACTCGGCTCCGAAACCCCCCGAAGAAAAATATGTGCCTTTCAAAAGAAAAGGACTAAAAGTTCCGAAAAAACCACCTGTCGGAGATTCATATCTATAAGGATGATAAACATTTGCTCCGTCAAGAAGAAACTTGGTTTCAGTAACTTCTCCTCCCCGAACGAACAACCCCGCACCTTCTTCAACATGCTGAACGCCGGGAAAAGACTTGATAGCCCAGCAAACATCTGCTGCCGCTCCGGGAGTCATGATTACCTCTAACGGCGTAAGAGTAACACCGCTTTCTTCTCCGGTCGTAAAAGAAGAAGCTCTGACTGTAACTCCTTCACCTTTAACCACCGCTTCCCTTAACCTTGCCCTTATCGTTATCTGCTCTCCTTCAAGAAACAATTCCTGTCTGAATTCTTTATAGCCTATCATTCTTACCAAAAGATTAAACTTACCTGTTTCTTTGGTTGTAAATTTGAAATTACCTTTTTCATCCGAAGAAGCACCATCGAGAGTCCCCTCCAAAAATACATTCACTCCCAGAAGAGCCTCTTTTTTCTCACCTGTTACCCGTCCCTCAATAACTGTATTACCCGGAAGTAATACCGGCAACAGAAAAAACAAACAGGCTTTACTTATACTAATTTTAACTTTCCGCAAGAATTTTTTCTAAATGCTCCAGGTAAATCCTAAAAGCTTTTTTACCTTTTTCTGTTATACTGTAAACAGTATTAGGCTTCTTGTCTTTAAATGTTTTTTTCACATTAACATATCCAGCCTTCTCTAACTTTTCCATATGACTGCTCAAATTACCATCCGTAACGTCGAGCTTTTTTCTCAGATAGATAAAATTAACTTTCTTTGCCGAGTTTAAAATAGTCATAATTCCAAGCCTTATTGGAGCATGAATCAGTTTATTTACTTCCGAAGGATTAAAATCTTCCATCTATACTTCCTTCCCCCTGAAACGAATTTTGACCACTATTCCCGGAATAACCATAGTTGCAAAAACAAGAAAAGCGAACACTAAATTAGTAACATCGGGGAAAAAACCGTCGATCAAGGCTGCTATCCAGTAAAGGATAGCCGCGATAAGAAACTCCCTCCAGGAAACAAAAGACTCCACAAAAAAACCTAACCCCACAAGCAAAGCGATAAAACTCTCTAAATAAGGAGTATATCCGGAGTACCAAACAATAAACATCGCCAACGCAAGACTTATTGTTACACCCAACCAAACCATGCCTATTAACTTCCCGGCAAAAGACGTAATTCCGGTCATGCGAGGTATCCTTTTAGCGAGCCTGTACCCGAAGAAAAAACCAACAGCAAAAATACAAGTCCACACTATCCATATAAGATTATACAATGCCTTCCCGTTAAGAAAAACCGTCAAACCAAGGCCTACAAGCACTAGAATACCCAACAAAAATTGGATATCTACGGCGTAAATTCCTGTTTTCCTTAAGTCTTCCTCCGTTTCTATTAGATGACGTTTTATCTCCTCAATTTTTTTTTCCGCTTCTTTCTTATCCATTTTTAGAACCTCCCTTCAAAGTTCTTTGTCTTACAAAGATTTTAACGTTTTTTTGAAATTTGTCAAGGGGTTTATTAAAAAAGTCTAAAAGTCCTATGTCCAAAGTCAAAAGTCAAAAAAACTGGGACCCAAAAACCATTATCTGTTTAAAGATAATTACCGCCTATATTCCAAACAATCTTTTTGTATTATTGTATGTTTTCTCCGCTACTTCCGCAAAGGTTTTGGATTTTATCTCCGCGATTTTTTTAACCACATACTTCGTGTACGCGGGTTCATTTCTCTTACCTCTATGCGGATATGGCGTTAAATAAGGAGCATCGGTTTCAACTAAAATATAATCGAGGGGAATATCTTTTATGGAACCAGATATTTTACTGTTACGATATGTAACAACTCCACCAACTCCAATAAAAAAACCCATATCGATAATCCTTAACGCGTAATCCCTTGTATAATCAAAAGCGTGAAAAACACCCTTACAGTTAAAATCCGAGACTATCTCAATTGTATCTTCGATTGAATCTCTGGTATGTATAATTACTGGAAGGTTTTTATCTTCGGCCATTCTAAGCTGTTCTTTAAAAACCTTTTTCTGGATATCTCTCGGAGAAAGATCCCTATAATAATCGAGACCTATTTCGCCTATACTTACTACTTTGTTATTTTCGGTGAATTTTATTATTTCCTTCTCAACATTTTTATCGTAAGATTTCGCGTCATGAGGATGAACTCCGCAAGCCGAGTAAATATTATCAAATTTACCCGAAACAATTACCGCTTCTCTACTCGAACGCAGATCCCATCCGGGAACCAATATTTTTTCGACACCGTATTCTTTAGCAGTATGAACAACTTTCGCTAAATCATTTTTAAATTTTCTGTCCTGTAAATGACAGTGTGAATCAAATATTTTGAAATTCATTATATAAAAAAAAGACTTCTATCACTGAATTTTGAATAAATAAAACTACTTGTTTTCTTTTTCTTCAGAGGAAGCAGGCTCATCGGAATTCAAATCATCAGATACATCCTTAAAAGATTTCTTGAATTCCCTTATTGCCTTCCCCATAGAACTACCTATTTCGGGAAGCCTCTTTGCTCCGAACAATAATAAGGCAACTACCAATATAATTAATATTTCCGGCCATCCAATGGGTCCAAACATCAAGTTCCTCCTTTTTTCTATTCTAAAAATAAAAGGACAAAAAGTCAAGTCCCTTTTAAATTCTCTGAATTTAAGTTTAATGGTTGAATTGTTAAATCGTTGAGTTGTTGAAGGAACCACCCACCTACCCATTAACGCATTCACTATCTTGCGGTAATTGTTTTTTTACAGTTGACAAAATTAGATAGTTCTTTAATATCTGAATATGAGTATAATATTACTCGTTGGCTTTAATTTATTTGTAAGTTCTTCGGTCCCGTTGGGTACCGCTGAAACAGATGTTCCTTCAGGCTTTACTTTGACGATAGGAGGAAAGTATAAAGTCGACTACAATTATATAGTTTCACACTACAGCGAATCCAACTACTATATAAATCTTTACGGGGTAGCTGTTGGAAAAGAACTAATGCTTGGAAAAAAAATTTCTATTTTACCGGAAATAGGATTAGTAAACGGTAAAAGAATAAGGGAAGGAGTTTCAGAGAACGGCTTATCTCCTATTTTTTTGGTACGCGTCGCGTACTTGTTTACTACAGAACGCTCAGCTTTACAAATCGGATTTTCTTTAAGGGAGGTTTTCAATGGTCAAGTGGGTGCCGATTTCTTTGATCTTGGTATTGGTTTTAGGATGTGAGAATTCATTTTCCGCGAGAATGACCGCGGATTATTTTCCCTTAAAAAAAGGGAATAAATGGGTATACGATGTACAAGGAGACAATAATTACCAAATTGAGATTGAAGTAACAGGTATTGAAAACATAC
>Ga0315545_1002212_pt1 | contig 17819 bp, 15 predicted proteins | sample SalMarSW160210MG_FD_203096 | JGI IMG/M metagenome (GOLD analysis project Ga0315545, IMG submission 203096) | Salt marsh sediment microbial communities from the Plum Island Ecosystem LTER, Massachusetts, United States - Salt Marsh Sediment SW1602-10 ...
CCAAGCACTGACCATAACCTTCACATCCGAACCGGCACTTCAATCGCACCCATGCGGCAGTTTCCACATCCGACGGCGAGATTATACAGACGTCCCTGATGTTGGCTTTTTGTTTAACGGCTTTGCATAAATCGCTGTCGGATATTTTTGACTTTTGTATAGGCTTTTTAGCTTTACGTTTCATCGATTTGTTGTTTTATTTGATTCAATAAATTTATCGCATCTATCGGTGTTAGCTTGTTGACATCTGTTGATGCGAGTTTATCTAAAATGCTTTTATGTTTCTGGACGAAAAGAGTATTTTTGTCCGGCTCTTTTGTTTTATGTCGGGATAAATGTTCGCCGGTGGCTTCTCTCTGGAAAGTGCTTTCAAGCTCTTCCAGGATTTCTTTGCTGCGTTCCAGGATCGATTTCGGAACGCCGGCTAATTTTGCGACGTGAATGCCGTAGCTTTTATCGGTTCCGCCTGGTATGATTTTGTGTAAAAAGACCACCTCGTCCATCCACTCGCGGACGGCCACGTTACAGTTCTTGATATTGGAAAACAGCTCGGCTAATTCGGTCAACTCGTGATAATGTGTGGCGAAAAGCGTGCGGCATTTTATTTTGTTCGCGATATGCTCGGTTATCGCCCAGGCAAGTGACAGCCCGTCGTAAGTGCTTGTACCGCGTCCGACTTCGTCGAGAATTACAAGAGATTTGTCGGTTGCGTTGTTGATAATATTGGCGGTTTCGGTCATTTCTACCATGAAGGTTGACTGGCCCCGGACCAGCTCGTCGGAGGCACCCACGCGGGTGAAAATCCTATCGACCAGACCAATTTCGGCATTTTTCGCCGGTATGAACGAACCTGTCTGTGCCATTAAAACCATCAGGGCGACCTGCCTGATATAAGTGCTTTTGCCGCTCATATTCGGGCCGGTGATAACAAGAATTTCGCCGGCGCCGTTGCCCAGTTCGGCGTCGTTCGGGACAAACTCCGGCCCAAGTGTTTCAGCCAACACCGGATGTTTTCCTTCGTGGATAATCAGCCGGCCGTCGTCGGATATTTTTGGGCGGGTGTAATTTCGCCGCTTGGCTAAATACGCCATCGCCATAAGACAATCACATTGTGCGATGGTCTGGGCAAGCTCTTGCAGGCGGCTGATGTATTGTGTGCACTGTCGGCGGAGCTGGTCGTAAAGCTGCTGCTCTAATTCTATTGCTTTTTCCTCGGCGCTGAGGGCCTGCGTCTCATACTCTTTTAATTCCTCGGTGATATATCGTTCGGCGTTTTTTATTGTCTGCTTGCGGATATAATCGGCGGGGACTTTATCGGCCGATGAATGGTTGACTTCGATATAGTAGCCGAAGACTTTGTTGAATCCGATTTTCAGATTTGCAATGCCGGTCCGCTCGATTTGATTTTTCTGGAAGTTTTTAAGCCATGTCCGACCGTCTTTGGAAATCGACCGCAGCCGGTCAAGCTCTTCGGAAAAGCCTGTCCGTATCACGCCGCCGTCGCGTAGGTGCGAGGGCGGCTCCGGCTCAATTGCGGCTTCGAGTAAATCCGCCAATTCGTCCATGCTATCGCACTGACCGGACAAATGCACAAATAAATCACATCGAAATTGTCCCAGAACCTTTCGCAAGTGGGGTATTTGCCGCAGCGTCCCTGCAAGGGAGACTAAATCACGGGGAGTCGCCCTGAACGTACTTATACGGGCGGCAATTCGCTCGGTGTCGGATATGTTTGCCAGAAGTCTGCGAACCTCCGTCAGTTCGGTCTCGGAATCTTTCACTTCTTCGATGGCATCCTGACGTTGTTCGATGGCCTTGATATCGCACAGCGGCATGCACAGCCAGTTCCGGAACAACCGGCCCCCCATACCGGTGATGGTTTCATCGAGGCTGTCCAGAAGCGAGCCTTTGCTGCTTTCCGTGCGAATGGTCTGCATGATTTCCAGGCTGCGTAAGGAGGCCGGGTCGATTTGCAAATAGTCCCGGCGGTCGATTTTTTTCAAATTCCGGATGTGGCCGAGCGTGGTTTTCTGAGTTTCGTTGAGATATTCGATAATAGCCCCGGCCGGAGCGATCAATACATCGTCATCGTCGGATATGCCGAAGCCTTCGAGAGTGGCCGTGCCGAAGTGCTTCAACAAACGCTGCCTTGCCTGGTAGGGATCGAAATACCAGGCGGGACGTTCGGTTATGATAGCTTTGGTTAGTTGTGTGATGTCCCTTATTAGTTTTTTTGTCTCGGCCTCGAATAATTCTCCGCGTCTGTCGGCGAGCAGGCACTCGGCCGGAGACAGTCGCAACAGTTCGTCGACTAGTTTTTCCTCCGATAATTGCTGGATGAAAAAATGACCGGTGGAAATATCCACCCAACTGATGGCGGCACGGCTTCTTGTCCCTAAGCTGACTGCACAAAGGAAATTATCTTCTTTGGAATTCAATAAAATATCGTCGGTCAATGTTCCGGGGGTGACGATTCGCACAACGTCACGTTTGACGACGCCCTTTGCCGTTTTCGGGTCTTCCACCTGCTCGCAGACGGCGACTTTATAGCCGGCCTGCAGCATTTTTTTCAGGTATCCTTCGACTGCGTGATACGGCACTCCGGCCAACGGGATGGGATTAGCGCCTTTGTTCCGGCTGGTCAGCGTCAGGCCAAGGACCTTCGAGCATGTTTTTGCGTCTTCGTAAAAGGTCTCGTAGAAATCGCCCATGCGAAAAAACAAAATACAGTCCGGATGCAGTTGCTTGAATTTGTGAAACTGCTTCATCGCAGGCGTCAAATTTTGATTGGTTGGGGTCATGGATATGATTATACATAAACTCGGCCGTTTAACAACTCTGTTATGATAGAAGCGGCCTGCTCTTTCGATTTGATGGTTGTAAGTTGTCTGATGAGATTAACTTGGCGGTCTGTGAAGCAAACGGCGTTTTGTAGATCGAACTCGGCCGTCCCGGTTGTTTGCAGGATTTTCTCTGTTAGCTTGTCGATTCCATCACTGGTTTTGGCGCTTATTTTTACCGTGTTCGATAAAAAGTCCGGCAGTTTGTCTGTGTCGAATTTTGCCGGCAGGTCGCATTTATTGAGAATAGTTATGGTTTTTTTATTGGCGAATTTTTGAATGAATTGGTCGTCAAGTTTCTCGCTTTGGCTGCTGTCAAGCACCAGCAGAACCAAATCCGCCTGCTCGAGTGTTTCAAGGGCTTTTTTCCGGGCGGCTTTTTCGATATTACCCGGAGCGTCCGGCGGTTTTTCATCCAGACCCGCCGTATCTGTCAATTCCAGTGACACTGAATCGATTAGGCATTCGGCTGTGACCCAGTCGCGAGTTGTGCCGCTAATCTCGGTAACTATCGATTTTTGCCGACCGGCCAGACAATTTAGCAGTGAGCTTTTGCCGCTGTTGGGTGGGCCTGTCAGGACGGCTTTGCAGCCATAAATAATAAGTTTTGCAGTCCGGCTTTTCTGTATTATTCGGCTTGCTTCGGCTTTAATCTTATCAGGATAAATGTCGTCTAAGTTCTCCAGCCAGCCTTTGGCTATCTTACTTAAACCGGAATCGATTTGGTTTAATATAATTTTTGTGCCCTGGAGTGTTTTTGCCTTTGGCTGGGCAAGCTTTGCTTCGAGTGCGATTGTGCCGGTTTTTTCCTTTGCCGAGAAGATTTTTATCAAAAGCTGCTCGGCGGTCAGGATTCGAACGCCGTTTCGCCGTAGCAGTTGCATAATCATTTCAACGAGAAGCGGATTGCCGTGACAGTTGATGGCGAAAGTCCGGGGCTGCTCGCAGCCGATTGTCACTTGGTCGATTTTTTTATAGCCGTCGTGAATTGTTCCGAGCAGGATTTTGCCGGTCTCGAATTTTGCCGGTTTTTTCCCCGCCGGCTGGAATATCTTTTTAAATAAGTCCTCTGACGAATCGCCGAATAGCTGAATCGTCGATATCGCGCCGGTTCCTTTACCTGTCATTACTGCTGAGTAACAATCCATAACGATTCTCATATTAGACCGGATGTTGACCAAACAACGATTTCAATTTTTGCTCAATACCTTTTGCAAACTGGTAGAAAGGTTTATTCAAGAATATGGCTGGTGCATTGAAAATCCAGTTTAAAAATGAGCTGTTAAGGCAAAGCCGGATAATTGAGCCGTAACCGAGGGTTTTATCCGTCAGCAACAGAAGGGCAGTAAATACGACGGGAAGCAAACATGCGAAAAGAAGGATGATTCTTTTGGTTTTTGTGATGTTTGATTGGAAGAATGAGATAAATCCAAGAAATAAACCTGATTGACCGGATGAAATAATCAGACTAATCAATAAAAGTTCCCGGTCAAATTTTAAAGTTTCATGCTGGATTGGCTCTAGATGCGAAAAAGATGTAAAAAAATCCCTGCCAAATGAAAACGGAAGTGACCAGCAAAATAGAATTATGCAGATAAGGAGAACGTCAGCAATTTTCCTGAACGTCACCTTGTGCCTAATAAAAAAATTACCGGTTTTCGAAAAGGAAGCAGGAGTTTTCTTACGAACCAAATACACAATAACAGCGATAGGTATGGCATTTGCGAACCAAAACCATTTTTCGTAGAAGATTTCGGGTATCGTTAATGCCGGCATTTTTTTCCTAAAGGGCTTCTTTTTTTGCTTGGATATATTTCTTATAGGCCAAAAAGACACCTTTAATGACAAGGTGAGGGACATAGTTATCTATAAATTCGCAGTCGGTGTGTATTGTCTTTGCACCTGAGCCGGTGATAATCGTTTGCGGCCACGTGCCGATTTCTTCCGCGTAGCGTCTGATAACTTCCTGCAGTGCTCCCACGATAGAATAATACAGGCCGCAGTTTATGGCCTCGGCGGTATTTCTGCCGTAAGGGGCTTTGGGCTTGGTGACTTTGATATTCGGCAGTTGGGCGGTATTGTATTTTAGTGCATTTGCGCTGATTTCGAAGCCGGGGCAAATAACGCCGCCGAGGAAAACGCCGTGTTCATCGACAAGGTCGATAGTAACTGCCGTTCCGAAATCGGCAACCACAACCGCATCTTCGACGACATCGAACGCGGCCGCCGCAGAGACCACCCGGTCGGTGCCGACTTTGTCCAGCTCATCGACCCGGAGCGTCATCGGCAGCGGGATCTCTTTGCCTATGATATAAACTTTTTCACCTAAATCATCTTTTACTATCTTCTGGACGAGCTTTGTCCAGGCAGGTTTGACGCTGCTGACGACGATGACGCCGTTGCGTTTTTTTTCTTTGGAGCCTTCTGCAACCGGCACTTTTTGCCATACCGATTTCAGGCAGCTTGTCAGTTTTGTTTTGGCATTGCCCGGGATGGATTTAACAAACTGCTCCTTATCGTCGAGATAAAGCCCGATGCCGATATTCGTATTGCCGATATCTATTGCAATTACATTCATAATGTGTCTCTTGTAATTCTCCCTTGTGGGATGGCTTTCGCCATTGATTCTTTACTGTTATTATGTACTCTATTCTATTGCCAATGTCAATCCGAACTAATACCGGGAAAAATGCTGAAAAATTTATAGATTCCGGTGGACAAATTGCTCACTTCGGTCACTTATGTATATAGAATACGTCAGAACCAGAGGGCCTCGATTTGACAATACCAAGCGATAAAGTATTGATTCATTCGGTTTTTACCGGCGAAAAGGAAGCTTTTGGAGAGTTGTACGACCGTTACGCTCCGTTGATAAGGGCGGTTTGCTATGATAAAACCGGTAATATCGCTGATGCCCAGGACCTTGCGCAGGATGTTTTCCTGCGGGCGTATGAAAGATTGGGCCGATTGAGTGAGCCGGATAAATTCGGCAGGTGGCTTATCGGAATTGCCCGGCTTCGCTGCAAGGAATGGCGGCGGCAAAAACACCGTAGCCAAGAAAAATGTGTCGAACCGACAAACGCCGACTCGTATATCCATGAGACCTCGAATGATGGTCATATAGAAAAGCTTCGGGAAATGATAACAAAACTTCCGGAAAAAGAGAGGTTGGCTTTGCATGTATTCTATCTTCTGGACGGCTCAGCCGATGAAGCTTGTAAGATAATGAAACTGTCGAGGTCGGGCTTTTATCGCGTACTCGAAAGGGCACGAAAACGTCTGGGAAATTATTTAGTTCGAGAACGGGAGGTAATCCGATGAAAACTCCGTTGGATAGCGGTTTCGATAAAGCGTATAAAGTTTTTCATAAAGACCACAATCATCTTCGGGAAGATTTAATGAATTCGTTACCTGCCGACTCCGGCCCGTGCAGGCAAAATGTATTGATTAATCTTGCTCGGATATTTTTCGGAGGTTCCACTGTGAAAATCAGAATGACAAAAGTGGCCGGGGCGGCGGCTGTTATTATTGCCGTAATAGCGGGTATCAGGGCTTTTAACGGAACTTCAGCCTGGGCGGAAGTTATCGAGGCATTCAATAATGCGGACAATATACATATTATAACGAAATTTACCCGTCCCGGTAGTCAGATCTGGGAGGTCCGGTCATGGTTAAAAAACAGGACGATGCTGCGTCAAGAGTCTCCCAGGGAAATTACTATCGACGATGGTGAGAACCGCCTTACCCTGAACCGTGAAGAGATGACCGCACAGTTGAGCGATTCCGTGTCACCTTTCGAGGACTACATGGAGAGCGGCAATTTCGAGATTATCCTTTTATTCAGAGGTAAAGAAACACCTTTTAAGGCAACTGAACTGCCTGATGAACGTACTGATATTCAACGGGTCTTTGAGATAACTTATCGTGACGTTTGGACCGGCAAGGCATGGGTTGATGCGAAAAGCAATCTTCCGTTGCGCATCACGGCAACTTATAACGAGGAATTCAGAGATCGGGTGCTGGATATGGAAGTGACGTATGACTACGAGCCGATTCCAATGGAAGTGTTCAATCTGAATGTGCCGTCTGATTATAAACAATTGCCGAGATTACAGACCCGTTTTTTCAGCGGCAGAGTAATTGACGAAAAAGGCAAGCCTGTTGCCGATGCTGAAATTGTCACCTCAGATGAGGACATAAGGGGCAAAACGAATGAAAAAGGCGAGTTCACCATAAAACTGCATCCGGGACCGGGAAGAACCGTACATGGATTTCCGATGATTATCCGGGCTGTTGAAAGTGGCGATCCGAATCGCGTTGCATGGACACTGCTTCGGAATCCGAGGCATGAATTACGGCCCCTGTTCAGACCGGATGATGGTAAGACAAAACTCGAACAGGGTGGTGACGTTGATATTCAATTGGTGGATAGCGGGAAACTACGCGAGTTTATTCAAGGCAATCCCGGCAGGATTATCTTTAAAAGTGACAAAGACAAATATCCGAGTGAGGTAAAAGATATCGAGCTTAAAATGCAGCCGGCCAGTGTCATAACCGGAAGAATTACCGACCGGCAGGGACAACCCATAATGAATGCTGTGATTAAGCTCGAGTATATGAATGTGGTGGTCGGCGAAAATGAAATAGATATCAGGAGTTTGGGCAAAACGAATAAGGAAAAAGAAATTTTGTCGGCCCTTGATGACGACGGACTTTGGCGAAGGACTTTTGCAGTTACGGACAGTAATGGTAATTACAAGCTGTGTAATCTGCCCGATATATGGTCCGAAGTTCGATTGGAAGCTCAGGCGGAGGGATTCGTAACCGAGGCTAAAAGGTTTTTCCGTCAGGAAGACTGCAGTTTCACTCTGCTAAGAGCGGATACGATTATTCGTGGTACTGTGATTGACAATCTCGGCGAGCCGCTTGTCGGCCGCGAGGTCGAGTTCGATATAGAGTCGGATGAAGTCGGGGACGTAGATATGGAGGAGGTTTTCACGGATTCGCAGGGAAGGTTCGAGCTGGCAGGAGTACCGGCGGTTGATGACCTTGTGCTGGAAATCCGGACAGATGAAAAACCGCGTGACTGGGATGAGAATGAGATGACACGCGGGAGAAAGTTTATCTATTATCTTATGATCGAAGAACCTGTCAAATTCGAGCCGGGCAAAAGAGAATACTTTGTTGAGATTGTTCCGCACAGGCCGGATATCACACTCGAAATCGAAGTCAAAGATTCAAAGGGCAAACCGTTGGTCGGTGTCCCGACCGGTGTGTGCAGCCCGGGTTACTCGGAAAGAGACTGGTATATCAGTAAATTAGTCGGCAAAACAGATGTCAACGGTATATGCACTATCACGGAAGTACCGAGAATCGAACCTTTACAGTTGTGGATTTGCGTGCCCGGAACAACGGGTACTTTCCATGACTGGGAATCAATGCGGGAATTGGACCAGCAACTTAAAGATGCGATAAACGAATCCCGCAGCAAATATTCACCGAAGGTAGTGACGGTAGAGCTGGAAAAAGAAAAGAAGAATTACAAAGTCCCCGTCACGTTAGAGGCAATTGATTGATAATGAAATTTTATCTATATGAGTGACGACAGATAAACAGCCGGGATTAATTTGACGCTATCCTTGGTTTATCTAATTGCCCAAAAAGTAAATGTCCCTGATAATTTGTCAGGATTATTTCTTTTTCTTAAATAATTCCACACCTTTTTGAAAAGCAATTTCGCTGAGGTTTTGCCTGAGAATTTTTGCTTTGGCTTTGGTGTCATCGGTTTTAATTTTGTCTTTTTTGATTTTTAGGATTGCCTTGTTTAATGAGCTTTCCAGAGACGTTAAATCAAGCAGGCAAGCTGCTCTGCAGAAAAAACTTCTGGATCTGCCGTCGTCGAAGTTCTCAATCATTTTTTCGAGGAGCTTGATTCGCTTTTTCTGTAAGTCTATGAATTTTTTAATCCCGTGTTCTTTTATAAAGTTCAAATTCTGCAGAACCACCTTATATGACGGGTAAGAAGAAGATTCCTCCATTTGCTGATATTCTTTTTCCGTTTTGAATTTTGAGCATGGAAAATCCGGACATTGGCCGCAGACTTCGAGATTCTTTTTCTTAACGCAGCAGGTTATGAAAGAACAGCTCGGGTGTTTATTAAGGAAGTTTGGTCCGCCGCATCCGGGGCATCTCGACGGCCCTTTGGTGTAGTATCTCGGGCATAAGCCGCAATCAAGACCGCATACGCCGATTGTCGGATATTTTTTCAAGCTTATTTGTTCCATAGATTTCATATCCTTTTTTTCGCTATATTATCGACTCTCATCCCTCATCTACATAGAAAAATGTACCCCCTATGGGGCAAGCGGACACCTTTAATTTTCCCCGTTTCCCCGAGTTTCCTCTCTAATAATATTTATCTTTTATTTTCTTTAAAATGACCAAAACCACAATCACAACAACCGCACCAATAACTATCCAACCCATAACGTTCGCTAAAATCATAATAAGACTCCTTTCTATCCCCCTGTCTTGTTTATAATCCAATTTATAATAAAAGCAATCAACTAATTCGCTTTATCCCGTGAGATGTCGCTGTTTGCTGTCTCATGGGATGAATTCTCTTGCCGTACCTGGGGCAGGCGTACTCCTTTAATTCCACCTTGCCTTGTTAGCCATCATCTTGTTCTTTGACCAATAAAGAATAAGTCCTTGGTTCTTTTGGGGTATTCTTCTGATAGATAAAGTTTGTTGATGCTTTTTGCGATAGCACGATCAAGAGCCACCATATGTTTGTAGACTGTAAATGAATATTTTAACAACTCTACTCTTCGTGAGAATTTAAACCCTTCTATATTTCTGATATTTGGATTAATTGGCAATTTTGCATGTATCTCCCAACCATCAGAATATTTGTTAAGGTTTAAATAAACTCTATTATCAACTGGAGTGTAATGGATAAAGCAATCGCGGTAATCTTTAAGACGATTGATCCATCTTGACTTCGCTCTTCTTAAAATTTCAACAGGTCCCTCTAAGTTTTTTTTATTGCATATTTTGTTTAAAGATACTGGTGTTTGCTCATTAAATGCTGGACTTATAATTCTTGCGAGAATATCGAGGGCACAGTTGATTGAGTTTAAATAACATTCAAAGTCCCAATAAACTTGGTGGATTGTTTTATTTGAAATGGCAATTTGAAAAGAATTTTCAGATGCTTTTCTAAGTATTTTGTCTAACTCTTTAGCATTATGAATGTATTTATTATGAATTTCTTTAAGTCGATGTTGAGCGTGATCTAAATGGTACCTATAAATTCTTGGATACTCTCTCGCAAACCAGTAAAATTCGGACAATTCTCCATCGCTATCATTTTTATCTATCTGATACCGGATTTTATCGAGCGTTTTTACGATAAACGGTGATCCATCAAAGAACTTTGGGAGATTTGGTATTTTTTTGAGAATGCTCATTTTCCATTTCTAGAATTTATTAGGGACGTTTACCTATTCTTTTTAAACTTTTTTTTATTTACAATTTAAGGCCTGCTTTTTATTCTTTGTAAAACCAACTGCTCATGAACGAAGTCTAAAAGTAGTTAAACGTCTTTAATATTTTTTCTATCCGATTGTTAGAAAATCAATTTTGACTTACATCACTCGGTTGACTATTAATCTTTGCTAATCGCAGCTTATATGCACAGTACAAGAGAAAACCCAGAGCCCACAGAACCATATACAATCTCCAAAAACCTTCACGATTAGAGAGCGATATTGCAAAAAGAACTATGAGGAGGATGTTCATTGAGATGGAGTAAAATTCACGTTTCGTTACATATTGGTTTGTGCTTTCCATTTGATAATCCTCTCTTAAAATTCTAACAATGAATATATGTTTTCCGTATAAGACTTAAAACCTGTCATTATCAACCACAACTCATCGAAAAATGTACTGTTCACCTTTAATTCTCCTGCCGAATATCTGCGAGAAATCACAGCGATATGGCGAAATCCCAACCCATTTCAATCGCCAGCCAATGCGGAAGAAGCATTAGTGACCAAGAGTAATCCAGGCCCGCGTTCTCGATATGATCCCTTATTGCCATTGAAAACGGACTTGTCGCCGTCACAATAGACGACAGTACCGCCGGTGCGTCTTCTGTAGATTCCGGATCGTTGGCTGCGAAGCAGAGCAGGGGATTCGAACAGACAAAATGCGTTCGACACACGAGAGGCCTGGCGGGATAGGCGATGCATGCACCATTTACCAGCAGAGGGCAGCAATGGTCATAGTTGGAAATATCTATCTGCTCATCAATGTTGGCCGACGGATATCTGCCCGGCCTGGAATTGTCCCATTCATGCCATTGATGCGTTCGCATCCGAAGGTCGTTTATCTGCTCTGCCGACAATTCCCGCTTGACATATTGCGCCAGGATGTGGGCCTCTGCAATGTTCGTAAGGATATGATACCGGCAACAGTGACAACAGCCCAATCTACAAGTTGGAATGATGCCATTTTCACTGCGCAGCCGATCCAGTCCGCATGCAGTCGCTTCATCCACGGCCATGTACGCGTCCCTGACGAAGTTCTCTTGCGGTGTAACTGGGATATCGGATCCGAATTCCTCAGTGCCCATACCGAAATTGCTATTCTCAATCAAGTTCATCATTCTCCCTTTTTTCGACGGAACTTCAATCCACTCCGATTTATCCGAACTGCACAACCTACATACTCTGTCCCCGTCGTTGTACCGTAAATGGCGGGTGCACCGGAGAGCCTTTCGCGTCCGGCTCAAAAATCGGGAATTCATCTCAAAGCCGAATATATCCTGCATCAGCAGGGCGGGCAAGAGAAAAAATTTGTTTGACAAAGCCCAATAATATGGTATAAGTGATTGTACAACATAAAGATTAGAAATCTTTTAGCTGCGGACTAAGACAACTAACCTTTACAGCTTTTCTGTTTCGTGATTTATCTAATAGGAGTAACGATGCCAAAAACGCTAAAGACTTCGGCTGTTGGCAGGAAATGCGCGTTTCCGCACTGCAAGTGCCTCTTGAGTATCTATAACCATGAAGTTTACTGCCACGTACATCGCGATCAGGTAGCTCAGGAGAAAATGCGTAAGATTCCATATCATCATCCTTCATAAGCCGATACTATTGAGTGCTTTTTCGCTGCCGGAGAGAGATTTTTCTTTTTTCGTTAGCCGCATCCGCTCCCGATGGAAAATTTCACATATTCCGCACTACGAATCACGCTTGACTTCTCACGAGGCCCATTTCACGCCGAAACTGCTACAAAACACTGAAATCGGTAAAATGGCCCGCTTTTTTTTGTTTATGTCAAGGGTTATAGCTTAACAGTACCGAGTAAAGGTCATTTTTCGCTAAAAAACCACGGATTCCACAGAATTAACGGGGATTTTATACCAAGGGTCTTAAATAAATTCGCATTCGACATATTTTGTCCTGCAAATAGATTTGATTTTAACTTTATCCAGACATGTTTCTTGCCAAGACTCTACTGCAGCGCATCGTAAGGCGTCATAATCAGCGTAAACTCGATTTGACCAATGATGTTTTCGAAGATATTGCCAGAGCTTTTCAATCGGATTTAATTGAGGAGAATATGCCGGTAAATGAATCAAGGAAACATTCCTGGGCAATCTAACATTATTGGAAGTGTGGAAACCCGCCCGATCCCAAATCATTATAACATGGACATCCGGCTTTATTTCTTTTTCAAACTCTTTGAAAAAAGCATTTACTGAATCCGTATTAAGATACGGAGCCAACAATCCTGCCGTTTGTCCGGTTTGCGGGCAAGCGGCTCCAAAGACATAAAGATACTCATATTGTGTTTGTCTCCAACCTACAGGCCGAGTACCTTTCAATGCCCATTGTCGCGTTAGTGTTCCCTGCTGGCCAAATCGTGCCTCATCCTGAAATCATATCTCTATTCTTTTTCCAGGATGATTAGAACGGATTCTCCGGATCGTATCACAGACTTTTTTTTGAAGGCCTCTCGCTCTTCCGGATCACCTTTAGGGTGTTCAGGACGAGAAGAAACATAGCTGTAACCAAGACGTCTGAGCAGCCTGCGAACGCTGCGGACATGATAATTTATGCCAAATCGCTTTTTGATAATTCTTTGGATATCAGCTGCATGGAATACACAGACTTTATCTTCCTGCAACGGGCCTTGTTCAATTCTCTGTCGAAGCCATTGAATTTGATCCTGGTTAAGTTTGGAGTTGTTACCACGGCCGGGATTTTCTGTGAGACCTTCAATTCCCAAGCGGTTGTAGGCATATATCCAGTTCTGAATAGTCCTTCTGGTATATCCAAGAACAGTTGCAATTTCCGGTGCGGTTTTATTCATCATCGCAAGATACACTGCTCTTATGCGTGCGGCGATGCGAGGATTTTTTTCTTTTCTGAACAGTCGTTTTAATTCTTCGGTTGTATGATATAGTTCTACTTTCATAATGCACTCCTTGTGATAAAAAATAACATTAGAGTGCATTATCTATATTACCCAAAATCGCGCAAGTTAAATTTTTAGAGCGCGCATTTTTTTGTGGCCGTTGGTATTATCTCCGCTATTCTCTGCCCCATTTTTTATGCTGAATACTGTATTCTATATTCAATTGTTAGTTATATATTAAACAACCAATCGGATTAGCTGTCAAGTGAACTTTTATTAATATTTATCAAAAATGCTCCTGACCCCCTTTTCTTCCGTATTGCGTATCCAAAATATCAAAATCCATTCAATCCGTGAAATTTATGCCATAGGTATCCGTGGTCGTTTTACTTCATGAGAAAGTTTTTTCATTTTTCTCACGAAATGAATCAATATTTCCCCTTCCGCAAACGCCTTATTACATGTAGGGTTCAACGTTTAGCGTTTTGCGTATATTAGGTAGGGTGGCGGCTCCGCCCCACTGAGTTTTTAGTCGTTAGCTGTTAGCCCGCAAACCTGTCCCATCGACAAACTCAGGGCAAGCTCTGAGCGCAGTCGAACGGAATAGTTGCGGGTTCTCAAAAGATTGGTATAATTTCAATCAGCAACCTTGAGCGAGCGATTAGAATAGGAAATTAGGAAACATGCGTGTTAGCATGTTAGCAAAAGCAATAATTTAGCCATTTTTAATTTTCAATAAGAAGTTTTGAATTTATAAGATGTGTATTGATAGTAAAACAATATAATAACTTGTTATCTCTGGAGGAATGAAATAATGCGAATACCAGCACACAGGAATCCTTCTACGGCATCAAACCTCAATGCTCTAGGCAATCCAGCATTAAGTCCGATGAGTAATCCCGCTTTAAGCCCTATAAATAATCCCGCGTTGAGCCCAATCTCGAATCCAGCTTTGAGCCCGATCAGCAATCCTTCTTTGAGTGCAATTTCTAATCCAGCACTGAGCCCAATCTCGAACCCTGCGCTTTCTCCGATCTCTAACCCACGATTAAGTCCACTTAACAATCCCGGAGCAAGTTTGTCTGGGTTCGGAGAATTGGATGGTTTCTACATTTTTGATAAACTGAAAAAATTGGAAGCATATGCTGTTTTTGCCCAAGATGATCTGGCAATCGTCAAAGATATTAATGACAATGAACTCGGATTAGCTATCCATCAAGCGAATGATTATTGGCTATTCCTTCCACCTGGAGGCGGGACACCGATAGAACAATGGTGGGTAATCGAACCTAAGATTTTGGTGAGATTTCGAAATGGCCAAATTGTTGGCCTTTGCACCTGAATATCTGGGAAATCTGGGGACATCTTACTTATTTCTCCCTCTCATTGAGGGTAATTAAAGTTTTCGGCCTGCCCTATAGGGAGTAAATTTTTTGATGTAAGAGAACATGGGAAATAAGAAAGTTTTATTGATTAGTCCGAGGAATCCTATGGGAGGAGGAAGTATAGTTCCTCCTCTTGGCCTAGCTACCAATGCATCTTATATTCCCGACAGATATGATGTAACGATAATAGATGAAAATGTTAAGCATGCGATTTACAGTGATACGGACCTTGCGGCTGTCACTGCAAACACGATAACCGCCCGAAGGGCTTACCAGTTGTGTGCGGAGTTCAGAGCAAAAGGAGTTCCGACTGTTCTTGGAGGAATTCATCCTTCGGCTATGCCCGAAGAAGCAGGTAAATATGCGGATGCCGTCGTCGCAGGCAATAGTGAAAACGTCTGGGAAGAATTGCTTGAAGATTTCGAGAGGGGCAAACTAAAGAAAGTGTACAGGCCGAAGGTCTTCGATTTGGCACAATCAGTGGTACCAAGGAGAGATTTGTTGAAAGGCAGGTACTTTTTTGATTCTTTGCAGACCTCCCGAGGCTGTCCTTTTGACTGCGAATTTTGCTCGGTTACGAGGTTTTACGGGGGCGAATACAAATATAAGCCCCTTGACAGAATAAGAAAAGAGTTGGAATCGCTTAGAACAAAAAATGTTCTTCTTGTTGATGACAACATCCTGGGTGTAGGAAAGAATGCAGAACAGAGGGCCCTAAGATTATTTGAATTGCTCGGAGAATATGGTTTACATTGGATTGGTCAGACTTCGATAAACATTGCAGACAACTCCGAATTATTAAGATTTGCTCAAGAGAGCGGAGCTAAAGCTTTCTATATCGGTTTTGAATCACTAAACGAAGATTTTCTGAGAGCAGCAAACAAAAGACAAAATCTGAAAAAGGGAGCAGGGTCGTACAAAGACATAATAAAAAGGATACATGACCATGGCGTTGCAGTTTTGGCGTCCTTTATTTACGGGACCGATTTTGACACCAGGGACAGCCTGCTCAGGCTGGCCGAGTTTATCTATGAGTCGAAAATAGACGCAACCTCCGTAAAACCTCTCACGCCGTTTCCCGGGACAAGACTATATGAAAGACTCAAGCAAGAAGGCAGACTTCTTAATGATCATTACTGGCTCGAGGACCCATATCCTCTTTTCACATTCAAACCCAAAAAACTCTCTTTTCAGGAATTAACAGAGGCTACTTTAGATTTTCTTGATATATATAATCCCCTGAACTCAACGGGTTATTTTATGAGATCTTACCGGTCAACTCAAAGCATGAGAGCCTCATTCATTGCTTTTCTCGTTAATATCAGCGATAATCATACATATAGAAAGTACATCAGGAGACACAAGCACACGCTGGCCAGAAGATTCGGGATTGATCAGTGGCGTCGCCGGCAACCTCGGGAAGTCGATGTCATGATTCGTTGAAAAAGCGGCAACAGAGAAATTAAGAAATTAGGGACAGCGGGGCTGCGGGGAACGGAGAGAAGACAGGATATAGCGTATAGGGTTTAGGGATAGTGTTTTAGAATGCCGCGCTTCGCTCGCATTGACTTCAAGCACCGAAGGTTGCGATGAATCGCATTAATTGTCCTAATATATCCCATATACATTCAGTCCTGTAGATTTGTGCTCAACCAGAACTCGAATGCGGGTAACTCTCATAGGTCTCGGCAAAACCAGTTTGAAAACGCCGTCATAGTAAAGCCGATGCCTTGCCCCTGCGTTAAATATCTCCTTTCTTGGTCCTTGCGGCGTCATATAAGTTAATTCAATATCATTGATTCTAAGGTACTCGGATTCTCTGCCCGTCCTTTTCAAATGTATCTCTCTTACAGGTCTTCTGCGTGTATTGCTGCACAATGTTTCGAGCCAGGCGCCGTCACCGGCAGGTGTAGTACCGAGAAGAACCTCTCCGGTAAGGCTGTCCCTCTGAACTTTAGGTTTCATAACAACTTTCGGTTTTATAACCGGAAGATTATATGGAATCCCATAAACTTCCAGGCCGGTCGATTCATGCTCGACGCGAATCCGAATTCGAGTGACCTTCATCGGCTTTGGCAGAGCAAGCTTAAAAACCTCGTTTCGATAGAGCCTGAACCTGCCGTTTTTATTAAAGGTTTCCACTGCCGGTCCACGCGGAGTAATATTCGTTATTTCAATATCATTGATTCTGAGATATCTTGCCCTGTTTCCTGTTCGTCTAATTCGTATCTCTTTTATTAGTCCATCGTATCGGCTGTCACAAAGAGTTTCGAGCCAGGTGCCGTCACCGCCGGGAGTGTTTCCAAGAAGAATTTCTCCGGGATAGGGACATTCGGCAAAAACCATAAGATTTTCATATTCCTTGATGCAATCTTTCAATTCAGAAAGGATTCTTTCCACTTCATGCGAATGAAAAGAAGGGGATTCCGTTGCATCCTTCAAATCTTCCGCCGCTACGAGAATCTGCTCCGACAGATCATTGATTCTACCGGAATATTCATTTCTTACCGCCCATGCCGTACCGATAAGGACCGTGAAAATCAGAAGAATTGCTGATTTTTTCATAAGATGATCTCCTGCATTAAAAAAGTTTTTTTAAGAATCCACTTCCAAAAAACAAATATTATTATTCATAGTCCTTCCATAAAGATAAGGCACTAATGATATCATATGTAACAATAAATCCGGCAATTATAAAGTTATTTATACAATCATACTGTGTAAGCTCGCGTACCTTTTCTTAATTCCAATGAAAAGAACTTTATCTTGATATGGCTTTGTAAAACTTAAGGCAATCTCTAAAAATATGTCCGGTCATTGCGAGCGTAGCGAAGCAATCTCGTTTTTCTAATAATATTGAAGATTGCTTTGTCGCTGCGCTCCGCGCAATGACATTATTAGAGGTACCTTTAAATTATCCACGAATTGAACTGCTTGAACTGTCTAAAAAAAAATGGGCCGTAAACCAATATCTACGACCCATTTTGAAACTACATATCATTCCCCTATAGCGTCTTACGCCTGCGAAGCCAGCCGACAAGACCCGCACCGAGACTGCCCAGCAGGATAGCGCCGGGAGCAGGAACATAATCGACCGTGAGCTTGGAGCTTCTCAATGTCACACTCCAAAGATCCGAACCCAGTGAGTCGATGTCCATCAATA
>Ga0315545_1002213_pt1 | contig 17818 bp, 22 predicted proteins | sample SalMarSW160210MG_FD_203096 | JGI IMG/M metagenome (GOLD analysis project Ga0315545, IMG submission 203096) | Salt marsh sediment microbial communities from the Plum Island Ecosystem LTER, Massachusetts, United States - Salt Marsh Sediment SW1602-10 ...
TTAGCGGCAACAACCAACAAAGCCAAATCAGCCACCTTGGCCCCGCGAGATCTCATCTCATTAAAAGCAGCATGCCCAGGAGTATCGATAAAGGTGATTTCTTTAGGAGACTTACCTTTTTCTTCTACCTTAACACGATAAGCGGCAATATGTTGAGTAATACCACCGTGTTCTTTACGAAGTAAATCAATTTCTTTGATTTTAGAGAGAAGGGTCGTTTTGCCGTGATCAATATGACCTAAAATAACGACAACCGGAGGTCGGCCTGCTTTGCTGGAGGCAGAAGATTTTAAAACTGGTTTGGTTGCCGTTTTTTTCATAATAATTATCTTGGTCCATTAATTGATAATTCATGCCAATTTACTCTTTTTTCTTGGTCTTTTTTTCTTTAGTCTCTTTTTTCTTGGTTTTCTTGACACTTTTCTTACTTACTTTTTTCTTTTTTTCTTCCTTTTTCTTATCTTTCTTCTTTTTGGTAACTTTCTTTTCCTTTCCCTTCTTGGCTTTTTTATCTTCCTTAATATCAATTTTATAACCGGTCAACTTGACGGCTAGTCTAACATTTTGTCCGTCCTTCCCAATGGCTAAAGAAAGCTGATCCTCGGGAAGACTAACTTCAGCTATCTTTCTCTTTTCATCAATTTCAACACTGACTTTCTCTGCTGGAGATAAGGAAGCGATAATAAACTTCTGGATGTCTTCACTATGCTGGATAACGTCTATTTTTTCTCCATTAAGTTCATTAATAACGGCTTGAACTCTGACCCCTTTTTGACCAACACAAGAACCGACTGGATCGACTCCTGCCTGTGTCGAAAAAACAGCTACCTTGGAACGCTGGCCTGCTTCTCTAGCAATCTCTTTTATTTGGACTACTCCGGAAGCCAATTCTGGAACCTCACGTTTAAAAAGACCTTCCACTAATCTTTTATCTACCCGAGAAATAATAACCTGTTGGACTTTACCGATATCCTCAATTCCTTTGACATAAAAAGTAAGTCGCTGGCCAATTTTATAATTCTCTGCTATAACCTGTTCAGTTTTTGGGAGAATGGCTTCAGCCCGATCAACATCAACAACAATATTGGGACCATCAAAACGAATTATACGGCCATTGACTAAACTCCCAATTCTCTTAGAATATTCTTCTAAAATAGAAGATTTTTCCGCTTCTCTAATTTTCTGGATTAAAACTTGTTTGGCAACTTGAGCGGCAATACGACCAAAGCCTGGAGGAGTGACCTCTTTTTTGCCCTTCTCTTTGACCAGGAAAATGTGTGTTTCACCAGTCTCGGGCTTAATTTCGGCTTCGTATTCAATCTCCTCATCAGTCCCGAAATCACGGCGATAAGCAGCCAATAAGGCTTCCTTAATAGAACTCAAAACGACGTCGAGCTCAATACCATGTTCGGCACAAATTTGATTTAGTGCTGAAGCAAACTCTGTTCTTGCTTTAATAGCGGCCATATTTAGTTAATATTTAAAAAGGTGGGCAACCCCACCTTAACAAAAAAATAATCTTATTACTTAAAGGGATTTTAACAAGAAGAAGGAGAAAAGTCAATTAAAATTAGCTCTTTTCTGCCACGAGACTTTCGAAATATTTGATTATTTCCAAGGCGGCATTTATCTTGGTATATTTTTCAAGCCCTTTGAATTGAGGGCCTGCATTCACTTCTAGAATATAAGGCTCACCTGTTTCAGCATGAAGAACAATGTCAACGCCGGCAATTTCCGTCCTCGTCAATTCGGAGATCTTTTCAGCAATTTCTTTTATCCGCGGGTTATGACTTAAGTCATAAGCTGAACCCTTACCCCCCTGGTAAAGATTACTACGGAAATTACCTTTGGCAGGCGTTCTTTTCATCGCTCCAATAGCCCTGTAACCAACAGTAAAAACCCTAATATCACCATCATTGGGGATAAATTCACGAATGACAAAAGCTGGTGTTTCTTCTTTATGATCCCTAATAATCTTTTTTATTTCTTCAGCACTATTAACTTTGAAAACTCCTTTCCCTTTTCTGCCGATGCTCTTTTTAATAATGACCGGATACTGAAAATCTTTCATCACTTCGTCGACAACTTGAGGCTTACAAACAACCGCTGATTTAGGGAAAGGGAGATTATTTTCTGTTTGTTTTAAGTAGTCAGCGGCCGCTGAATGAATATATACATAGGAAGGATCAACCATCTTTTGATTGACAATCTTTATACCTTTTGTTTTATTCAAAAAATAGCTGGCGGCTATCCATTCCCATCTCCTTTTACTAATCACCCAAAGATAAATGAGATCATGATCAAAGGGGACACCTTTAAGAGTCGGTTCAAACTTATCAGGACTTGAATAAATGACTAAGTCGGATGAATAAATGCCTTCAAGAGTATGACCCCTTTTTTCCGCTTCTTCACGGAGTCTGTCTACCTGCCCGCTTTTAATTAGACCAGCGATTAAGATCTTCATTATTTAGCCTCCTTGATGGCATGTTCAACAAAAAGCTTACCAATATTCTCACCGGTTGCCTTTTCCATGCCGACAAAGCCGGCAGTATGATTAACCTCTAAAACATATCTCTTATCATTTTTGTCGATAAGAATATCAACGCCCCCAACACTCATACCAATAGCCCGAAGGGCATCCAAAGCAAGTTTTTTACCCTTTTCATCCAAAGAAAAAGGCTCAACACTGCCACCACGACTAAAATTGGCCCTAAATTCACCCTTGGCCGGAATACGTTTCATGGCAAAAAGATTCTCACCAATAATTAAAACTCTTAAATCATGAACATAAGGAATAAATTCTTGCAAAAGATAACCTTTAATTTTTTTATCTTCTGCTTGAGCATTTTTCAGAAACTCTTCAAGCTCTCCTAAACTGTTAATCTTAAAAACTTCCGCCCCTTTACCCATTCGTGATGATTTAATAACCAGAGGAAAACCAAGCTTTTCGGCCAAGTCAGAATATTCATCAATCTTTCGACTAAAGGCAGTATTAGGGACAGGAATACCGGCGCGAGAAAGTTTAACAATATCAAGCATCTTGCCGATCGAATATCGATGCTCTAAAAAATTATTATCAAAGACTTTAATACCCTTCTTTTTAAGGTCTAAAATAAGGGTAGAAATGACCTTTAAGGAGACAAAAATTCCTCTAACAATAGCCAAATCAGCATCAAGATCTGTTAGCCCTCTCGCTGTTAATTTTGAGCCTGAAATGGAAAAGTTAAATTCTTTTAAATCAACCAATTGAAATTCATGACCGAGTTTCTTAACTTCCTCTTCAATCCTTTTATTCTCTATTAATTCTGGGAGGGTTGTTATTAAAGCTATCTTCATCTTTATTACCTTTCCTTAATAACCTTATCTTACCATAAACAAAAGTCCATTCTTCTATGTAGCCCTGGAATTCTTTATCTCTTGCCTTCTCTCAATCAGTTCCTTATTAAAAATAATTCTTGCTGTTTTAGTATAGAATTTATTTTCTTTTCTAATCTCAAGATTCTCTTTAGCTGTTATCTTGTATTGCCTAACATCTTCATAAAAAGGCTCTCTGAAAATGTCAGATAAATTATCAGCATCAATAAGTAATCTTTTATTCATATTGCGAGGGTTTTTAAATTTATGAGCCAAGATAACGTCAATTATTTCTTTAATTTTAGCTTGATCATAATCAAAACTATTCAAAATCTTCTCAGCGATTGGTGGGCAATATTTTAGATGCAATTCTAAAGCTTTTTTCGCTTTAGGTCCTCTTCTTATCTTTTGTAAACTCAAGGGAACTTTAGCCCAACCAATATCATGTAAAATAGCGGCTGGTATTAGAATATCCTCATCACCTTTTTCTTTCTCCAATAACATCTCCATACTCTTAACCACCCATTTGGTATGTATAACAAAATCTTTCCTTTTTCCTTTCTTTAAAAAGGGAGTTGCCTTTTGAAGTATTTCAACGTAAATCTTCCTCATGGCTTTCTTATTTTTAGCGGCGTTTCTCTTTAATGATAATTAAAACAGTAATTAGGCTTATCAGAATGAAATAGCCGACTGCAAGATACCACCTAGAGAAACCTCCTCCGGCAAAACCCATCTTACGGAAAAGAGGATAAACCCAACTGCTAGAACCCCAAGCATGTCCTAAAAAGAGAGAAAGACCCAGAACTGCTCCGATGATCAAGGGTAACTTTCTTATTAAAATGATCATCGCCAAAAGATAAATCGCACAAAAAAGCAAGAAAAGAAAAGGGTTTATATTTAATAAAGTAAATCCAAGCGGGCTCCCCTCATTAACATTACTAAAGTTAGCCCAATAACTTGAAGGTTGCCCAATCATGGTAAACAAAAAATCGAGGACCATTACTAGAGCAACAGGGTAAATGAATTTTCTCGGAACTCTTTTCATTTTTAACTTAAACTTTCTAAAATTTTCTTAGGTTTTCCAGAAATATGGACAAGGCTCGTCTCTTCCATCCCAGTCTTCTTATACCAACTGAGGGGGAACTCATGAGTCTTATCTGCTAAACCTTCAAACTCAACAATTTCATATTTGCGAATTGCTTCCTGTAGAATTGTTTTGACTAATTCTTTACCAATTCCTTCTTTTTGGAAGTCGGGATGAACAAAAAGCTCAAGATCAACAAGATGCTGGCCATCCCACCAGGGCTTAATCCCCGCGACGATACCTCCAACTAACTTTTCTTTATGAACGGCGACAAAGAATAAATCAGGTTGATGTTTAAACCACCATGTCATAAATTCTTCAGCCTTTTCTTGAGTCCATTCTTCGCCGATACCAGCCTGATTAAATGATTTAGTATAAACAGAAGCAACGGCAGGAATCTCTTCTTTTTTAAGAGGCCTTATCTTAAATTCCATCCCTTCTATTCTACCAAAAAACCATGAGGAATTCTTTAATAAAAGGGCAAAAATAAAAAGCGCCGTGATTGGTTTAACTGAAAAAGGTAGTAAACCCGGCGCTTTTTTAAAAATTTTTAGAAAAGTGTATCTCCGATACCGAATTCTTTTTTTAAGTGAGACAATGCTCCTTCAATCATAAGCTCAGAAGCTCTCTGGCCAGAATATCCCCTAATAGCTTTTGCCATCTCTCTTTCGTCTTTTCCAAAAGATTCATGATAAACTTCAATTTGATTATCCTGATAGCTATCTTTAACAAGATTAATTATTTCTTTTTCCAAATCGATCCAATCGCAAACATTTTTCTTAACCAGGCAAAGAGCATTCTCACCCAGAAAGACAACTTTTACAATTTTCCCCAGTTCGTTTATCTGATGAAGAAAATCCTGAGTAGATCCCAATTGGCTTGTTAACAGAGTAATGTTTTTGATTCCTTCTTCCGCACCCGGAGGGAAATTTAAAGCAAAAGCCATTTTTCCTTTTTTTAGACTAAAACCAACCGAGGCCAGAAATAAATAATTATCTACATATGTATCGCAAGATTCTCTTTTACAAATAATCATCTTACCTTTTCCCTTACTTTTCTCTCTTCCCATAGAAAGATCACTTCCCTTCACTTTTCTCTGATAATTTTAAAAGGACAATTTATTTAAAAGCAAATTGCTAAATCATCGCTAAAAGAAAATTAGAATTTACTAGTGAAGGAAATATATCATTATTGAAGCTAAAAGTCAATCTTATAGGATTTTATTCGACAGAGGTGACGCTTTTCTAACAGTCCCTGGAGTAAATTAGGCAAAATTTTCTTTAAAGTTTTTTAAATACCAACTATTTCTACTTTCTTATTGTACAAATGCTGTATAATAACCAACCATGGAAAGGTTAGGCCCTGAATTTCTAAGAAAATATGCGGCTGCCCTTGAAGATGAAAGAAGATTGGAAAATGTTGAAAGCCTGAGGCGTTGTCCAACCTTAGACCAAGATCTGATTCTGGCCTTAAACAGGAAAAAAACTGAAAAGACACTCCCAACTGCAGGAACTGTTATGAACTGGCTTAAGGAAAGATTAATTTCTGTTTCTACAAACGATGGACAAAGCGCTATCCTCGGCCTTTTCTACACCAAGCTTAATTATCTAACACGATGTCGTTATGAAGGTTATTATCCTTATTACCCACCTAAAGTTGTGGCGGCTATTTTCCCTCTTTATAAGCAAGAAATCAAATATACTATTCGTCCTCTCGCTCCAGTCTATACAGGGTGGTCAAGAGTACCATTTTTGGAAGAAGGCGGAATTATGCTGACACAAGAAACCCTTGATGAAAAAGATCCAGTCTTAATATCAAATCAAAAAGGTTTTAATTTCCTCTGTTACAAAAAATCACCTTTTACTCCTCACAATCCATACCAAATGAAACTCCCAGACCGTGAAGAGCCATACTCATATCTATTAAATTCAAAAAAACATGAGTTAGCCCTTGAGGAAAATCTCATTAAAGGCTCACTCTGGTATGTTGCTCGTAAAAGGAGACCGCGTCTATTCAAACAGAAAGGGTTTGCTAAGTTTATCAACAGCCACTGTTCTGATCCAAAATATGTTGAACTTCATGCCGCTTTCACCCAATCCAGAATTCGAGCTAGATAAATTCTCATCGGAGACTTTTAAACTTAATCTTCTTCATAAAGTAAGTTTAACAGATTATGGGGATAATTTTTTGCCCAGAGGATTTATAAAAGTCCATATCCTTAGGTTTCTATCTAACTAACATCCGGTGTTAGTTTCTGATTTCTGATGATTAAAACTTAAAATCGGGAGAGATTTTTAATGTCAATAACATGTAATTTCTTAGGCCCGTCAAGGTTCCAAGTAATAACATCTTAAAGTAATGTTTTTCAGGATCTCTTGACTTAGGTTTATTTATAATAATTTTTTGCCCAGAGGATTTATAAAAGTCCATATCCTTAGGTTTCAAATCAATTTCTAATGCGTGAACTATCTTATTACGAATTTTATTTATTTTTTTAATGTTTTTATAAAGATCATTGGGTAATAAAGCCATTGCGTTTAGGAAATCGACTTTTGTAGAAAATGAATATTTGCTAATTCTGTTGGCAATTTGACACTTGTTAAAGATAATCTTATTTATAAGGTACTCTATTAAAAAATGGCCCACAATTACAACTGTAAGGTTATTTGGATGATAACCAATCATCGCGGTATAAACAAATGTTACATCCTCTGTTGTATCAGCCATATCAAACAAATTTCCCAATCAGTTTTTCTGCTTCAATAAATCCTCTCCCAAATAAAGTCCACTTCCCATCGGGAAGGTGATGAACTAGATCACCTCGCTCCATATTTTTAAGGTTTGTTCTAAGATGTTTTTTGTCTTTGATCTTTTGTTTCGTCCCTTCAAAAAGCTGGTCTTCTGTTAAACCGATAGGTGCGGAATAAAGAAGAAGCAACATCCTTTGAGTTCCAAGTAATTTAGGATTAGTTGTACGAAGTATACCCCCTATACTTTGTACAAGCGGGATTTTCCTTGTAAAAAGCAATCTTATCGAATCTTCTGGATTTGAGATATTGCTTTCTTTCAAGATTTCTATCAAAATCCAAGTGCTAATGTTAAAAATCAGGCTTGCATCAATAATTTTAGGATCTATTGCTTTCAAATGCACTGCTTTCTTACGTGATCTAAAATCATAGATTGCCCGACTTAGACGCGCTACATGTATTCTTAAGCCTTCCGGACCGGAAGCTTTTTCTAAACTTTTGATACAACTATCTACATCAAATTTTTGTTCAAGAGGAGTGTGGGTATCTAATATAATGTGTTCAGCAACCCTCAATGCTGATTCGACAAATAGGCCAGTATTTTGTAGTAGACCAACCGAGTTTTGAGCAATAAACTCTTTTGTTATTTCTTGAAAACTTAAAAATAAGTTTTCAACAAGTTTATCATCATTTACTCTTTTCTTCAGCGCTTGTTCAACTATCTCGATCATTCTGCCTCAAGAAATCTTCTAAGAATTTCTCGCCTGTTTGAGAAAGGTCGATGTCTCCGTTAATATTCCTAACTAAGCCATCTTTAATCGCTCGGATTAGGAGATTAGGGTTATATTTTCCGTCAAATTTCCCTACCCTCCATCCTTCTTTCAGGTTGACTTCCTTTATCGATTTTTCCTGCAAAATCTTTTCATAATACCACACTATCACGGCTATTTTTTCTTGACCATTTTTAAATGACTTATTGCGGATAAATTCGGGCAAAGTCAAATTTTTCTCTTCCGTCGCGCTAAGTTCTTTACCTTTCATAGCTACCAAATCTCTACGTTCAATTGCTCCAATTCTCTTTTCATGCTGATTCAGCTTTTCTAAGATTTGTTTTAATACTTTGTCACTCATAATTTTATTTTCTAACTACGTATTCCCAATTTTTAGTTTTGGTGTTTTTTAATCGCACAAGAACCCTAGAGCGAGTAAGATTTAAAAGTCCCATAGCAATTGTTGATTTGGGATAATGGCGTCCCATTTCTTTAAGCTTATCAATTACTACAGTAAGAGGTTGAGGGGTATCGAAGAAGTCTTCGCTAATCAATAAATTCAATGAGCCGACAGTCCCCTTAGCTTCTTTTTTCTGTGTCTTAGCTGTAGTTGGGCGTCCCGTCAGCTCAACCAATTCATTGACAAGAGTAATTATCTGCTCCGCTATTTTTGATGGATCTTGTTTCATTATATCTCTCCTCGCTGATATTGAAATTGGCCTTTTTCTGTTTTATCCCTTCTTAATATCTTTTTCCTTATAAGATATAAAAGAGGTTTCATAAGAGATGTAATTGGTTTGTTTATGCCGTTATAACGTAACTTTTCATGAATTTGCGAAATTATTTTAGGTTGATCAAAAAAGCCCTCATTAATTAAATCATATATGTCTCCAGTAAGTCCTGCAGGTTTCTTAGAATTTATACTGGCAGTTATTTTTTTGTCTTTCACCTGTATTTGTAGTGCCAATTTCAGTTCCTCTAATAGAGTCTCTATGTTAGAAATTATTGTCGAGGGCGTTCTTACAGTCATAATATTTATTCTATTCCAATAAAAATAATTTGTCAAGCATCAAAATGAAGCTAAAGTTAAAATATTGAAGTCACTTATATCAAGATTTTAATGTAATAATCTTTAAATAATCAATTTTAATCATCTAGTTATTAGTTTCATTTTTGAGGTTTTATACCATTTAGTTGTTTATTTTTATTTATGCTATTAAATAATTTGTTAATTCTTCGCTGGCGGAGCTCGGTTAACTTAATTCTGTAGAAAATAAGTCAATTTCTGTTGAGTTCGTAGGCATCGGGCGTAATGCCCCAGGGCCTTTTTTGCCAACTTATCTATTTGACTTCTTCAAACTCTTCCAAAGCCTCTTTTTGTCTTCTAGTCAATTTTTCAGGGATTTTAACAAGGAGTCTGACATATTGATCCCCTCTGCCAAAACCATGAAGTCTTTTTATTCCTCTGCCGGCTAGTCTGACTAAGGTTCCTGGTTGGGTGCCTGGTCTGACTCTGAGTTTTAAATCACCGTCAATAGTGGGAACTTGAATGGTATCCCCAAGGATGGCGGTTTTTAAGCTTATTTCCTGATTTACAAAAACATCAGCGCCGTCTCTTTGAAAGGTTTTGTCTGGCTTAACGTCAATGGTAATGTAGAAATCACTGAACTTTATTCTTGAACCGTCATCAACGCCGGCGGGGATTTTAATCGTTTTTCTTTTGCCATCCAAACTGACTTCTTTTTCCGTTCCTTTGGCCGCTTCCATGAAAGAAAGGGTTAGACCGTAACGGGGAATTCTTTGGGTCTGGCGAAAGGGAGAACCACCGCCAAAAAATTGTTCAAAAATCTCAAAAGGGTCGGTAAAACCGCCAAAATCAAAACCCTCTGCTCCTTGGCCGCCATAGGTCGTGTAAGTATAAGTAAAAGGTCCTTGTTTGTGAGTTTGACTAAAACCGCCGCCGGGCCAGCTGGCGTATTCACCGCCCCCGCCCGGGGTAAAAGCGGCATGACCAAATTGATCATAAGTCTGTTTTTTCTGGGGGTTGGATAAAATTTCGTAGGCTTCATTGACTTCTTTGAATTTTTCCGCGGCTTGGGCGGACTTGTTTCTGTCCGGATGCCATTCCAAAGCCTGTTTGCGGTAAGCCTTTTTTATTTCTTCTGCCGAAGCCTTTTTAGAGACGCCTAAAATATCATAGTAATCTCTTTTAGTGGTCATGGGATTATTCTACCACTTCGCCTTCTTCGGCTTTAGACTTGTCTTCTGAAGTTTTCTTAGAAGAATCTTTTTCTTTCTTTTTTTCTTCTTTCTTTCCTCCCTCTTGTTGTGGAGGTTCCTGCCCCGGCTGCTGGGGTCCGCCGGCTTGTTGTTGAGACTGATACATGGCCGCGCCGACTTTCTGCAGTTCATCAGAAAGTTTCTTAGAAGCCTCATCCAGTTCTTCTTTTGAAGCTTCCTCTTTGCCTAAAACTTCCTTAAGGCTTTTGATTTCTGCCTCTACCTTCTCTTTATCTTCTTTCTTCACCTTATCACCGGCATCTTTTAAGGTCTTCTCGGCGGTAAAGACCAAGTTGTCAGCCTGGTTTCTAGCCTCAACCTTTTCTTTCTTCTTTTTGTCTTCTTCGACATGCTTTTCCGCCTCTTCTTGAGCTGTCTTGACTTCCTCATCAGAAAGACCAACGGCTCCCTTGATGGTGATTTTCTGTTCTTTGTTTGTCGCCTTATCTTGAGCTTTGACAGTTAAAATACCGTTGGCGTCAATATCAAAGGCAACCTCAATCTGTGGAATACCTCTTGGGGCTGGTGGGATACCGTCTAAGATAAATCTTCCCAAGGATTTGTTATCAGCAGCCATTGGTCTTTCTCCTTGAAGAACATTAATCTCTACTTGCGTCTGATTATCAGCCGCCGTCGAGAAAATCTGTGATTTGGAAGCGGGCACAGTCGTATTTCTCTCAATAAGAGGTGTTCTTACCGCTCCCAAAGTTTCAATTCCCAAAGTTAGCGGGGTGACGTCTAAAAGCAAGACGTCTTTCACTTCGCCGCCTAAAACTCCACCTTGGATGGCCGCTCCGATGGCGACCACCTCATCTGGATTAACGGAATGGTTAGGTTCTTTGTTAAAGAACTTCTTAACTGTTTCTTTAACCTTCGGCATTCTCGTCATTCCCCCAACCATAATGATTTCCTTAATATCACCAGTTTTTACTTTGGCATCCTTAAGACAGAGTTCAACTGGTTTCATTGTCTCTTCAATAAGATCAGCCACCAGTTGTTCTAATTTGGCTCTGCTTAACTTCATCGAAAGATGGAGTGGTTGTCCACCTTTACCTTGGGTGATATAGGGCTGATTAATATCCGTTTCCTGAGCTGAAGAAAGTTCAATCTTCGCCTTTTCGGCGGCGTCACGGACTCTTTGGAGAGCCTGTTTGTCTTCTCTCAAATCAATACCTTGTTCTTTCTTAAACTCTTCGGCGATCCAGTCAACGATTTTTTCATCAAAGTCATCACCACCAAGGTGAGTATCACCATTGGTCGCCTTGACTTCAAAGACACCGTCACCAATCTCTAAGATAGAGATATCAAAAGTACCTCCCCCTAAGTCATAGACGGCAATTGTTTCGCCACTTTTCTTTTCCAAACCATAGGCTAGAGAAGCAGCCGTTGGCTCATTAATAATTCTTTCAACCTTTAAGCCGGCAATTTCACCAGCCTGTTTGGTTGCCTGACGCTGAGCATCATCAAAATAGGCAGGAACGGTAATAACGGCTTGCTCAACCTTCTCACCTAAGAAAGCTTCTGCATCAGCTTTACATTTAGCCAGAATCTTAGCCGAAATTTCTTGAGGGGTATAATCTTTACCATTAACCTCAACCACAGCCATTCCTTCCTTACCTTCTTTAATTTTATAAGAGACCATCTTCTGGGTTTTCTTAACTTCAGCATCGCTAAATCTGCGCCCCATTAATCTCTTCACCGAATAAATGGTGTTATCTGGGTTAAGAACCATCTGCCTCTTGGCGACTTCGCCAACGAGGTTTTTAACTGGTTCTACGGCCGAAGGAATGGTATTCTTACCTTCAGCTGAAGGGATAACTTTTGCCTTGCCGGCCTCCATCACGGCCACACAAGAATTAGTTGTTCCTAAATCGATTCCAATAATTTTTGACATAATTTTTTTCCTTTCTTTTTAATTATTTTCCTCCGCCAACTTTTACCTTGGCGGGTCTAATAACTTTTTTATTTAATAAATAACCTTTTAAAGTAACTTCTAAAACTTTGTTTTTAAGACCCTTAACAACTTCAACGGCCTCCATTAATCTCGGATCAAAATCTCCTCCCAAAGCTTCTATCTCTTCCACTCCTTCACTTTTTAAAACCTCTTTAAATCTCTTAATACTTAAATCTAGGCCCTCGTCTTTTAAATGTCTCTGACAACGTTCTAAATCATCTAAAACAGCCAACATTTTGATAATCAAACAGCCCTTAGAAAAATTAACAAAATCTTCTTTTTCCTTGGCAACTCTCTTTTCTAGATTAGCATAATCGGCCAAGGCTCTTTTCCATTTATTCTCTAATTCAACGAGCTTTTCTTCTAAGACTGGTTTCTTGATCTTCTTCTTAGCCATTTAAACTTTAGCCGCTAATTCCTCAATCAATTTGGCAAAATAACGGACGGTGGGCACGACTGAAGAATAATTCAGTCGATTAGAACCAATAACCCCAACTGAACCAGATTTCTTATCACCAGCTTCAAAGTTAACAAAGATCATCCCGCAAGGTTCTAGATAATCAAAACCAAGCTCATCACCAAAAAGGAAATGGACGGCCCCTTCATCAAAAGATTTTTCAAAAAGATGATTAATCTGATTAACCTCATCTAACATCGAAAGGATGGTTTTGGTGACGTCAATGTCAAAAAACTCCGGCATATTCAAAATATTGGCATAGCCGGCGTGATAAACTTCTCCTTCTTTAGTGGTTGCTAAGGCTAAGGCTTTTGTTTGTTTAGCCAAAGCCTTAACCGTTTCTTTCATTAAATGATCAAAGTCAAAACGAGAATCCCAAACTTTCTCCCGAGCGGCGACTTCATCAACGACCGAAAGCTTTTTCTCTTCCATCAGTTGATTAATATAAAAATGGAAGGCTTCTTTGGTAGGAATCCTCCCGGCGGAAGTATGAGGCTGCTTAAGATAACCATTCTTGATCAATTTGGCCATCTCATTCCGAATGGTAGCCGGAGAAATACCCAACTCATACTTTTTCTCTAAAACAGCTGAGCCAACCGGCTCACCGCTTTCAATGTATTCTTCAATAATCGCCTTTAAAATCTTGATTTGTCGTTCCGTTAATTCGGCCATTTCTGATTAAATTAGCCTTAAGACAAAGGCTATTTAGCACTTTTATAACATAACTGCTAATGGTTGTCAAGAGGTTATTAATAAACAAAAAAGCGCCAGGTTTCCTATCTTTTATACAAAGATAAAAAGTGACGCTTTTTTAGCAATTATGGAAAGAGAGTTAAATTTGATTACTTTTTAAGAATAAGGCAGAAAGAGATATATCAGAAGATAAATTATTAATCATCGCTAACAACTCTTCTGGATTTATATCTTCTTCTTTTAACTCCTTAAAAAGAGATATTTTATCGAAAGGGCAAAAAGCTCTTACCACAGACCGAGGATCACTAAAATCTATCCGTAACTGAAGATACTTCCGTAAGCGAAGATATTCCGGTGCGTCATTTGTAAAGATTGAATTTCCTATCCCCTGAAAGGTTCTATAAGACCTATCAGCTGTATCAATACCTTTTGAAGTCCTATATCCATAAACAAAACCAACTTCTACATCTCTAAAACCTTTCTGCTTTAGTAAAAGATGTATATTGCTCCCAAACCAACGAAGTAACCTAACTTTGAGATTTATTAATCTATACTCAACCTCTCCCTCTCTTCTCCTTAATTCTTTCTCCTCCTTAGAAAATTCCCCCACTTCTTTAACCATTTTTTTCAACAAAACTCTTTCTTCTTTACTTAGATTAATAGCCATTACTAATCATCCTCTCTATCGTAAATTGTTAAATTGCTAATTATTTATTTTAAAAGATAAAAGCAATCGCTTTTGAATCTTTTATCTTCGTGCGGGAAATATAACAGAAAAAGGAAGAAAAATCAAATTAGTTAAAGCTTAGGATATCTTCATCCTTGAGAGGATGATCTAAACTCACTTGCTGGGCTGGGAATCTGGCTGATGGTCCCCAAAGAAAGATCCGCTTTATCTCTTTCCCTTGAGGAAATATCTTTTGATAGACTTCTTTGACTATTCCTCTCTCTTTAAGGATAAAGGGATTTTCAAGATCTGGTTCTTTGCCTTTAGGTTTTAGATAAACACGGATTAACTTTAACTTCTGCCAAATACTCTCCTTTAATTGATCAAGATTTCTTTCTTCTTGAGCACTGATAAATATTTTTCCTTCTTCTGTTGGCTTCTTCTTAGAAAGATCAATCTTGTTAATGACCAAAAGCCTTGGTAATTTGTCCAGACCAACCTCTTTTAATTCCTTTAAAAGATTATTAATGGTCTTTGCTGTTTTGACATCAACCATTAAAATCAACAAATCAGCCACCTTGGCGGCTGAAAGAACCTCTTTACCTTTTCCTTTGCCGCCAGCGGCTCCTCTAATAATCCCCGGGAGATCAAAAATCTGAAGGTGAGCCCCTTTGTATTTCAACATCCCGGGAATAACATTAAGAGTCGTAAAAGGCCAGGGTTTAATTTCTGCTTTAGCTTTGGTTAATTTCCTAAGTAAGGTTGATTTTCCCACTGAAGGCGGACCAACCAGAACGACGGTTGCATCTCCTTCTTTCTTAGGAATAAAGCCAAAATGACCGCCTTTTTTCCTAATCTGCTTTTCTTTACCTTTAAGTTTGGCTAGTCTTGCTTTCAAACGACCAATATGATGTTCTGTTCCCTTATGATAAGGAATTTTCCTAATCTCTTCTTCTAGATGAGAGATTTTTTGACTAAGATCTTCGCTGAGAATAGAACGGCTCATGATTCAGGCGGAGGAGTAATTGTTTCTGGCAATTTTCTCATTTTTCTAAAACGAATGATTATTCTTCTTAGAATAGCCACTTCTTCTATCTTCAACAGCCAACTTAAAAACAAATAGCTAATTGTCCCTAATAGGGCTACAATAACGGTTAGTAAAATAAGGTTTAAAGTATAACGAGTATCAAGGACAAAAACCTCAAAAGTTGTCGGCAATTTCAAACCTACCCAGCGCAAAAAAGAAAGCTTTTTATCCCAAGCTGAACGGTCTAAAACCTTAAGCAAGAAAAAGATTAATCCCCCTGAGAGAGAGGCGGCTACAGATGTCTTTAGAAAAGTAATAAAAATCTTCGTCTTTTCTAAAAGAGGAATTTTTTTAGAAAGTAAAATAAATAAAGTAATTGCCTGAATTAAAGAGGCTAAAGAAAAAGCTAAAGCCAAAGTCCAAACTTGTAATTTAAGAACGATAATAAAAATAGCCCCGAGACAAATATTAATCAGGATAGCACTGACGGAAACTTTAACTGGTGTCTTGGTATCATGAAGAGCCCAGAAAGCCCGAGTCAAAGGAAAAATTAATCCTTGAGCTAAAATACCTAGGCTAAAAGCGGAGAGAGTGTAGCCTGTTTGGACAGTTGATTCCCAGGTAAAACGAGCCGTTCCAAAAACCAAACGCACGACCGGAATCCTCAAGATAGTTAAAAATATAGCCGCCGGCAAAATAAGGAAAAAAACTTGGTTAAGCAAGGAAGCTAAAGTCTGACTAAAATTAAGTAAATTTTTACGAGCTGATTGATAGGATAAGGCCGGCAAAGATGCCTTGGCTATACTGGCCCCAAAAAGACCAATTGGTAATAAAGCTAGAGAATTAGCAAAAGTATAATAGGTATAGGAGGCAACGGAAACTAAGGAAGCCAAAAAAAGCTCGGCTATCTTCCCTAATTGCAACGAAGACAATTCAATCACCCGCGGCAAAGCCAATCTACCAATTTCTCTAACACCAGGATGCCTTAAATTCAAGGCCAATTTCGGCCTAAAGCCTAAGAAGAAAGCCAGAGGAAGCTGAATTGAGAAATGCAAGAAGGCTCCTATAACCGCGCCGATAACCGGAGCATAAATACCAAAACGCACCGAAAGGAAAACCGTTCCCAAAATGATACCTAAGTTATAAAGTAAAGGGGCTAAGGCAGGCACTAAAAATCTCTGTAATGACTCCAAAACAGAGGTTAAAAAATAGCTAAGAACAAAAAAGCCCTGAGCTAAAAGCAAAATTCGCGAGAGGTTGGCTATCTGAAGCGTTTCTTGAAAATTAAATCCAGGGGCGATTATTTGATAAATTGGTCGAGCCGTCATGAAAATTATAATGGCTACTCCCATAAAGATTAGAAAGGCAAAGTTAAGACAGGTTGAGGCAATCCGCCAAGCTTCTTCCTTTTTCTTTCTAGAAATATAAGAAGTAAAGGTCGGAATAAAGGCCGAAGAAAATGTCCCAAAGACTAAAATTTCAAAAATAGTCTCGGGAATTCTAAAGGCGGCAAAATAAAGAGAAAGCGTTTCAACGGAGAAAAAATGAGCCAAAACACGATTACGAATTAGCCCCAAAAAACGAGAGGCGGCAATGGTAATCATGATAATCAAGGCCGCTGATAAAATAGTCTTTTGTCTTCTGGTAAAGACCTCTGAACTACGTTGGAGTAAATTCCTAATCATTGTTTTAGAGGCAGGTTTTTGCTATACTTTAATCAATTGTACTAATTGTACAATGGCTAACTGCTTATTGTAAATTAGTTTTTTTATGATAGATTTTAAAAATGCCAGTTATTAAATCAGCAAAAAAGGCTCTTCGTCGTGATAAAAGAAGAGCTCTCGTCAATGAAAGAATAAAAGAAAAGGTGAAAGCGATTTTAAAAAAAACTCGCAAAAATCCCCAAAAGAAAAACCTCAAAGAAGCTTTTGCTTTCTTAGACCGGGCCGCCAAAAAGAAAGTAATTCATAAAAACAAAGCTAATCGTTTAAAATCTCGTCTTACCAAACTAGCCAAGAAGAAAAAAAGTTAGTTCCTCTTTACAAAGCTTACCCAGCTCAACTATACTATTTTTAGATTCTTATGGCTGCCCAAAAAAAACTCTCCGAAACCAAAATTGAATTCATTCCCCAAGAAGAGTGGGAAAAAACAAGCGTTGGTAAATTCCTAAAATGGCTCTTGCAGGTTGGCCGATGGATCGTTATCGTTACTGAGTTAATCGTCATCATCGCCTTTATCTCCCGGTTCAAATTAGATAGAGATTTAACCGATCTCAACGAAGAAATAAAACAAAAACAGGCCATTGTTAGCTCTTCGGCTGACTTCGAAGAGGAATTTCTTTTTCTACAAAAAAGGCTCTCGACCACTGAGGGGCTAAGAAAAAATCAGATCGAAGTTAATAAAATAATGGATATTTTTACCCAGTTAACTCCTGTCGGGGTCAGACTTTCTAACTTTAGTCTCGCTGGAGAAGAGATTAATCTCACCGCCACCGCCAATTCAGAATTCAGCTTCGCCAGTTTCTTAAAAAATCTTAAAAATTCGCCGCAGTTTGATAATGTCTCTGTTTTTAATGTTAACATTGGCAAAGAATATATCTCAGGAATCAATTTTAGCATCAAAGCTGAACTCAAAACTTAAAAATGGCCAATCCTAATCTAGAAACTAAATCTCATCGTTACAATCGTTACTTTGTTAACTTAGAAGGTCTTTACAAAACCAAAAAAACCAAAGTTTATACGGGTATCATCGCCACCTTAATAACGATTATCTTTTTTATCGTCTT
>Ga0315545_1002215_pt1 | contig 17805 bp, 13 predicted proteins | sample SalMarSW160210MG_FD_203096 | JGI IMG/M metagenome (GOLD analysis project Ga0315545, IMG submission 203096) | Salt marsh sediment microbial communities from the Plum Island Ecosystem LTER, Massachusetts, United States - Salt Marsh Sediment SW1602-10 ...
TCTCGCGATGTGGTGGGGCGGAAGGGTCTTGGCGCATCCCCATCAGCATCTCCACGGCACGGGTGCCCATCTGCTCCCGATCGATCCTCACCGTGGTCAAGGCGGGCCGCACGAGCGCGCTCACCGCCACGTCGTCGGGCACCGTCCTCCCTGCGTCTTCGAGGGCCCGCATGGCACCGATGGCCATGATGTCGGTGTGGGCGAAGACCCCGTCGAGATCGGGGAATCGATCGAGCAGCTCGTTGACGCCGGCGGCGCCTCCCTCGAGCGTCTCGTCGATCCAGACCACGGCCTGGTCGACGTCGTAGCCGAGATCGGCGATGGCGTCCCGGAATCCCATCTCCCGCGGCTCACGGACGGACTCGGCGATCCGGCTCGAGAGCATCCCGATCCGGTGCCGGCCCCTCGCCGTCAGGTGCTCGATCGCCAGGTGGGCACCGGTCTCGGTGTCCGACTCGATCGAGCCGATGTGGGGGTGCTCGATACGGTGGTCGATCGCCACCACCGGGAAGAGCCGATCCGCCAGAGCGATGAGCTGTTGCTCGGCGGCCCGCACCGGGAAGACGATCACGCCGTCGCTTCCCCGGTCGACGAGGGACTGGAGGATCTCCTGCTGGCGGTCGGCGTCTCCCTCCGAGTTCGTGAGGTGGACCAGGTAGCCGAATCGATCGCCGGGGCGGTGATCGCGGCGCTTCCCGTCCTCATCCTGTACATCCCGGTCCAGAACTACGTCATCAGCGGGCTCACCGCCGGCTCGGTGAAGGAGTAGCCGCGACAGAGCCGGTTGGCTGCGAAGACGGGTCAACGGAGCACGGCCGGATCTGCTGCATCGGCCCACCGTGGCGAGCGGTACCCTACCGGCATGTGTCGTGTGGGACGCGGCGCAGGCCAAGACCGACGACGCGGAAGGAGCACGATATGCCGGCGCTTCGGTCCAGGACGGTCACCCAGGGGCGCAAGATGGCAGGGGCCCGCGCCCTGCTGCGCGCCACCGGCGTCGCCGCGGAAGACCTCGGCAAGCCGATCGTGGCCGTGGCGAACAGTTTCAGCGAGTTCGTCCCGGGACACACCCATCTGCAGCCGGTGGGCCGTCTCGTCTCGGAGGCGATCCACGCCGCCGGCGGCATCGCCCGCGAGTTCAACACGATCGCGATCTGCGACGGCATCGCCATGGGGCACGGCGGGATGCTCTACTCACTTCCCTCGCGAGACCTCGTCGCCGACAGCGTCGAGTACATGGTCAACGCCCACTGCGCCGATGCCCTGGTCTGTATCTCCAACTGCGACAAGATCACCCCCGGCATGCTCATGGCCTCGCTGCGGCTGAACATCCCCACCGTGTTCGTCTCCGGCGGGCCCATGGAGGGCGGCACGGCCGTGCTGGTGGACGGGACCGTGCGGCACCGGGTGCACCTGATCGACTCCATGACCGACGCGGTGTCCGAGTCGGTCTCCGACGAGGACCTGCAACGGATCGAGGATGCAGCCTGCCCCACGTGCGGGTCCTGCTCGGGGATGTTCACCGCCAATTCGATGAATTGCCTGGTGGAGGCCCTCGGCCTGTCGCTCCCGGGCAGCGGGAGCACCATGGCGACGCACACCGCCCGCAGGGCGCTGTACGAGAAGACCGGTGCCTTGGCCGTCGAGCTGGCCCGGCGCTGGTACGACGGCGACGACGCCGGCGCCCTACCGCGTGGCATCGCCACCCGTGCCGCTTTCGAGAATGCCATGTCGCTCGACATCGCCATGGGCGGTTCCACCAACACCGTGCTGCACCTGCTCGCCGCTGCCCACGAGGCCGACGTCGCCCTCACGATGCAGGACATCGACGAGCTCTCCCGGCGCGTCCCGTGCGTGTGCAAGGTGGTGCCGAGCAGCACCTACCTCATGGAGGACGTGCACCGGGCAGGCGGGATTCCGGCGATCCTCGGCGAGCTGCGCCGGGCCGGCCTGCTGCACGAGGAGATACACGCGGTCCACGCGGAGAGCCTCGCCGAGTGGCTGGACACGTGGGACGTCCGGGGTGGTGCGGCCTCGCCTGAGGCGATCGAGCTGTTCCACGCCGCTCCCGGGGGTGTGCGCTCATCGATGGCCTTCTCCCAATCCGAACGTTGGGAGTCCCTCGACGACGACGCCGCGGCCGGCTGCATCAGGGATGTCGCTCACGCCTACAGCGCCGAGGGCGGGCTTGCGGTCCTGTACGGCAATCTCGCCACGGATGGGTGTGTGGTCAAGTCCGCGGGTGTCGACGAGTCGCTGCTGACCTTCTCCGGATCGGCCGTGGTGGTCGATTCGCAGGAGGAGGCGTGCGACGTGATCCTCTCCGGTCAGGTGAAGGCCGGGGACGTTGTCGTTGTGCGGTACGAAGGCCCCAGCGGTGGTCCGGGAATGCAGGAGATGCTCTACCCGACGTCGTTCCTCAAGGGCCGCGGGCTGGGGACGGTGTGCGCGCTCATCACCGACGGGCGCTTCTCGGGTGGGACCAGCGGGCTGTCTCTCGGGCACGTGTCGCCCGAGGCGGCGGCCGGCGGCCTGATCGCCCTCGTCGAGGACGGCGACGTGATCGACATCGACATCCCGGAGCGACGTATCCACCTGAAGGTCGACGACGCCGAGCTGGACCGGCGCCGGGACGTGATCGAGGCGGCAGGCGGCTACCGGCCGGGCTCCCGGGACCGTGCGGTGTCGCCGGCACTGCGGACCTACGCGGCGCTGGCGACGTCGGCGGATCGGGGCGCGGTGCGCGATATCGACAAGCTGTCGCGTCTCTGACGATTCGCAGAACGGGCGCTCGCCTCGTCACGTCTCCGCGTGAGCCCGGCTGCCGGCGCGGGCGGGATCGGCGATGACCCGGGAGAAGACCATCTCGGAGGCGCCGATGAGAGCCGCGTCGGTGTTGAGGCCGCTGCGGGCGATCGTCGTCATCGCCCGCGGAGCGTCGAGAGCCCGAGAACGCACACCCTCGTCGACGGCCGCCTCGAGGAACGGGAACAACCGGTGGTACATGCCGCCGAGTACGACGAGCTCGGGGTTGAAGATGTTGATGAGATTGCCGATGCCGTAGCCGAGCCAGCGGCCCACCTCGGTGATGGCGCGCAGCGCCGTCTCGTCTTCGGCGGCTGCCCGATCGGCCACCGACAGCAGGGCGTCGAGGCCGGAGACGCTCGCCGGTGATCCGGCGCGACGCAGCAGGGCGGCCTCTCCGGCTTCCGTCTCCCAGCAGCCGATTGCGCCGCAGCGGCACCGGCGCCCGTCCGGGTTGATGAGCATGTGACCTGCCTCGCCCGCGTATCCGGCGGAACCGAGCAGGGGCTTGCCGTCCACGATCGCACCGATGCCGATCCCGACTTCGCCCGACACGTAGACCAGGTTGCTGACGCCGGGGCGCACGCGGCGGTGCTCGGCCAGGGCGCCCAGGTCGGCGTCGTTGGCGACCATCACCTCGGTGTCGAGGCCGAGCTCGCCGACGAGCATCTCGGCGAGGGGTACGTCGTGCCATCCCAGGTTGGGGGCGAGATGCACGAAGCCGTCCGACCGCCGGGTGATGCCGACGACGCCGACGCCGACGCCGGCAAAGGCGTGCTTATTGGGAAGCGATCCGAGCAGCGGCCCCGCCAGCTTGGCGACGTCATACACGGTCTCCTGCGGCGAGAACCTCGCTCTCGGCCGCGCCACTCGCAGCCGGTTGTAAACGAAGCCGCCCAGACCCACGGTCGCCACCGCGATCGAATCGACCGACATCTCCACGGCGAGCACCACCGCGCCCTCCGGTCTCGCCTGGACGACGGGGGAGGGGCGTCCCGGCCCGGAGGTGGCCAAGCCGGGCCCTTCCTCGACCAGACCCAGTGCCGCGAGCTCGCCGATCAGGTCGGCGATGGTCGAGCGATTGAGGCCCGTCATCCCCGTCAGCTTGGAGCGAGAGACCGGCCCCAAGAGGTGGAGGCGCTCGAGCACGGCAATGAGATTGTGGCGCCGCAACTCCTCCGCGGCGACACCACGGGTCCCATTGCGCGGGTCTCTGCTCCTGCTGATCTCTGTGCGGCTCAGGATGGGCTCCGGGATTTGTTGACAAGCCCACTATACGCTGTCAGAAGTCTCGACCCGGCGGCCCGCCGCGGCGGCAGATGTCCCGTTTTCGAGAGGAGATTGTCTGGGCCGGCTCGCCGCCCGCCGTCGAAGAACGCCCGTCGTGGCGGCGGTTCGGTGTTGAGCGGCCGGGTCCCCCTCCGCTTTTGTTGTACACCCGAACATATGATGCGGTATGCTCAACGCGGGGATACGGTCATTCTCTCGTCGAGAACACGAGGGAACGCACCGAGGAGGTGTGAGAAGCGGACCGAGAACGCGCTGCCCGATCGGGCACGACGCGAAGATGCTTGCTAGCGTTGATGCGTCCCCCATGAGGGGACACCATCTTGGAGGAGGAGGTTTCAGTGTTGAATCGCAAATGGGTGGCTCTCATCGCGGTCCTCGTGATGCTGTTCGCGGCATGCGGTGACGGCGACGAGGACACCACCACGACGGCGGCACCCGCCGCCACCACTACGACCGCAGCGGCGGCAGACGACCTGATCGTCGGCGTGTCGTGGAACAACTACAACGAGGAGCGGTGGGCCAAGTCCGACGAGCCCGCCATCAAGGCGGCGCTCGACGCGGCAGGCGTGGCATACATCTCGTCGGATGCCGGCTCGTCTGCCGAGCAGCAGCTCACCGACGTCGAGAACCTGATCACTCAGGGTGCGAATGCCCTCATCATCCTCGCCCAGGACGGCACCGCCATCAAACCGGCGGTGGCGAACGCCATCGACCAGGGCATCCCGGTCATCGCGTATGACCGTCTCATCGAGGACCCGGGCGCCTTCTACATCACCTTCGACAACGTCGAGGTGGGCAGGATGCAGGCGCGAGCGGTCTTCGAGGTGATGCCCGAAGGCAACTACGTCTTCATCAAGGGCAATCAGGCAGACGCCAATGCCGACTTCCTGCATGACGGGCAGCTCGAGATCCTGCAAGAAGCCATCGACGCGGGCGACATCGTCAACGTTGGTGAGTCCTACACGGACAACTGGGATCCGGCGGTGGCCCAGACCAACATGGAGCAGTTCCTGACGACGAACGACAACGACGTCGACGCGGTCGTCGCTTCCAACGACGGCACCGCCGGCGGCGTGGTTGCCGCTCTCGAGGCCCAGGGTCTCGCCGGCATCGTGCCGGTGTCGGGCCAGGACGGCGACGCCGCCGCCCTGAACCGGGTCGCCCTCGGCACCCAGACGGTGTCGGTGTGGAAGGACGCCCGTGAGCTGGGCAGGGCCGCCGGTGAGGTGGCGGTCGCCCTGGTGCAGGGCACGGCCATGGCCGATGTCGACGGCATGGTGGAGTTCACCACGCCGGAAGGCAACGTCATGTACTCGATCCTGCTGGCTCCGATCCCGATCACCAAGGACAACTTGGACGTCGTGGTCGACGCTGAATGGATCACGGTCGACGCGCTCTGCCAGGGTGTGGAGGCGGGCTCTGTGGACGTCTGTCCCTAGAGCACTGATCACGTATTGACTATGAGGCGCCGCGCTCACGGAATGTTCCGTGAGCGCGGCGCGTAATCTCGATCATGTCTGAGGTGTGTGTGCGTGGCTGAGGCAACCACAATCGAGGGAGACCAAGTCGACGAGCGTGGCGGGCAGCCGGGAGAGAAACGGCCGCGCCACTCGATCGGCTCGCTGTTGCGGTCGACGGAGATCGACGGCCGCTTCCTGGGCATGGTGGTGGCGCTGCTCGTCGTCTGGGTCGGTTTCCACTTCATGTCGGGTGGGACGTTCCTGACGGCCCGCAACCTGTGGAACCTCTCGGTCCAGACCTCGGCCGTCGCCATCATGGCGACGGGGATGGTGATGATCATCGTCTCGCGCAACATCGACCTCTCGGTGGGATCGATGCTGGCGACTCTCGGCATGGCGATGGCCCTGCTCCAGGCGGAGATCATTCCCAAATGGCTCGGATTCGACCACTGGGCCACGTGGCTCATCGCCCTGCTCGCCGGCATCGTGCTCGGGGCGCTCCTCGGAGGGTTCCAGGGGTTCGTCGTTGCCTACGCCGGCGTGCCGTCCTTCATCGTCACGCTGGGCGGACTGCTGGCGTGGCGCGGGGTGGCGTGGTGGATGGCAAGTGGCCGCACCATCGCCCCCATGGACTCGACCTTCCAGCTCCTCGGCGGAGGCTCCCGCGGCAGGATCGGCGGGACGGCCAGCTGGCTCGTCGGGATCGTCGCCTGCATCGGGTTCGTCGCCGCGCTGATCTTCGGGCGGCGCCGACGCCAAAAGTTCGGGTTCCGTCTCCGACCCCGCTGGGCGGAGATCACGATCGGGACCATCGGCTGTGCCGTGGTCCTAGGAGCGGTCGGTGTCATCAACAGCTACTACATGCCGGAGTCGCTGGCCCGCCAGTACGCGACCCAGCACGGGATCGAATGGCCGGAGGGCGGCCTTCGGATCTCGCTCGGCATCGCCAATCCCGTGCTGATCGCCATCGGGGTGGCGCTGGTGGTGACCTTCATCGCGACCCGCCTCAGCTTCGGCCGCTACATCTTCGCCATCGGCGGCAACCCCGAGGCCGCCGAGCTGGCCGGCATCAAGACCCGCTGGACGATCGTCAAGTCCTTCGCGCTGATGGGCATGCTGGTCGCCGTTGCCGCCGCGGTGCAGATCGCCCGCCTCAATGCCGCCGTCAGCGGGCTCGGCCAGACGACCGAGCTGTACGTGATCGCCGCCGCCGTCATCGGGGGAACCTCTCTCACCGGCGGCATCGGCACCGTCCCCGGGGCGGTGCTCGGCGCCCTCGTGATGCAGTCGCTGCAATCGGGCATGGTTCTCATGGGCGTGGACGCCCCGCTGCAGGACATCGTCGTCGGGGTGGTCCTGGTGGCGGCGGTTGCCGTCGATTCCTTGTACCTGCGGAGGATGCAGACATGACCCAAGAGACCACCGATCGAGTTCCCCTCGTCGAGATGCGGGACATTCGCGTGGCCTTCGGCGGTGTCCACGCCGTCGATGGCGTGACCGTCGACCTGTTCCCCGGCGAGGTGGTCGCCCTTGTTGGTGGCAACGGAGCCGGCAAGACGACGCTCATCAAGACCCTCTCTGGCGCCCACCGGGCCGATTCGGGAGAGATCTTCATCGACGGCGAGCAGGTGAACATCTACACACCTCGCGACGCCAAGGCGCTCGGGGTCGAGACGCTCTACCAGACCCTCGCCCTCGCCGACAACGTCGACGCCCCTGCCAACATGTTCCTCGGGCGGGAGATCAAGACCCGCTGGGGCACGCTCAACGACACCGCGATGGAGGATGCCACCCGCAAGGTGATGGGACGCCTCAATCCGACCTTCGTGAACTTCAAGTCACCGGTGAACTCGCTGTCGGGCGGCCAGCGCCAGTCGGTGGCCATCGCCCGGGCGGTGCACTTCAACGCCCGGATCCTGATCATGGACGAGCCGTCGGCGGCGCTCGGCCCGGCCGAGACCGCCCAGGTGGCGAAGCTGATCATGCAGCTCAAGTCCGAGGGGATCGGCATCTTCCTCATCAGCCACGACATCCACGACGTGTTCGACCAGGCCGACCGGATCGCCGTGATGCTGCAGGGCAAGCTCGTCGGCACGGTCAGGAAGAACGACGTGACGATGGACGAGGTCCTCGCCATGATCATCATCGGCAAGCTGCCGACCGAGGTCACCGAGTCGGAACTCGAGGATCTGCGCGGCTGAGGGCGACTCTCGGGCCACGATCGACTGGAACCATCGCCGGTGGCGAACTCGTTTCTCCTCTACCGTGACCGGGATGAGACGACGATGGGTGAAGTGGGCAGGCATCGGGCTCGCCGTATTGGTCGTAGTCGGGTTCGCCGGACTCCGCTTCTACGATCCGGGATGGCGATACGACATTCGGGGTGTCGATGTCTCCCGCCACCAGGGCCAGATCGACTGGGGTGCACTCGCGGTCGACGGAGTCGCCTTCGCGTACATCAAGTCCACCGAGGGAGGCGACTGGACCGACAGTCGCTTCGCCGAGAACTGGTCGGCAGCCGATGAGGCCGGCGTGCTTCGAGGTGCGTACCACTTCTTCTCCCTGTGCGCCCCCGGCGCCGATCAAGCCACCCACATGATCGCCACCGTTCCGGACGAGCCGGACATGCTGCCTCCGGCGGTCGACCTCGAATTCGGCGGCAACTGCTCGGCCCGGCCCAGCGTCGAGGAGTTTCGAGAGGGCTTGGACGTGTTCCTCGAGGCGATCGAAGCTCACTATCGAATGCGCCCGGTGGTCTACACCAACGCCGATTACTACGACGAGTATCTCGACGACTCGCCCCCGGACGTCACCTGGTGGGTCATGTCGCCACTCCTGGAGCCGTGGGGCGCGCCCGAGTGGACATTCTGGCAGTACCTCCCCGAGAGGAAAGCGGGAGTGGACGGCAGCGTCGATCGCAACGCATTCAGCGGCGACGAGGCCGACCTCCGAGCACTCACCGAACGGCTGCCCGACTGACCCGCCCGGCTCAGCCGCCCGCCATGTGGTGGTGGGCGGCGTTCCACTGCAGCTCGCACCCCAGATCCTCGACGGTGGTGCCTGTCCCGATCGTGACCAGCTCGATCCCGGCCATGGCGTCGAAGTCCGCACGGCCGGCTTGGGTGGGCCGACCTGATCCGGGACCCTAGGCGCGTCACCGCGTCGACGGCGAGTCTGCCGGCCACGACCTCGGCTGCCACCCGTCGGCCCGCGGGCGGCCGTGGGTACGATGCAACCGGCAGGCGGAGTGCGATACCCGAACCTGCCTCCGGCGGCGGACCCGAATGCGTGAAACATGACGCTTAGAGCCTCGATGCACATCGACCCGGCGGCGGTGATCGCCCCGGTCAACCGGCGGACCTTCGGCTCGTTCGTCGAGCACATGGGGCGCTGTGTCTACACCGGCATCAGCGAGCCCGGACATCCCGCCGCCGATGCCGACGGCCTACGCACCGACGTCCTCGACCTGGTCGACGAACTGGGTGTCACCATCGTGCGGTATCCGGGCGGCAATTTCGTCTCGGGCTACCGCTGGGAAGACGGCGTGGGCCCGGTCGCCGAGCGGCCGGTTCGCCTCGACACGGCATGGAGGAGCGTCGAGCCGAACACGTTCGGCCTGAACGAGTTCGCCACCTGGGCGGGGAAGGCCGGCGTGGAGACCCTGATGACGCTCAACCTGGGGACCCGCGGGATCGAGGAGGCCCTCGACCTCCTCGAGTACGCCAACCACCCCGGAGGGACCTTCCTGTCCGATCTCCGCCGCAGCCACGGTCGCCGGGAACCCTACGGGATCCACACGTGGTGTCTCGGCAACGAGTTGGACGGGCCGTGGCAGCTCGGCCACAAGACCGCCGACGAGTACGGGCGCCTCGCCGCCGAGACGGCGCGGGCGATGCGCATGATCGATCCGACCCTCGAGTTGATCGCCTGTGGGAGCTCCGGCGCCGGGATGCCGACCTTCGGGGCCTGGGAGGAGACGGTGCTCGAGCACGCCTACGACCAGGTCGACATGATCTCGGCCCACGCCTACTACGAGGAGACCGACTCCGACCTCGGCAGCTTCCTGGCATCGGCCGTCGACATGGATCGCTTCATCCGGACCGTGGCCGGAATCGCCGATCGGGTGGCGGCGAAGAATGGCTCTGCGAAGCGCCTCGGAATCTCCTTCGACGAGTGGAACGTCTGGTACCTGAGCCGGCACCAGGCCCAGGAAACGGCGGGGGAGTGGCGGCAGGCGCCGCGGCTGTGTGAGGACGCCTACACCGTCGCCGACGCGGTCGTCGTCGGGTCGCTGCTCATGACACTGGTGCGCCACAGTGATCGGGTGGCGATCGCCTGCCAGGCACAGCTCGTGAACACCATCTCGGCGATCCGGACCGAGCCCAACGGCCCTGCCTGGCGCCAGTCGATCTTTCATCCGTTCGCCCTGACGGCCGCCCACGCTCGCGGTGAGGTGCTGGCGGCGGCTCCCGACGGTCCCCGCTATGCGACCGAGCGGTACGGAGAGGTGCCGGTGGTCGACGCCGTAGCCACCCATGACCCAGGCGACGGCGCCGTGAGCATCTTCTCCGTCAATCGCTCCGCCACCGAGACGGTGGAGTTCGAGGTGGACCTGAGCGCCATTCCCGGGTACGAGGTGATCGAGCACGTCGTGCTCGCCGACGACGACTACCACGCGGTCAACACCCAACTCGATCCCGACCGAGTCGTCCCCCGTCAGGCGGCCTGGTCGGCCGAGGACGGCGCAGTGAAGATCGCCCTTCCTCCCGTCTCGTGGAGCATGTTGCGGATGGCGTGCTCGCCGGGCGCGGCCGAACCGGCCGCATGAAGGCGGCTCGACTCCACGGCACCGGCGACGTGCGGGTATCGGATGAGCCGGTCCCGGCCGTCGCCGCCGGCGAATCGCTCATCCGGGTGAAGACGGTGGGGATCTGTGGCTCAGACTTGCATTGGTACTCGGAGGGCGGCATCGGGACGACAAAGCTCGCTCGGCCGTTGATTCTCGGGCACGAGTTCGCAGGGACCGTGGAGGGAGGGCCGCTCGACGGCCGCAGGGTGGCGGTCGATCCCGCTGTCCCATGTGGCGAATGTCCGTTGTGCGCCCAGGGGCGGGGACATCTCTGCCCGGACGTACGTTTCGCCGGACACGGCGAGCAGGACGGGGCGCTGCGTGAGCTCGTCGCCTGGCCCACGAGGAGGCTGCACCCGGTGCCCGATGCGCTGTCGTTTGACGAGGCGGCGATGCTCGAGCCGCTCGGGGTTGCCATCCACGCCATGGACCTGGGTCACCTCCGCGTCGGTTCGGCGGTGGGCGTCGTCGGCTGCGGGCCGATCGGGCTGCTCGTGATCCAGTCGCTGCGGGCGTCTGGAGCAGGGAAGATCGTCGCCGTCGAGCCCCTGTCGCACCGGCGGGACGCCGCCGCGGCGATGGGCGCCGACATGGCGCTGTCTCCCGACGAGGCCCTCTCGTCGCCTCCGTCGGGCGTCGACGTGTGCTTCGATGTCGCCGGCCCCGACCTTGCGGTGGAGATCGCCCTTCATTACACGCGTCCCGGCGGGCGGGTGGTGCTCATCGGGATCCCGCCGACGGACGAGACGGTGCTCAGGGCCGCAACGGTGCGACGAAAAGGCCTCACCCTGGCGTGGTCTCGTCGCATGGCCGAGGTGTATCCGCGAGCGATCGAGCTGGCCACCCGCGGCGACGTCGCGCTCGCATCGGTTATCTCCGATCGCTATCGACTCGACTCGGCGGCCGAAGCGTTCCGGGTCGCCGACGAGCGCCGCGGGCTCAAGGTGATCGTCGAGCCCGGCTGACGGCACGATCGGGACTTGGCGGTCCGGCAGGGCGAGCGACTGCGGTTGCAGATAGCCGTTCCACCGGCCGTTTCGTTTGCATCACCTCTTCGCGGCTGCGATGATTGAAAACGTTCTCGAAATCGTTCTCAGCAACCTGAGGGGCAGAGGGGTGCGCTCGAACGCACGAGTGACGATCGGCGATGTGGCCTCCGAAGCCGGGGTCTCCATCGCAACCGTTTCCAGAGTGGTCAACGGTCACTACGGGGTCGCCCCGGGGACGGTGAGCCGAGTCCAAGCGGTCATCGATGAGCTGGGCTACGAATCGAGCCTGATCGCCCGCAGCCTCCGCAGTCGCCGCACCAACGTGATCGGGATCGTCGTCGCCGACCTCGAGCCGTTCAGCGCCGAGCTGCTCAAGGGCGCGGCACGAGCGATCCGGGGCACCGGCTACGAGCTCATCATCTACTCCGGGAGCGGCCACGTCGAGGACCACGTCGGCTGGGAGAAGCGGTACATCTCGAGGCTGAGCGGCACGCTCACCGACGGCACCATCCTGGTCACCCCCACCGTGGTGGACGTGGGCAGCAGCGCTCCCGTGGTCGCCGTCGACCCCCACGCAGGTCCGTTGAGCCTCCCCACCGTCGATTCCCAGAACCTCGAAGGGGCCACTGCCGCCACCGAGTACCTGATCGGGCTCGGGCATCGACGCATCGGGTTCCTCTCCGGCCGTCCCGACCTCGAGTCTGCTCGGCTGCGGGAGCAGGGGTACCGATTGGCCATGGACAAGGCGGGCATCGACCTCGACCCCGACCTCGTCCGCGTCGGCAGTTACACACCGGAATCAGCCGATGAGCCGGCAAGGCAGCTCCTCGGGATGGATGAGCCGCCGACGGCGGTCTTCGCCGCCAACGACGTCTCGGCGATCCAGACGATGAAGGTCGCCCACTCGCTCGGGATGACGATCCCCGAGGACGTGTCGGTCGTCGGTTTCGACAACATTCCCGAGTCGGCGCTCACCGACCCACCTCTGACGACCATCGACCAATCCATTCAGCAGATGGGCTACGAAGCAGCGAAGCTGCTCATCGGCCTCATCGACCAACCCACCGGCGATCCAGTTCATCTGACATTGCCGACCGAACTCGTGGTCCGGCAGTCGTGCCGGGCCATCGGGGCTTAGAACACAAATCGGGAGGAGCGGAGAACAGAAACGGAGTCAATGAAAACGTTTTCTGAATCTGGGCACCCAGATCCCATGACAGATGGGAAGGAGAAAAAGCACGTGAGACACACACTGAGAAGGCTTCTCGTGTTGCTGGCGGTCCTCGCGCTGGTCGCGGCGGGCTGCGGCTCCGACGAGGCCGAAGAGACGACGACCACGGCGGCGGCGCCGGAAGCGACCACCACGACCGAGGCCGCGCCGGAGACCACCACCACCACCACCACCGAGGCATTGGAGGAGGTCACGATCCGGTGGTGGCACATCCAGAACAGCGACCCCGGGCTCACGACCTGGCAGAACGTCGCCGATGAGTTCGAGGCGCTTCATCCGAACGTGACCATCGAGATCACGGTTCAGGAGAACGAGGCGTTCAAGTCGACGCTCCAGACCAACCTGCAGGCCGGCGATCCGCCCGACCTGTTCCAGTCGTGGGGCGGCGGCGGGCTCGCCGAGCAGGTCGATGCCGGATTCGTCCAGGACATCACCGAGGCTTCGGCTTCGTGGATCGACAACCTGAGCGCGGCGGGCAACAGCCTGTTCAACATCGACGGCGTCCAGTACGGCGCGCCGTTCAACCTTGGCGCGGTGGGCTTCTTCTACAACACGGCCCTCTTCGAAGAGGCCGGGATTGCAGCGCCCCCCGCCACGTGGGAGGAGCTGCTCACCGACGTTGAGCTGCTCCAGGACGCCGACATCACCCCGATCTCCGTTGCTGCCGGAGACAAGTGGCCCGCGATGTTCTGGTGGGCGTACCTGGCGGTGCGCATCGCTGGGGCGGACGGCGTGGCACAGGCAGTCGCGGACGGGTCGTGGGACGCCGAGCCGTTCGTCCAGGCCGGTGAGGAGCTGAAGCGCCTCATCGACATGGATCCCTTCCAGCCGGGCTTCCTGGCGGCTCCGTGGGATGGCGCCGATGGTTCTGCGTCCACCATGAACGGTCGCGACACGGCGATGCTCCTGATGGGCCAGTGGGCCCCCGGGACGATCCGCTCCAACTCCGCCGACGGGACCGGCATCGATGATGTCATCGGATGGTTCCCGTTCCCGGTGGTCGAAGGCGGCGCCGGGGTCGCGACGGACGTGTTCGGTGGCGGCGACGGCTTCGTCGTCGGCATCAACGCTCCGGCCGAGACCGTCGACTTCCTCGAGTACATCTCGAGTCTCGACGTGGCCAACCGGCTCGGCGAGGACGGTGGGACCCTTCCGGTCGTGAAGGGCTCGGAGGGATCGGTCACCGATCCGCAGATGGTGGCGGTCGTCGAATGCCTGGCTGCGGGCACGTACATGCAGCTGTACCTGGATCAGGTCACACCCCCCGATGTGGGCGCAGCGATCAACGATGCCGTGCAGGAGCTGTTCGCCGGGGTTTCTACCCCCGAACAGGTTGCCGGTAAGATCGCGGCTGCGGCACGCGGCGAGTAGGCAACTCGACCGACCACTCGTGAGGGTGGTGGTGGGGGGGGGGGGGGCGGGCCCCCCCCCCCCCCCCCCACCGCTCGCTCGACGACGAGGAGGACGCGACACATGACGAGTGTCCGGGTCGCGGCGCGAACCCGGCGAACGCCGGGCCGGAGGCGATGGCCGATGATCATCGGCTTCCTGGCGCCGGCGCTCATCATCTACCTGCTGTTCGTCATCTACCCGATCGCCCAGGGCATCCGCTACAGCGGCTACGACTGGAACGGCCTCAAGCCGCTCACCGACTGGGTAGGGTTCGAGAACTTCCGGAAGATCTTCGCCGATTCCTCGTTCACCGGCGCCATGAAGCACAACGTCGTCATCCTTGTGCTCTCACTTGGCCTCCAGATTCCCTTCGCCCTCGCTCTGGCGGTGCTGCTCAACCAACGACTCCGCGGCCGGGCGTTCATGCGGATGATGTTCTTCGCCCCGTACGTCGTCTCCGAGGTCGTCACCGCCGTGGTGTGGCGCCAGCTCATGCGACCCTCGGGCTTCCTCGACCACGTCATGTCGGGGGTGGGCGCCGAGGGGCTGACCCAGGAATGGCTGGCCAACCCCCGCATCGTGCTCTACTCGGTGTTCTTCGTGGTCACATGGAAGTACTTCGGTTTCCACATGATCCTGATGCTGGCCGGGCTGCAGCAGATCCCCGCCGAGCTGCGGGAGGCGGCCGCCATCGACGGCGCCACCTGGCGCCAGACGTTCCGGCACGTGACGCTGCCGCTTCTCGGGCCCACGGTCCGGATCTCGGTGTTCCTGTCGATCATCGGATCGCTGCAGTTGTTCGACCTCGTCTGGGTCATGACGGGCGGAGGCCCCATCAACGCCTCCAACACGATGGCGACCTACATGATCGACTGGGGCTTCCGGCGACTGCAGATCGGGTACGCCAGCGCGGTCTCGGTGATCGTGTTCGGCATCTCGCTCGTGGTCGCCCTGGCGTACCAGCGCTGGGTGCTGCGGCGGGACGTCAAGGGCGCCCTCACCACGATGGGAGCGTGAAGAAATGACGGCGCAGACTCGCAGCAAGCCCAAGGTCGTCACCACCGGGGGCTACGACGAGATCAGCTCACGGATGACCCGTGTGCTGCTCTACCTCATCGCGTTCGCGGTGCTCGCCTTGATCATCATTCCGGTGGCGTTCGCCGTGCTCGGGGGATTCCGGAGCATGGGCCAGCTCTCGGAGGATCCGGTCAGCCTGCCCAACCCGTGGGTCTTCACCAACTACGCCGACGTGCTCACTTTGGGGACCTTCTGGAAACAGCTCTCCAACAGCGCGTTGATCGCGTTCCTGACGACCATCTTCGTGCTCCCGGCGGCTTCCCTCGCCGCCTTCGTGCTCTCCCGCTACTCATTCCGTGGCCGCGAGAGCATCTACACGCTGTTCACGTTCGGGCTTCTGTTCCCGGTGACGGTGGCGATCGTGCCGTTGTTCGTCGTCATCCGCCAGATCAATCTCCTCGACAATCCGCTGGGGGTGGCGCTGCCACAGGCGGCGTTCGCCCTGCCGCTCTCGATCGTGATCATGCGCCCCTTCTTCCGCAGCATCCCGGCCGAGCTGGAAGAGGCGGCGGCGATCGACGGGTGCGGCCCGTTCCGTTTCTACCGATCGATCATGCTCCCGCTGTCGCGGCCGGTGCTCAGCACCATCGCCGTGATCGCCATCGTCACGAGCTGGAACTCCTTCCTGCTCCCGCTGGTGGTGCTGTCCGATTCCACCGGGTGGACCCTGCCGATCGGCGTCACCAACTTCTCGACCCAGTACACCACCGACACCGCCCGCGTACTCGCGTTCACGACGCTCTCGATGGTGCCTGCGCTGTTGTTCTACCTCGTCGCCGAACGCCAGATCGTCAGCGGTCTGTCCTCGGGAGCCGTCAAGGGATGATCACGAGACATGCGGCCGGCGTCGCCCCGGTCGGTACGATCCGGTTTCACTGGATGGAGGATCAATGGCCGACACGACGGTAGGTCATTCCGAGTCGTGCTATCGGGATCCCGCCCGCACGATCGGCGAGCGCGTCGACGACCTGCTGAAGCGGATGACCCTCCTGGAGAAGCTCGCCCAGCTCGGGAGCGCTTGGGTGTTCCAGCTGGTCGACGGCGACGGACTCTGCCCTGAGCGGGCCCCCAAGCTGCTCGAGCACGGGCTGGGGCAGGTGACCCGCGTATCGGGCGCCAGCAGTCTGCAGGCCGAGGACGCCGCTCGGGTCGCCAACGCCATCCAGCGTTTCCTCGTCGAGGAGACACGGCTGGGGATCCCGGCGATCATCCACGAAGAGATCTGCTCCGGTCTCATGTCGCGGCAGTCGACCGTATTCCCGCAGGCCATCGGGGTCGCCAGCAGTTGGGACCCCGATCTCGCTGAGGCGATCGCCGACGTGGTGCGCATCCAGATGCGGGCGATGGGTGCCCATCAGGGCCTGTCGCCGGTGCTCGACGTGTGCCGTGATCCCCGCTGGGGACGCGTCGAGGAGACCTACGGGGAGGATCCCCACCTGGTGGCCCGGATGGGGGGCGCCTTCGTGCGCGGGCTCCAGTCCGACGATCTATCGGGCGGGGTCGTCGCCACCGCCAAGCACTTCGTCGGCTACGGGGCTTCGGAAGGGGGCATGAACTGGGCTCCGGCGCACCTCCCGGCCCGCGAGCTGCGTGAGGTGTATCTCCACCCCTTCGAGGCGGCGGTGCGGACCGCCGGCCTGTGGTCGGTCATGAACGGCTATCACGAGCTCGACGGGGTGCCCTGCGGCGCCGACCAGAATCTGCTCACCGGGATCCTCCGTGACGAGTGGGGATTCGATGGCTGTGTCGTTTCCGACTACTTCGCGGTTCGCCAGCTCGTCGAGTACCACCGGCTGGCGGCGAACGGCTCGGACGCCGCCGTGATGGCGTTGACGGCCGGGATCGACGTCGAGCTCCCCGGCACCGACTGTTACGGGGAGCCGCTGCTGGCGGCGCTCGCCTCCGGCGCGATCGACGAGAAGGTCGTCGATACCTCGGTGCGACGGGTGCTTCGCACCAAGTTCGCCCTCGGCCTGTTCGAGCAGCCGTTCGTCGAGGTCGAGAAGGTGGCGGCGGTCACCGACTCCGCATCCCACCGGGCCCTGGCCCGTCGCGTCGCCCACAAGACGATGACCCTGCTCCGCAACGACGGGACCCTGCCGCTGCGGCCGGACCTCGGCTCGTTGGCGGTGATCGGGCCCAACGCCGACGCCGCCCGCCACCTCTTCGGCGACTACACCTACCCGGCCCACATCGAGTCGCTACGGGAGATGCGGGCCGACGACAACGTCTTCTCGATCCCGATGCCCGAGGGTGTCGAGTTCAGCGCCGGGTCGGTGCCCGCCCCCTCGGTGTACGAGGTGCTGCGGGAACGGCTCGACTGCGACGTCCGGTACGCCAAGGGCTGCGACGTCGACAGCGAATCGACGGAAGGCTTCGATGCCGCGGTGGCTCTCGCCGCCGAGGCGGACGTGGCGGTGATGGTGGTGGGCGACAAATCGGGCCTCACCACCGACTGCACCTCGGGTGAGAGCCGGGACCGCGCCTCCCTCGACCTGCCCGGCGTGCAGGAGGACCTGGTGCGGGCCGTGGTCGCCACCGGAACCCCGGTGGTGCTGGTGCTGGTGGCGGGGCGTCCCTCGGGGGGCGAATGGGTCCACGAGCACAGCGCCGCGGTCCTGATGGCGTGGCTCCCCGGCCAGGAAGGCGCCGCTGCCATCGCCGACGTGCTGGTGGGCGACGTGAGCCCGGGCGGCAAGCTCCCCATCTCGT
>Ga0315545_1002219_pt1 | contig 17765 bp, 4 predicted proteins | sample SalMarSW160210MG_FD_203096 | JGI IMG/M metagenome (GOLD analysis project Ga0315545, IMG submission 203096) | Salt marsh sediment microbial communities from the Plum Island Ecosystem LTER, Massachusetts, United States - Salt Marsh Sediment SW1602-10 ...
TGGACACGGTGACCTTTGTGGCCACAGACGATGGGGTACCAGCCTTAGCGGACACGGAGGAGACTATAATAACGGTGAATGAGGTGGGGAATCAGGCACCGGATCTGGCCTCTATCGGGCCGAAGTCTGTCACCGAGGGGGATACATTGGAGTTCAGGGTATCGGCCACAGACCCAGATGGGACTACGCCATCTTTAAGTGCGGAGGATCTACCTCCCACTAATGCGACCTTCGTGGACAGTGGTAATGGAGCGGGCTCATTTACCTTCACCCCAGATTACACTCAGGCGGGGAGTTATCCTGTGACCTTTATCGCCTCGGATGGCAGTTTGGCCGACAGTGAGGTGGTGACCATCACAGTCAATGAGGCGGGGAATCACTCCCCAGATTTGTTTGATCAACCTGATACGTCCATAGTTGAGGGACAGTATTTGACGTTTAATCTTCAGGTTACCGATCTTGACTTGGATAGCATTACCTACACATCCCCCGATCTACCCTTAGGGGCGAGCTTGGATTCTGCTAGCGGCATCTTTGAATGGACGCCTGGTTATCAGCAGGCGGGGGGATATACGCTGACCTTTGTGGCTACCGACAATGGGGTTCCTGCTCTGGCAGATACAGAGACTACCCAAATAACGGTTACAGAATCGGAGGAGAATCATCCCCCGTTCTTCGTTTCACCCCCAGACTCCCAGACCGTTTTAGAGGCGGAAACCTTAAATTTTGCTATCACAGCCTCAGATCCTGAAGGAGACTCTATCATTCTTACCTCAGGCCCCTTGCCAGACCATTCTTCTTTTGCAGACAGCGGAGGAGGAATTGGCGGGTTTACCTTTACCCCTGATTATTATCAGGCAGGGGTCGATACAGTTACCTTTTATGCTACAGATGACGGAACACCTCAGATGTCGTCCAGTCATGATGTAGTGATTATCATTGTTGAAGTAAATCATCCCCCGGTTATTCTCCCCATGGGGGACCAGTCTATTGCTGAGGGTCAGACTTTAGCCTTTACCGTAGTAGCTACGGATTCAACTGCTCCTCAGGGAGCACAAGGGCTTATCTTAACAGCAAGTGGACTTCCTCTCAATGCGACCTTTGTGGATAGCGGAAATGGGCGAGGAGGTTTCACCTTTACCCCGAACTATGGACAGGCGGGGGAGGTAGACACGGTGACCTTTGTCTGTATGGACGATGGCAGTCCGCCCTTGTCCGATTACGAGCAAGTCGTGATTACGATTACCGACACCAACCGTCCCCCTTATTTCGTCAGCCTGCCAGATTGGTGGGTTATGTGGGAGGGAGATACCGTAAGCTGGACTGTGGTAGCTGCTGATCCCGATGAAGATTCCTTGGTCTTGACGGCTAAAGATCTGCCTGAAAACTCCTCCTTTAGCGATAGCGGGGATGGAACAGCGGGTTTCATCTTTACCCCCGACTTCACCCAGTTTGGCATATATCCCATAACCTTCAAAGTAAGCGACGGATATGCAACAGTGAAGAAGATAGTTCCCATACAGATTAAAGAGACCGGGAACCATAGACCGGTTCTGGATGCTATTGGCGATATTTCTATAGTGGAGGGGGATACCTTAAACCTTAATATTTCGGGTTATGACCCGGATAAAGATCCGGTAGCTCTCTTTGTGGCCGATACCCTTCCTCCTAACGCGGCCTTTACTGACTCGGGGAATGGTCAGGGCCTTCTTGTCTTCTCGCCAGATTTCACCCAGTCGGGGTCATACCCATTGACCTTTGTCATCTCTGATGGCATTCTGGCTGACAGCCAATTGGCAACTATTTTGGTTTTGGAAGCCGGGAATCAATCTCCGGTCCTTGATTCCATTGGCGCCCAAAGTGTGGTAGAGGGAGAAACGCTCTCCTTTACCGTAACAGCCGCCGATCCGGAGGGCGGTCTTATCACCCTTTCAACGGATAGCCTTCCCCAGAATGCCGATTTCGTGGATAATGGAGATGGGATAGGGGACTTCACCTTTAACCCAGACTTCACTCAATCCGGGGAATATTTCGTAACCTTCAAGGCCACAGACGACTCCGTTGCTGCCGATAGTGAGGTGGTGCAGATTACCGTGCAAGAGGCGGGGAACCATCCACCTATTCTGGGAGATATTGACAACTGGGCTATGTATGAAGGAGAGACACTAAATGTCTCCATCACGGCTACAGATGTAGATGGCGATTCTATAATCCTCTCCGCGGAAAACCAGCCAGTGAATTCTACCTTTACAGATAATGGGGATGGAACTGGGGACTTTGAGTTTACTCCTGACTATGATCAAGCTGGGACCCATGATATAACCTTCATCGCCAGCGACGGAGGGTTGGCCGATAGTTCGGTAATGAGGGTAACCGTGTATAATTGGAATCGCTCCCCAGCTATAGATTCCATTGGCCCCCAGACAATAGCTGAAGGGGATAGCCTGGGTATTCCGGTTTCTGCATCCGATCCTGATAATGATGCCCTCTCCATTTCTGCAGAAGATTTACGACCTAACTCTACCTTTGAGGATTATGGCGATGGAACAGGAATATTTGTCTTCAAACCAAATTATATGCAGGCTGGAACCGATACAGTCGTCTTTATCTGCGCGGACAATAGCACTCCAATTCTGGCAGACACCGAAGTGGTGACAATAACGGTTACCGATGTAAACCAACCTCCTTGCTTTGTTCCCGTTCCACCTGAAGAAGTGTCAGTGGGGGATACCCTACGCTTTTCCGTTGTGGCCACTGATACTACGGATCCATTCGGCCCCAACCTCACCTTGACGGTTCTGGATACCTTAGATCACTCAACATTTGTGGACAGCGGAGGTGGGATAGGAGGATATGAGTTCGCTCCGGATTCCAATCAGACAGGGACGGATACGGTGAGGTTTGTTTGCGCTGACGGTGGAAGTCCACCACTGGCAGATACAATGGAGGTAGTGATTCAAATTGAACCAGGGAAACTGGGGGAGCGGGATAGAGGCTCTTTGGGCATCCCTCAGTGCTTTTCTCTGCACCAGAACTATCCCAATCCGTTTAACCCGATGACCAGAATAGACTATGACCTTCCAGTGGACTGCTATGTAGATATGAGGGTTTACGATGTTATAGGACGAAGAGTTACCGCCTTGGTTAGTGGGTTTCAGACGGCGGGTTACAAAAGCATAAATTGGGCGGGAAAAGATGACAATCATCAACCTGTCTCTTCGGGCATATATTTTGTAAGATTGAAGGCCAGAGATTTTGTGTCTGTCAGAAGGTTAATCCTAGTCAGGTGATATTGCTGTTCAGGTAGGGAAGATCCCATTTTTTAAAGTTGAATTTAGGGGAAACCAGCTTCCCCATTAATTCCGTGGTGAATGAACTACTTTCTTCAGTAGGGTAAGAGAGTGTTCCCCATGTTTAAGCCTGATGGGAGGAAGTCTGAGTAAAGGGTTCCAGGATGCCAAATTACGAAGTTTTGCTTAGGGCTTTCCTTGAGCCATTTAACGCTTAACTCTGTTGATTTTTCCTTTAGGATTAAGGGTTTATGATGGAAGGTGTCAGCTCTGAGATGAGGTTAAAAGGGGTAAAGATGTTTAAAGGAGGGTGGAAAGTATTAGTAATGGTTATCTTGGGCCTGATGACTACAAACGCCTACTTCGTCGGAATATCTTCTGCATCCTGGGAGGATAACTTGGAGGTAAATCCCCGGGTAAATGTGGTCCACCTTACAGCCACCGATATTAACACCCAGTACTATTTTCTGGCTGCTGTTCCTATGGCCGTCTTCCACTATAACAGTAAGGTCTATTCTTCACTTCTTATCCCAGACCTCCTTTCTGACTCCACTGTGGCCCATATCGTTGATGACTGGAAGGTTTACCTCGATCAGCATTCTGGGGAGAGGAGGCACGTCAACTTTATCGGTGGGGTATCATCATCTGTGCAGGATGCTATAAAATCAAAATTTGGTATAACTGATGATCAAGATGTGAACATCATCGAAGGAACCCCCATTGAAGTGGCCAATCAGATTGCCGAGAAAGACTGGAAGCATTCCAATTATATAGTTATCGCCCCCTATGTCTCCTCCCCTTCTGATCATACTATAGAATCCATTTCTAATGCAGCAGCAATGGCTGCGGTTCTCAATGCCCCCCTTTTCTTTACCGATCCCGCTGGCCTCTCCACGGAGACCCTGACCTCCATTGCCAAAGTTGGGGCAACCAGTGCCGTCTTAGTGGAGATTGACGATGTCTTATCTGACAATGTGAATATCCAATTGATAGGTGCTGGAGTGGCTATATCGGAGGATCTCACCACAGAGGCTCAGGTTGTGGCCAAGATGAGGGAAGTCTCTGGCCATTCCACCCTCTGTGGGATAGTGAACAACTGGCAGAATTTGCCAGCGGCCCTTTGTGGGGCCAGATATGGGGGTTATATCCTCTATCTGCCTAGTGGATTGAATAAGTTGGCAAATGATTTTCATAGAAGGATAATAGCCGATCCTGAACTACAGAGTTTCTACAAACTTACCAAGTCGATAACTGGTAAAGATTGGATTAAACTCAATGAGGAACAGATCGCGCAGAACTTTTATAATTGGCTAACCCCCTTAGGGGGGAATGACCCCGACACATTGGAGACGGTGGTCACCTTTGAACCTCAGGGGACTGGGGGGGGAGATTTGGAGACCACCTTTGAACGGGCCATCTCCGGGGATCCCTCTGATCTGCCCCGTAGGGGGGCCATCACTGGCAGGATGCCCCTGACTTGGCTGAAGAATATCGCCCTTTTAAATAGAACCTCTATGTATAGGGCAACCATCTTTGCCAATCCCAGGTCCACTCATATTACTTTGGCTATGAATGCTTATGAGGTGCGACACACGGCGGATACGGGCGGGCCTGTTCCGGACTCCTGGGGGACAAACCACATTATCAATGAGATGTTCGGTTGGCCCTACAGGGGTTGGTGTGAGGACAATGGATATTTCCCCTGGGATGACATCCATTCCAATGCCCCTGATCTATCCCCCATCCTTCCACCAGGTCCGGGTGATGGTGCCGATCATGATCCAGGTCAGTTTGCCTCATTCTTGAGTGGCGACTATGAAGTCCATTTTCACTCAGGATCTGAGGCTGGCACAGGTTCTCACCCTGCGCAACCTGATGTCTCCAACATCGGTTTTGTGCAGGATGTTAAAGATGGTTCAGCCTTTTTGTATTTTAGCTGCCACGGTGGAGGAACTCTCATTGCAGTGAGGGATACAGATAATGGAATTGCCCAGGACCCAGAGGGAGAAACATGGGGGGATCCCTACTGGCCGGACGCCGACGAAAGGACCAATGATGGCAGTGCCGGCGGCAGTTATTCCCAGACGGATTTAGATAACGACCTAACCAATGCCCATGGGATGATGATTGCCTACAATGCCTGTGGTATGGCCAATGGCTATATGAATGAAATACTTCTTGAGCATGGAGGGACCGTTTCTATTGGCAGTTATACATTGGTCTCCTTTACCGGTTCTGGTTGGTGGTGGAACCTCTGGGTTCATTTGGTAACCCATGAGAATTATACCGCGGGTGAGGCAGCAATGTATGCCACCGCCCGATCTGCCCATCTCTATGTTCCCACCAAAGTCGAGGACACTTCTCTCCAATATGTTGTCTATGGTGATCCTTACACCCCGTTTGTGCAGATCGACTGGTCATCACCCGAGCCGGCTCCTATAAATGTAGACTATGGTGGCCATAAACCTGACAGGCCAGCAAATGAGTTTACTGGATCTGCAGTGCCCGATACCATTCAGGTAAATGTAGCTACCCAGGTTACGGTGACCCTGCTGGACTCTTCTGGAGTCGGCGTGGACAGCGCCCTGGTAACCATAAGCGGTTGGGGGTACTCTGCGACCGATACCACTGATTCCCTTGGTCAGGCTATCTTCGACATTACCGCCCCTTATGGCGAACCTTTATTTGTCACCGGGGAGAAGGAATCATTCGACACCTATTTGTACACTATCTATGTGGTGGGGGCAAGCGATTTTCCCTCTGTAGAGATATCGGCCAGAGCGGCCAGTATAGGATTAACCGATACCTTTGCTCCCTACTGCGAGGGAGTTATTACCGGAGAATGCAGTGAGTCTGGTTTTACCCTTTTTGCTAAGGGGTGCGGAGTGGATACAAGCACGGTGGCCAGCGGGGATTCGGTTGATCTTGCGGTAACCGCTTATTATACTGGGTCCATCCAGAGCGTGGTCGCCAAATCTGATTATAACCTCTGTCTTGAGAATATCCCGGTAATAAATGTCTATGGCACCCTTTCTGGTGCGGTCACAGACACCGTCACCTCAGATTCCCTGGCCAATGTGAAGGTTAAAGGTTATACGCAGGGGGCGGATACCAGTTTGGTCAATCCCCTTTTTGAGGTGCTCACCGATTCCAATGGTGTCTATACAGGGGGTTTCGATCTAGCAGTTGGAGAGTACGATATCTATATGCACCACTTAGGATACATCCCTTTTGGTGGCACAACCATGGTGATTTATGGGGCCAATACCTACGACATCTCTTTAAGGCCGGCCCCCAGTGGAACAGTGTCGGGTACGGTCTATGAAGAGGGGACGATGAAGCCGTTAACTGCTACCATAAAGATCTTTCGCAATGACAATATGGAGCTTTACACTACTCTTTTTACCGATTCTTCGGCTGGAGGAACCTACTCCCTTGATTTGCCCTATTTTAACTATCTCTTTAAGGTCACTTCCTATCAGCATGTTCCGCTCGATAGGGAAGTTATAGTGGATGGACCCAGCCAAACACAGGATTTTAAGCTGTCTGTAACCAGCGGCAACATTTTGCTTGTTAATGATGATGACGGAACGCGTAATATTGGAACCAAAGTAGAACCACTTTATGTTAAGGTGGAAAACTTTGGCAAAAGCGCCTCCCATTTTGAGACAATCTTGACTTCCTTGGGGTATAATGTAATTATAGAAACATCAGCAGAGACGGATCCGATCACTTGGCCAGATTATGACCTTTTAATTTGGAGCGATGGTTCAGACGAATTTCCTTTGAGTGTCTCTCAATACAGGACTGATTTAGAGAGCTATACGGCCAATGGAGGCAAGCTTCTCATTGAAGGTGGAGAAATAGCCTATAACGCCCATTGGTCCGCTTGGACTTCATTCAGGGCAAATGTGCTTCATGTTCCAGAGAGAGGGGACATCTGGGATGCGGATAATGCTGGTAATTTGGAGATGGTTTTTTCAACCCACCCAATTGCTACTACCCCAAATCCCTTGCCGAGCGCAATAGATTTTACCTATGTGCATTTTGGCAGTAGCGATGCTGTAAATATGCAATCCGGAACAGATGCCGAGGTGGTTATCGGATGGAGCAACTATCTTTCCGACCCGGGGGTCTTGGCCTATGATGATGACTCAGATCTCACCAATGGTGGACAGATAGTCTTTTATGCCTACGATGTGGCAAATATAAATGATGCCACAGAGAGGCAGGCTCTGATAGGAAATACAGCCGCTTGGTTAATCGGAATGCCAGTGGGTGTTAAAGGACAAGGTGATAGATCAAGCGTGCCTGCAGAGTATTCCCTCACCCAGAACTACCCTAACCCCTTCAACTCCGCTACCCTCATCCGCTACACCCTTCCAGCGGTCAGCGGTCAGCAGTCAGCGGTCAGCCTGAAGATTTACAACATCCTAGGGCAGAAGGTTGCTACCTTGGTAGATGGGGAGGAAAAAGCTGGATATAAGAGGGTAGCCTGGGATGCCTCATCACTATCAAGCGGGATATATGTCTATCGCCTACAGGCTGGGGAGTTCAGCCAGACGAGAAAGATGCTTCTGTTGAAGTAAAGAAAGGTATTACCATGCGATTTCGACTTTGTCTAACAGTCTTTTTTAGTGTAATAGTTTTTGGGTTTACCAACTTAGTTGTTGCTTCCCAGGTGATGCTGGCCAGATTAGAGATACCAAACAGAACCCAGGAGAGTAGACTCCTCTCTATTATCTCTACTCTGGATGTAGCCGAGGTGAAAAGAGGAGAATGGGTGAGAATCATAACCGATGGTGAAGAAATCGGTAAATTGCGGGGTATGGGTTTCCAGGTAATAGTGGAGCAAAAAGACTTAGTGATATATTATCAAAGTCGCTTGGACAGGACTAAGCCTATGGGGGGTTATCACACCTATAGAGAAACAGTTGATTTCCTCGATTCCCTGTACGCAGAACACCCGGATATTATAAGTGAAAAGGACAGCATTGGAGCATCGGTAGAAGGAAGGGTTATTTGGGCTATGAAGATATCGGACAACCCGGAGTTAGAAGAGGATGAGCCGGAGGTGCTCTACGATGGGCTACATCATGCCAGGGAGCCAATTACCATAGAGGTATTGCTTTATTTTATGAGTTACCTGGTGGACAATTACGGTTCTCTTCCAGGGGTAACCGAACTGGTCAACGAGCGGGAACTATGGTTTATTCCCATCGTCAACCCAGACGGTTATGCCTGGAATGAAGAGCAGAACCCAGGCGGTGGGGGAATGTGGCGCAAGAACAGAAGCTATGATCCCGGGACAGGTTGTTATGGTGTTCATCCCAACAGAAATTACGGCTATAAGTGGGGCTACGATGATAATGGTTCCAGCCCATACCCTTGTGACCAAACTTACAGGGGGCCCGGCGCCTTCTCCGAACCGGAGATACAGGCTATGTGGGATTTTGCTACAGATCACAACTTCGTTTTAGCTATGAACTACCACAGTTATAGCAACCTTATCCTCTATCCCTGGGGTTACGATGACATCTACACCCCCGACCATCGGCTGTTTACTGTTATTGCTGATACCGTAGTTGCTTATACGGGTTATGCGCCGGGAACTTGTTGGGAGCTTTTATATAGCACCAATGGGGATGCCAACGACTGGATGTATGGCGATACGGAATCCAAACCTAAGATATTTGCCTTCACCCCCGAGGTGGGTGGAGAGTCAGATGGTTTCTGGCCATCTCCTAATAGGATAGAACCTCTGTGTGAGGAAAACCTGGCGCCCAATCTTTTCATAGCGCGCATAGCCGACAACCCCTGGAAATTGCTTCCTCCAAATCGGCCAAGTCTTTCCAGCAGGGATACGGTTTATAGCGATTCTTTTGAGCTCAATTGGCAGCATGAGGACTCCCTCAATCCGGCCAGCTCCTTTCAGTTGGCGCAAAAGCAGGATTATGCAAAAATAACCGATGACCTGGAGGGTGGGTTAGGGAACTGGCAGACGGATGGTTTCAGCTTAAGCACCTATAGGTCACACTCCTCAAATCACAGTTTCTATTCCGGGGAGGACAATTACTTGAATGTCTCGGTAACTTTTGCTGAATGGCTCTCAGTGGGTCCCAGTGACTCCTTGATCTTCTGGTGTTGGTATAAGATCGAGGAGGATTGGGACTACGCCTATGTGGAGGTCTCTAATAATGATTTCCAGTTTTCGCCTATTGCCGGCAATATCACTACCAACTATGATCCTAACGGGAGTAACAGGGGAAATGGTATAACCGGTTCCTCGAGCGGCTGGAAGTTGGCTAAATTCCCCTTGGATGACTCTATTGGTGAGCTGATTTTGGTTCGTCTTCATTATATAACCGATGCATATGGGACGGAGGAAGGCTTTTATTTCGATGATTTCTACCCGGTGAAGATCTTTGGACAGATAGATACTCTGGTGGAGGCATCTTCGGACACCCATTTCTCCATTACCGGGCTGGAAGATGGCACTTACTACTACCAGGTGCGAGCCCTGGATGCTCAGGCTCAATTTAGTTTGTGGAGTAACAGAGAGGCCGTTTATGTTGTGGCCGGCGTTTTGACGGAGGGTCAAACAAATAGACCGCTGAGCTATGGATTGTCGCAAAATTATCCCAACCCGTTTAATTCATCTACCCATTTCACCTATTCTCTCCCGAAAAGACCCCGGGTCAAAATCGAAGTCTGCAACATCTTGGGTGAAAAGGTGGTCGCTCTGGTAGATGGGGTTAAGGAGCCTGGCTTTTACACGGTTTCTTGGAACGGCCTGAATGAGGTTGGAGAAGAGGCGACCTCAGGGGTCTATTTCTGCAGAATTCAGACAAAAGAATTCAGTAAAGTTCGAAAGATTGTCCTTATGCAATAAGTGGGGAGGATGGAAAAAGATTGGTTTAAGATCTTTAGTTTCTTGGGTCTATCCCTTCTCTTGACTGCTATGGGGAGGGGAGGCCCATCTACCCAGGAGGTTTTAGTCTCCCGAATCGGTTTCTCCTCCCCTGAGGAGCTTTCCAGTTTAGTGGAGATGGGTTTGGACATTGATGTCGTTCACAGAGATTATCTTATCGCCTATTTGAATTCCCAGGAGTTTAACATGGTCGAGAGCAAAGGGTTTGAGATAGTGAGAATTCCCAACTATGCCAAGCTTATGGCGGATAGCCTCTGGGAGGCCACCAAGGATAGCAAGAACCCGATGGCCGAGTATCACACCTACGAGGAGCTGACCCAGGAGCTTGACTCGATCGCTACCGAGCATCCGGATATCTGCTGTCTGGAGAGCATTGGGCAGTCTGTCCAAGGGAGGGAGCTCTGGTTTATGAAGATCTCGGACAATGTCAGCCAGGAGGAGGATGAATCAGAGTTTAAGTATATCTCCACTATGCACGGGGATGAACCTGTGGGGACGGAGTTGCTGATGTATTTAATCAATCATTTGGTGGATAACTACGGAACGGACTCTCTGGCCACATACCTTGTGGACAACACCGAGATATGGATAATGCCCCTGATGAACCCCGATGGGAACGCCCTGCATCAGAGGTGGAATGTTAATGGAGAGGATCTGAATCGAGACTTTCCTGATCCCGTAAAACCTGAGTGGGAAGGATATATATCTGGTAGGGAACCAGAGACCCAGGCGGTAATGAATTTCTGCTTTGGGCACAGCTTTGTCTCCTCGGCAAACTTCCATACCGGTGCTCTGGTGGTCAACTATCCCTGGGATTCAGCGGTTGATCAAACTCCTCATTACGAAGCCACCCCAGATGACTCCCTGTTTATATATATTTCTGAGGCCTATTCCATTTACAACGAGCCGATGTGGAATGGGTCTTTTTATCATGGTATAACCAATGGTGCCGCTTGGTATGTCATATATGGGGGAATGCAGGACTGGAACTACAATTGGCTGGCCTGTAATGAGGTGACCATAGAGCTCTACGATACAAAATGGCCCGATCCCTCTGTTTTGCCTGGCCTTTGGGAGGACAACAGGGAAGCTATGCTGGCCTATATGGAGCAGTGCCATCGAGGGATAAGTGGGTTGGTTACAGATGCCACTACAGATCAGCCTTTGGCGGCCACAGTAAGCCTGCTGGAGATTGGCAAGGATGTCTACACCGATCCAGATGTAGGGGATTATCACAGGATGCTTCTTCCTGGAACCTATACGATAAGGGTAACCTCCAATGGATATCGCACAGTTACCAGGGATAACATTGTGGTCACCGAGAGTATAACTGAAGACTTTCAGTTAGTGCCTCTACCGGTTCATTACTACACCCAGTCAACCCCACTGCCCATACCTGACGATAGTAGCTGGGTGCAGAGCTACATCGAGGTGCCAGATAGCATAGAGATTGAGGATATAAATATCTTTCTTAGCGTAACTCACTCATACTTCCCTGATTTGATCATAGACTTAAAATCTCCTCAGGGAACTTCGGTCAGACTTTGGAACCAAGGTTATGCTCAGCCGGGAACCTTATCCGGGTGGTTTGATACAGAGATAGAGCCAATAGACAGTATGAGTCACTTCATAGGGGAGAATGCCGAGGGTCAATGGGCTTTATGGCTTAAGGATTGTGCCGATGGTAATGTCGGCACCTTGAATCTGTGGAGACTAGAGATCTACGGGACAGGAACCGTCCAGGATGACAGTGTAGCCCCAGTGGCTATCTCTGATCTCTCTGTCCACAAAGTTGTTGATACCTCGGTGACCTTGGTGTGGACAGCTCCTGGCGATGACGGAACATCAGGAACAGCAAGTATCTATGACCTGCGGTATTCCGTGATACCGATAGGCATTGATACGGTGGGTTGGTGGAATTCAGCCGAAACCGTTTCCGGAGAGCCTTCGCCATCGCTATCTGGAATGTCAGATTCGTGTACTATCCAAAACCTATTGTCTGATACCACCTACTACTTCGTGATCAGAACTGCAGATGAAGTGCCAAATTGGTCGGGTTTTTCCAATGTGGCTATAGGGAGAACGACAAATGTTAGAGTCGGTGGCTTAACTGACTTCGCTGGACTACCGGAAAGCTTTGAACTTTTTCAAAACTCCCCCAACCCCTTCAACCCGGTTACGGAGATTAGGTATAATTTACCTGTGAACTGCCAGGTTAAACTGGAGGTCTATAATGTTTTAGGTGAAAAGGTAACTACTTTGATTGATGGGCAACAAACGGCTGGATATAGGACCGTGAGTTGGGATGCCTCTAACCACGCCACCGGAGTCTATTTCTACCAACTAATTGCGAGTAGATTCAACTTGGTGGGGAAGATGGTTCTTCTGCGATGAAAAAGAGTTGGTAATGATTGCCCCTGGCAAGTCATATAGTTATATAATTGTTCTTTTTTGATCTTGACAAGAGAGAAAGATGGGTTTATATTTAAAAGAAAGGAGTGATGAAAATGCGTTGGAAAATATTTTTGTTAATCCTATCACTTTTGATTAGCTCCTCAGTGATGGGGACAGAGTTAGAGGAGATAAGGAAAGCCATAAGGCAGAAGGGGGCGAAATGGGAAGCAGGGGAGACCTCGGTCTCCAGACTATCTCCAGAGGAGAGGAGGAGACTCCTTGGCGACAACCTGGCCGATGACTTTTTAAAGGCCCCCGGGGAGGAGATTAGAGGAACCAAGGATTTGCCTACCGAGTTTGATTGGAGAAACAAGGACGGGCATTTCTGGATGACTCCCATAAAAGATCAGGAGAATTGCGGTGCCTGTGTTGCCTTTGGTGCTTGCGGTGCTTTGGAGGCAAATATAAAGATTTATGCCAATAACCCCTGGATTATGCCCAATTTGTCTGAACAGGAGCTCTTCTCCTGCGGGAGAGGGCCGGGTGGTTGTGAATATGGGTGGAATCTCACATCGGCGATGAGCTATTTTGTTAATAATGGAACACCGGATGAGACCTGCCTTCCTTATACGGCGGTGGATGATAACTGTGATGATACTTGCTCCGATCGGACGGCCAGGGCCAGGAAGATAAGCAACTGGGGTTGGACAAATAGAACCATTGCCAGCATAAAGCAGGCCATCTATGACTATGGACCGTTAGAGGGCCATTTTTATGTCTATGCCGATTTTTTCAGCTACCACGGTGGGGTCTATGAACATGTGTGGGGAGATTATGAGGGTGGACATGCCATCACCGTGCTTGGTTGGAGTGACAGTTCTTTATGCTGGATCTGCAAGAACAGTTGGGGTAGGGGTTGGGGGGAGTATGGCCCATATCCAGACAGCACGAGAGGTTGGTTCAGGATAAAATATGGGGAGTGCGAAATTGAAGATAGGAAGGCAACCTGGATGATTCCTATCATCAAGGGCCCTGATGGGATGGTCCTCCATGATACCTGTTTTGGGTTTGTTTTGCTGCCGGATTCGTCTGCTTCGGATACTTTGACTATCTCGAATGTGGGTGATAGTCTGGACTTTTATTTAACCCTCAGTCATTCTCAGAATTGGCTCATTCTGGATGAGATATCTGATACATTATCGCCTGCCGAAAGCGTTAAAGTTGATTTTGGTATTACTACAACTGGATTGTTTGGAGGAACATATTGTGATACTATTGAGGTGGCTGCCAGTGACTCTGGAGACACAATGCTTTATCGAGTGAATGTGCCAGTGTGTCTGGTAGTAAGTCCTTTGTTTGTAAGGGGAGATTACGATGACACCGGTGACTTAGCCATGCCAGATGCACTAAGGCTTCTGCTCTGGAAATATCACCAACCTGGTGGAGTGGCGCCTACCTGTAAGGATGCCGCGGATTACGATGACGACGGGAACATTGCTATGCCAGATGCCCTCTCGTTGCTTCTTTACAAATATCATCAGCCTGGAGGGGTTCCTCCAGCTCCACCCTATCCTGATTGCGGTTTAGATTTTACTGAAGATGAACTTGAATGTGTTGCTTATAGCCATTGTCTTAAGGCCGTTAAATCTATGGTTCTCACTCCAGCAAGTGTAAAGAGTGCGGTTAACAGGGTCGAAGTTAAGAATTATTATCAGACCGATGATGGTTTGATGGTTGTTCCTGTGGAGCTTACCAATGAGGCTGAGCTAAGAGGATTTGAGTGTACGGTCAACTACGATCCAGCACTTGTTACCGCGGTGAAGGTAGATGGTGGGAATGATTATGATTTCTTTGCACCCTGGATAGACAATGAGTCTGGTAAGGTTACCGTGGGTATAGTTCCTGATATGAGTATGCAGCAGCCACTTGCGCCTGGTCAGAGGGTAGTAGCCGAGATAGCCTTCAGGGTCAAGGCTGATGTTAGCTTGAAACTATCTGATGTGGCCCTGTATGGGTTGAAGGCAGAGGTAGTGGATGCACGCTGGGTTGATGGGGTAGTGAAGGCCGGGGCAGGGTTACCTAAGGAGTTTGCCCTCAGCCAGAACTATCCTAATCCATTCAACCCGACTACTCTCATCAAGTATGATCTTCCTGTGGACTGCCAGGTGAGGCTGGATGTCTACAATGTGTTAGGTCAGAGGGTAGCCACATTGGTGGATGGACAGCAGAAGGCTGGATACAAGGTGGCGACCTGGAATGCCCAGGATATGGCCTCTGGCATCTATTTCTACCGACTAAAGGCAGGTGACTTTATCTCCATCCGCAAGATGGTGTTTTTGAAATAAGGCCGGGCCTACCGAGGAGAATCCTTTTGGCTTTCTCGGCCGGGAAGGCCGTAGTTACATTTTTGTAGTTCGTTTTCTTGCAATATAAATTTGATGAACATCTTCTTAATGCCTGATTTCGGCGAATATAAGGTTCAAACATTTGTGAGAGAAAAGCAGGAAGTGGGTCAAATTTGTCCTCTTTGAATCTGGGGGTGATGCTTATAGGATAAAGTGGGATATTGGTTGAGGAGACAAAGATATTTAGCTTTTATATAAGAGAGGGCCAGCAATGAAAACAAGGATTTTATTTGCAGTTTTGATATTGGCTATGTTTGCCTTAGCCTTAGGATTTGGCAAGGTAAATGCACAGCAGTGTGCCGATTCTATGATTGCTTCTAATAGAGAGGGATATGACGGTGATACAGGGATAGTTATTCCCATATATGGCAGAGTTTGTGGTCTGGATATAGGGGGAACTTTAGAGGACTTAGATGGGGTCAGTTTCGCCATAAAATATGACACTAGCCTTGTGGTCTGCGACACTATTTTGTATAATGTAAGTGATCCTGTCTATCCAAGTTTTTACGATAGCATTCCCGATCCCTTCTTTTGGGCCCCTTACATTGACCCTTCTGGCTATGTTACCGTAGGGCTTGCCTTTGCTATGCTGGGAACACCTGACATACCGCCCGGCCGTTATCGTATGTTTGATTTAGTTTTTAAGGTAAAGCCTGGGGCTCCTCCGGGGGTTACACCTTTAGACATTGAAGATGGTGTTGGCGGTATGAAGAATGCTTTCACTTATGTAACCACCGATGTTTATCCCGAATTGAAAGATGGCGATTTTATCGTTCTACCAGATACATTAGCCTTAACATTTGACCCCTTGCCCCCATATAGATTGAGTGAAGGGGGAAACCTGAGTGTCGAGGTTACAGCTATTGATCCTAATCCGACCCATTTTGTTACTCTCAGTGCTACTGGTTTAATGGAGAACATGAGTTTTTCGGAGACCAGCGATTTCTTTTTTGCAACTGACACCTTTACCTTCTATCCAAACCAGTGCCAAGCAGGGGTATATAATGTTGTGTTTTTTGCTGACTGTGACTTTGGTTGCCATGTAGAAACTCCGGTAACTATAACAGTGGATAACATCAACCGGATTCCGGGACTCGGTGCTGGTTCTGATCAAGCTATTATAGCGGGGGATACTTTGACCTTCACCGTTACTGCCACCGATCCCGATTACTGGGAATGTGGCGACGATACCCTCACCCTGAGTGCCACCAGTCTTCCTGGAGCAGCAACTTTTGTTCAAGACAGCGATACGACGGGCATATTTAGTTGGGCCCCCGGTTCTGCAGATACGGGAGATTATACCGTTATCTTCTCCGTTGAGGATCTTGCTGGTACTACCGATAGCGAGCCAGTAGAGATTACTGTCTCGCCGCACACTCTGGTTATTATGACGATTCCCGATCCTCCTTTGACCACTGTGAATGAGGGATCGATCTTAACTTTTGATGTTAGAGCCATTGATTCCTCCCCAGAGCATACGGTGGATCTATACGCTATTTATTTGCCAGTCAACGCTACCTTTCCTCCTGAAACTGGTGCTGGCTCTGTGCAATCCACATTCACTTTTAACCCGAATTACTGCCAGGCGGGGAGTGATAGTGTCGTCTTTGCAGCGCATTGTTCTGGAGATCTTACCACCACTCGTACAGTGTATCTTACTGTGAACGATATACCCAGGGCTCCAACCATAGAAGCAGGCGGTCCATATAGTGCAAAACCAAATCATCTTTTGACTTTTAGTGTAATGACGACCGATCCAGATTTGCAATGTGGCTATGAGACCCTCACTTTAAGCGCCCTTGATCTCCCCGGAGGCGCTACCTTTAGCCAGGATAACGACACTACGGGAGTTTTCAGTTGGATTCCTGTTGAAGCCGATACGGGATCCTACACGGTTACCTTTATCGTCGATGATCACACCGCGCTGGCTGACAGCGATCAAGCTACTATTAAAGTAGTTGTCTATGACTTCGAAGACGTTACCGATGCAGCTTTTGTGGGTGATACAGGGCCGGGACATAGTGTAGCCTGGGGTAACTACGATGAGGATGGAGATCTGGATATCTACATTGTGAACTATAACCAGGCCAATATCCTCTATTCCAACAACGGCGATGGAACCTTTACCGATATGGCTGCCACCGCCGGCGTCGCTCATGCGGGTGCTGGGCACGGTTCGGCTTGGGGCGATTTCGACAACGACGGAGATTTGGATCTTTATGTCACCAATGATGGGCCAAACATTCTTTATCGTAACAATGGTGATGGTACCTTCACCGATGTTACCAGCACGGCCGGTGTTGGGAACACGGATTGGGGAAGAGGTGTCGCCTGGGGCGATTTTGATAACGATGGCAACTTAGACCTCTACGTTGTTAATAGTTTGTCGACTCAAGCGAGCATTCTCTATCGTAACAATGGTGACGGCACCTTCACCGATGTTACCAGCATAGCCGGTGTCGAGTTCATGGGAAATGGAAGAGGGGTAGCTTGGGGTGACTACGACTCCGACGGAGATTTGGATCTATATGTAGTGAACTATTGGCCAGGGGGAAGCGCTCTCTATCGCAACAATGGTGATGGTACCTTCACCGACGTCGCTAGTGCTGCTGGGGTAGGGAACAATGGGTTGGGTACGGGCGTTGCCTGGGGCGATTATGACTCAGACGGCCACCTGGATCTCTATGTCGTAAATTATGGTGGCTACGGAAACTTCCTGTATCGCAACAACGGTGATGACACCTT
>Ga0315545_1002221_pt1 | contig 17762 bp, 20 predicted proteins | sample SalMarSW160210MG_FD_203096 | JGI IMG/M metagenome (GOLD analysis project Ga0315545, IMG submission 203096) | Salt marsh sediment microbial communities from the Plum Island Ecosystem LTER, Massachusetts, United States - Salt Marsh Sediment SW1602-10 ...
AGGCGAGACCGGAGCTTTTCTGGATTCCTATCCTTTGGGGTGGAGTTCCCAAGCTGGCCGCCTATTATAGCCTTGACGAAATGCTTGAGGAAATATCCGTCGGTGAAATCAAGCTCCTGAATACTCACACTCAGGTCTACTATTGCGATGGAGAAAAACACGATCTCCCCAGAGTATCCCATACCTCTAACCTCACTAAAGAATGCTGTATCTGCAAGCGACCCCTACCCTGGCGGACGGAAAGCTTCCATCCTGTGGAAACTAACAAATGCCGGTGGATACGCCATAGACCAGATAACACTACTGAAACCATCCGATTCTACGGCTGGAGACCCGCTGTTATGTGCCCGGATTGCCGAGCACTAGGGTTGACTGGGCTGTTCGTTTGGCCGGATGGTGTCGAGTTCCCTGCGGCATGGTACGTCGAGCGGATGACACCACATCCAAATGACACTCAACTTACCGAAATCTACGGGCTTATGCTTCGCATTCACACGCTCTCGAAATCACCACGCATCACCCTTGACCATGCTCGGGAAGCGGTAAGCTATCTGTACTACCGACCGGCACCTGTACGGAGACGAAACTTGTTCGGGACCGAAGAGGAGAACGGTTCGGGATACTGGATAACGGTAGACCAGGTTTGGCGTATGCTTGCGTCAAGTCTTGCATCCGCATCATCAACCTTGGAATCAAACGCGGTCAGGTATGCACGATTTCTGGAGATTATGAGCGCACACTTCAAGGCTAAGGAGTGGAAGAAAGTATGCAAGTTAGAGATACCGGCAACCCATACCTGGTATCATACCTGGAACGTAGTCAAACCAAAAGGAGGCTTGACATGAAACGTAAAGACAAGACTTACGTTCACACTTGCCACCGGTGCGGCAAGGAATTTGAAGCGGGAGTGCAAGGCACAACACATACGTTACCTCAGTTCTGTCCGGACTGCTTGACTGCCGCAGGTGAACAAGCTCTGCAAAAGATACGCAAAATTCTCAAAGGACTTCAGATAACTTATGATCAGTGGATTACCCAAGCTACACCTGAACACCTCACCTGCAAAGTGTCCATAACCATCAATGGATTCTATGGAGGTTGACATGAAAAGCTCTATCCGAATCCCCGTCATCGAGCGGTTCCTTGATATGCTTCGTGCTCGGCAGGCGTCGCCTCGTACCTTAGAAGCTTATCGCTATGATCTTGAGCTTTTCTGTAAGTTCCTGGGTTCGCATGAGGATAAACCGATGGATGGGGCTCGAGATGAAATCCGGGCGTTCATAGCCGGGGAGTCAAAAAGGCATCATCCTAACACCGTTCGCAGACGATTGGCAACTATCAAAAGCTTCTACAGATACCTGATGCGTGAGGGGCTTATCTCTCATAACCCTGCACGTTCTATAATCGCGCCCAAGCATCGTCAATCCCTGCCCCAGTTTCTAACGGAAAGAGAAGTCGAGCAGATCTTTAATAACCACTTTGACTCCTTGCGGGATCGTATCATCCTTGAACTTCTTTACGATGAAGGACTACGTATCTCTGAACTTGCCAGGTTGAACCTCGAGGATATAGATTTCGAGAGGAAAACCATTCGCGTCAACGGCAAAGGGAACAAGCAACGGATCGCCTTTCTTGGCGATAGACTGGCGACCTTGCTCAAAACCTACGTAGGCGAAGCTGCGTCCGGGCCGCTGGTTCGATCTCTCCGAACCGGAAAACGGCTTGGCGTGCGTTACCTGCGGATGATCGTTCAGCACTATGCGAAAACCAATCCTCATACCCTGCGACATAGCTTCGCAACCCACATGCTGGATCGTGGAGCAAACCTGCGTGCGGTGCAGGAACTACTAGGACATGCCTCGCTCTCCACCACGCAGATTTATACCCATGTTACCACCCGGCGCATCAAAGAATCCTACCAGGCAGCCTTTCCTAGAGCTTGACAGAGAAGGAAACATGACTATAATTATATGTAACTACAAACCGCCCGCAAGGGTTAGGAGAATAAGATGCTTGCGTTAGGTAAGAACTGGAAACGAAAGAAGATAGCTAATCCAAGAGTCCCGATAGGGCTAGATGATATGCTCAGAACCTATCGCAACATCAAAACTACCCCATCGCTTAAGATGCAGGGCTTTACTAAAGTCTCCTGGGCACTTTTCGGAGAGGCAATCATCAGAATCGGATACGAATACCTACTGACATACGAACGAGAACAAGGATTAGCGGCAACGGCTAAGCATATCATATTCTGCGGCCTCAATCCTCGCTGGGCTAATCTGCCTCGATCCCGGTATCAGTATGTCCAGCTTAATATCTATCTGAATACTGTATCCTGGGAAAAACTGCGGCGCTATCAGCAACACGTCAATGAGATTGTAAAGCAAGCACAACTTAAACCAATCACTTGGAAACACTTTCTACAGGCGTTGCTTGATATAGGATTGTGGCAAGTAGAAAACATGCAAACCAAAGACGCTACACTTTTGATTCTGAAGAAGGTAATGCAATTTGACATAGAAGTCCTTGCGGAAACCCAGAAGGAATTGGAAACCGCCCTCGCAACTTTCCCTGATTAGATACTAGCTTTCGTCAGGCGGACCTGCTGGGGTTTTCTCTTTGCCCCTCTCTGCGAATAGAAACCCCAAACCAACTCAATGTAGAAAGTGTGCTGCTGCACGATACTTCCAAGCCTTCGCGGGGACCCGATTTTGGGTTCCCTGCACGGCTGCGTCAGCAGACGTGTAGGGTTAACTCAATTCCACTATGGTGCGATGGGAGGTTTTAAAGAGAGGATTGACAAGTATCTCTCCAAGGGTATTCTCCTAATATGGAGGATGCTAAATACAGCTACTTTGACTTAACACCTTACTTAGGGAAGTATCGTGAAAACAATTCCTAACCTGGCTCATACTAAAAGTATAAGCGGGAAGGTTGATACAGTTAGGGATCACTTATCAGACGTTGCTGCCAGGGCAGCGGATTATGCCGTTGCTTTAGGTTCATCTGAGGAAGCAAGGATCGCCGGTCTTCTGCATGATTTGGGCAAATACGGTTCACTCTTTCAAGAACGCCTTAAAAACCCGAAAGCCGTGCATGGCATTGACCACTGGTCGGCAGGCGCGTGGCAGGCTCTTATGAAATACAAGGAGAAAGGTGTTGCTCTGGCCCTGGCCATTCAGGGACACCACGTAGGCCTTCAAAAGGCTTTGGAATTGAATTCCTTGAATCCAATGGAATGGGACCCAAGACAGCATGACGGACGGCGTTTATCCGAAGACAATCCAGAGATTTTGCTAAAAAACCTGCATGATGACGGGCTGAACCTTCTTGATGTTTCTTCCTCTCTCTATGATTCAAAGAAGTGCCTTAAGGAAGGAAAAGAACGAGCCTCAGCTATGCTCGACGTGCGGATGCTTTTCTCAACTCTGGTCGACGCGGATTTCATAGAGACAGAAGCTCACTTCAAAGCGGTAGACGATAAGAATAAGAATTATCGACCGGAAGGGCCACCATTGGAGCCTGATAGGGCTTTGAGCGTCCTTATGTCTCATGTTGAAACCCTTGCTAAAAAGAATAAATCAACTTCCTCGGAAGACGTTAGTAGCCTCAGAGAAGACCTGCTCAAGGTGTGTCTCGAAGCAGGTTCTCTGCCGCAAGGATTATTTACCCTGACTGCACCTACAGGCGCAGGAAAGACCCTAAGCATGCTGGCTTTTGCCCTCGAACACGCAAAAAAGCACGGACTGCGTCGCATCGTTTTCGTTATTCCCTATCTGAGCATTATCGAGCAGACGGTTAATGTATACCGTGAGGTTTTTCCCGAAAATGATTTTGGGAAGGAGTACATCCTGGAAGACCACAGCCTTGCAGGAACACGCGAACCAAAGGATAAGAATACCGATTCCAGAGACTACGATGCAGACCAGCAGAGGCTTCTTGCGCAGAACTGGGATGCGCCGATCATAGTCACAACCAGCGTTCAATTCCTCGAGTCATTGTTTGCCAATCGGACTACGGCTTGCCGCAAGCTTCACCGCCTTGCCAAGAGCGTTATCCTCTTCGACGAGGTGCAGACCCTCCCTGTGCCAATGGCGGTTCCCACTTTAGCCACGCTTTCGAGACTTGCAGAGTGGTATAATGCTTCGGTAGTATTTTCTACGGCAACTCAACCCGCGTTCAAGCACCTGGACTCATACGTCAAAAAATACTGCGCCTGCGGTTGGGAGCCAAAGGAGATAGTGCCTTCCACTTTTAACCTCTTTGAGCGAGCCAGACGCACGAAAGTCCAATGGCCTGATCTCGACCAGCGCACCTCGTGGGAAGAGCTTGCAGAAAGACTATCCGAGAAATCGTATCAACAGGTTCTCTGCGTAGTCAATCTCAAGAGGCATGCACTCGATCTCTTCGATAAGCTGAAGGGACAAGGCTGTAATGAAGACGAGCTGTTCCATCTCTCAACCAATATGTGCCCTGAGCACAGGAAAGACGTTCTTGGCGAGGTGCGTAACCGGCTTAAAAAAAGTAAGGCTTGCCGACTGATTTCAACACAGTGTATTGAGGCTGGCGTTGATGTTGATTTTCCTACTGTCTTCCGGGCATGGGGGCCACTTGACAGTATAGCCCAGGCCGCAGGTCGCTGTAACCGCAATGGCAACATGGAAGCAGGCAACGTCCATCTATTTATTCCACCAAGTGAGGAAGGCAGAATCTATCCCGACGGGGGGTATGAGCAAGCCGCTTCAGTTGCACGCATGCTCCTGATAAAACTTGGAAATGATAAAATTGACATCCACGATCCGGAGCTTTTCCTCGAATACTACCGAGAACTTTACGATTTAACTCAACCTCAAAACCAAAAGCAAGAACTGATTGATGCAATTAAGCGACAGGATTTTGTCGAGACGGCAAAGTTGTATCGCGTCATCGCAAAGGACGCCATCAACGTATTGGTGCCGTATTCTCTTAAGATATTCCAAGAATTAAAGGAACAAGTTAGACAAGAAGGGCTTACTCGACGTTGGATAAAAAGGGCTCGGCCTTACACTATCGGGTTGTTCCGTCCAAAGCGAGATGATCCGGTGTTCGATTGGCTTGAGCCTATCAAAGTGAACAACCAACCATCGGAGGATTGGTTCATATACTTGAATAAGAAACACTATAACCCCAAAACAGGGCTTGTCCCGCCTGAGTCGATGGAGTGTTTGATAGGCTGAGTCGGACAAGCTCGAAAGGAGGACGTATGAAACCTAAGGATCAGGCCTTGGACGTGTGGGGCGATTTTGCCTGTTTCTCAAGGCCTGAACTTAAAGTAGAACGGTTCAGTTATCCCGTTCCTACACCTTCGGCAGTGCGCGGCATATACGACGCCATTTACTGCAAACCCACCGAGTTCAGATGGCAGGTTACAAGGATCGAAATACTCAATCCTCCAGCATACATAGCACTACGACGGAATGAAGTCAAGGATAAAGCGCCATCCGAAAGAACAATCCTGAGATGGATGGATGGGAAAGATGATCCTCAACCGATTCTCGCCGATTGCACCGATGACCCCAACAAGGGTCGAACCCAGAGACAAACCATGGCTCTCAAAGACGTTCGATATCGCTTACACGCCGAGATCAAACCATGGCATGGGTTTGAATCAAGACTCCAGGGTATGGAGAATCAGTTCCGACGCCGTGCCTCAAAAGGCAAATGCATCTACCAGCCCTATTTCGGGTGTCGTGAGTTTCCAGCCTATTTCGAGCTGGTAGACATCGATGCACCTCCTGCCGAGCCCTATCCGTTAGACGTGGGAATAGGACTGATGCTCTATGACGTTTTTGACCTCTCCCGACCTGGCTGCAACGAGGACGACCCAAACATAAGTGTTTTCCGTGCAACTGTTAAGAACGGCATTCTCAACATCCCACCCTACGAGAACGACAACGAGGTGCTAAAACCCAACCTCAAGGAGCGATGATGCTGGAACAACTGGTGAAATACGCCAAAGAGCACGGGCTTGAAACTGAGCCTGGTTTCGCCGCAAAGGATGTTCGTTGGGCCATCGTCTGTGACAAGAACGTTAAGTTTCTTGATGTGCTTGAACTCGGAGATGCAAGCCTGAAGAGAAATCCAGGTCAGACATTCCCCAGATGTCCTGATTTAACTCAGTCTGAGTTGGTCAGTGGCAAGGATACAAGACGTCACTTCCTTATAGATACCCTTGATGTTGTAATCCTCTATGGTAAAGGCCCGAAAGATAAGAAGGCAATTACTAAGCATAAGGCTTTTGTTAAGCTGTTGAAGAACGCCTCCAAAGTAATCTCTGAACTTGGCAAAGCTGCAAGTCTTTTGGAGGACAACTCCATTCTGGCACAAATTCGACAACGATTGGAAGAGCACAAGGCAAATCCATCTGAAAAGATAACCTTCAAGATGGGCGATTCGTTTCCGTTGGAATCGGACACTTGGCACGATTGGTGGAAAGAATACAGGCAAGGGTTGAAGAAAGAAGCTCTCCAGCCCATGCGGTGTTTGATTTCCGGCGAATTGGCCGAACCAGAAGAAACGCATCCAAAGATAAAAGGACTCGCTAACGTGGGTGGTCGTGGACCTGGAGATGCATTGATCAGCTTCGACAAAGACGCATTCAAATCATACGGCCTGGAGCAATCGACCAATGCCGCAGTATCTGAGAATTCTGCCTACGCATACAGTTCGGCGCTTAACGAGCTCATCAGAAAACACAGTAGAAAAATAGCTGGGACCAAGGTAGTCCATTGGTTTAAGGAGGGAATAAAGCAGGAAGATGACCCTCTCTACTTCCTAGAGACAGGTGCAGAAGCTCAAGAACTCGATGCTCAACACCAAGCTAAAGAACGTCTCCGAAGCATTGAAAGTGGAAAACGTCCCGATTTAGGTCAAAACTACTATTACGGGATAACTCTTTCAGGAGCTTCAGGCAGGGTCATGGTTCGCGACTGGATGGAAGGTCAGTTCAAGGAACTGGTGGGCAACATAGTTCGCTGGTTTGATGATCTTTCCATCGTCCATCGCGAAGGCAATAGCTATGCACCTGAACCTAAATTCCTTGCCGTGCTTGGTGCAACCGTGCGCGAGCTTGACGACCTTCCTGCCCCGTTCGTCTCCAAGATGTGGCGTGTTGCCGTTCGCAACGAACCGATACCACAGGCTGCTTTGGCGAAGGCGCTATCAAGGACCAAAGTAGGTATCATCAAGGATGAAACCTTTAACCACGCCCGGATGGGCTTGATGAAGGCTTATCATTTGAGAAAAAAGGAAAACTCAGGAGGAGACTTGAAACCCTATCTAAACGAAGAGCATCCCAATCCCGCTTACCATTGCGGCAGGCTTATGGCGGTATTGGCAAGGCTCCAGAATGCAGCCCTGGGTGACGTTGGAGCTGGAGTGGTTCAGCGTTACTACGCTGCGGCATCGGCAACACCGGCCCTGGTGCTGGGGCGTTTGACTCGAACCAGTCAGTTCCATTTGAATAAACTCGACCCGGGTCTATCCTACTGGTATGAAAAAAAGATAGCTGGTATCTGGGGCAGGATAGAAGATAACCTCCCCACGACCCTTAGCCTTGAGGAGCAGAGCCTTTTTGCCCTCGGCTACTACCAGCAGTTGGCCGATTTGAGAACCAAAAAATCCGATAAACAAGAGGAGGTTAACAATGGCTAAAGAGAAAACCGAACCTATCCAGAACCGGTATGAGTTCCTGGTTCTGTTTGATTGCGAGAACGGCAATCCAAACGGCGATCCTGACTCGGGCAACGCCCCGCGCATTGACCCACAGGACATGCACGGGCTTGTATCGGACGTTGCCCTTAAGCGCCGTATCCGCAACTACGTTCAAATGGCAAAAGGGAACGCAATGCCCAACGCCATATTTGTGGAACATGGGACAAATCTAAACCGGCCTATTGCCTTATCGCACGAAAAAGCAAATGACGGGTATGATTCTAAAAAGAAACCCAACAAGGAACAAGTTAATAAAGCCCGAGACTGGATGTGCAAAAACTTCTACGACGTCCGCACATTCGGAGCGGTTATGAGCACAGGTCCCAACGCCGGACAGGTGCGTGGACCGGTTCAGTTCTCCTTTGCTCGTTCTCTTGATCCTATTTTGCCTCTGGATGTTTCGATCACGCGGATGGCGGTCGCTAAACCTGAAGGGAAAGTTTTGTCTTCGAGCAAAGAATACGAGAAATGGGAAGCAAAGGAACCGGAAGACGAACTGCGCACCATGGGACGTAAGGCCCTTATCCCTTACGGACTCTACGCGGCAAAAGGATTCATCAGCGCTCACCTTGCCAATGATACCGGCTTTACTGAAGAAGACCTCAAACTCTTCTGGGAAGCGCTCTTCAATATGTATGAGCACGACCGTTCTGCCAGCAAAGGACTCATGTCCGTTCGTGAGATATTTGTCTTCAAACACGTTGGCACCGATTCCGACGATAAGCAGCGTGCTCAACAGGCCAAGCTCGGCTGCGCTCCTGCTCACAAGCTCTTTGAGCTTGTGGATGTAAGGAAACGCGAAGGCGTAGAGGCCCCCAGGTTGTTTGCCGACTATCAGGTTACGTTCCACAAGAGCAAACTACCGAAAGGCGTGCAGGCAGGATTCATGACTGCTGGAGAAGACGGTAAAGCAAAAGTCCAGTGGGACGAGGTTCCGGAATCCCTGGAGGTCAAGTAGCAGGCAGGCGGCCATGTTTGAAGAGGAAGACCTCTTACCCATATCGGCACTTTCGCATCTTCTGTTCTGTGAACGCAGGGCGGCACTTATATACATCGAAAATCTCTGGGACGAGAATCTCTATACGACTGAAGGACACCATCTCCACGATCGTGCTCATCTTTCTGATACCGAAGTTCGAGGGGACTTACGAATTGTTCGCGGGTTATATCTAAGATCCCTCAGGCTCGGGCTAACTGGAAAAGCCGATGTGGTAGAGTTCCACCGTTCATCCGATGACACACAAAAAGGAACCAGGCTTGAAGGAGTATCCGGATTCTGGAGTCCATTTCCAGTGGAGTATAAGCGAGGAAGGCTCAGGCACGAGAAAGAATACGAAGTTCAGCTTTGCGCTCAGGCATTATGTCTTGAAGAGATGCTTAACGTCCATGTCCCAGTTGGAGCGCTGTATTACGGTAAGACCGCTCGAAGGCTGGAAGTAGCCTTTGATGATAGTTTACGGAGGGAAACCGAAGACGCAGCAAGAAGTCTACACGCACTATGTCGTAAAGGAGAAACACCCCGTGCACGTTACGAAAAGAAATGTGACAAGTGTTCCATGCGTGACCTTTGCATGCCAAAGACAACAGGAGTGAAACGAAACGTCAAGAGATACCTTAATCGTATAGTTGAATTAGATTCCGGTGAGGAGTTATGAAACGCCTTCTCAATACTCTCTTCGTAACAACAGAGGGTGCGTATCTCTGTCGCGAAGGTGAAACCGTTATAGTCCGGGTTGACCACGAGACCAAGCTTCGGGTTCCCATACATATCTTGAGCGGAATCGTTTGTTTTGGCCGGGTTTCGTGCAGCCCACCTCTGATGGGACTCTGCGGAGAACGAGGAGTCCTCATCTCCTTCCACAGCGAATACGGCAAGTTCCTGGCGCGGGTTCATGGACCTGTTTCGGGCAACGTCCTCTTGAGACGAGAGCAATATCGCCGTGCCGACGATCCGCAAACCTCTGCCGATATAGCCCGTGCCGTAGTCATCGCAAAGATAGCCAACAGCCGGACGGTTCTCATGAGGGCTTTACGTGATCATCCTTCCAGCCCAAATGCCGAGGCTATTAAAGAAGCGGCAGTGAACTTGGCTCGTCTACCCAACTCTCTTAAAGAACATCTCCCATTGGACGTCGTAAGAGGTCGAGAAGGCGAAGCGGCACGCATATACTTCAGCGTCTTCGATCACCTGATACTAGCCCAGAAACAAGAATTCTTCTTCCGTGACCGCAGCAGACGACCTCCTATGGATCCGATGAACGCTCTTCTATCTTTCCTTTATGCCATCCTCGCTCACGACGTTACATCCGCCCTGGAATCCGTAGGCCTTGACCCTGCAGTGGGGTATCTTCATCGTGATAGACCCGGTCGTCCCGGATTAGCGCTTGATCTTATGGAGGAGTTTCGTCCTATCATGGCTGATAGGGTAGCGCTCTCGCTCGTTAACTTACAGCAGGTAAAAGGCAAAGGTTTTACTAAGACTGAGACCGGAGCCATGATTATGGACGATAAAACCCGAAAGGAAGTGCTAGTCGCATACCAGAAGCGCAAAGCTGAAGAGATACAGCATCCTTTTATTGGTGAGAAGGTTGCCGTTGGCCTTCTTCCTTACGTTCAGGCACTGCTCATGGCTCGATACCTACGCGGCGATTTAGACGGCTATCCACCATTTATCTGGAGGTGAATCATGATGGTCTTAGTAACCTACGACGTCAATACCGAGACAACTGAAGGACTCAGTCGACTAAGGCATGTAGCAAAGGCTTGTGAGAACTTGGGGCAGCGTGTCCAGAATTCTGTGTTCGAGTGCTTGATTGATCCTGCTCAGTGGGCGGATTTGCGAAAATGCCTCCTCAATACGATAGACCCAGAGAAAGACAGCCTGCGATTTTACTTTTTAGGCAAAAACTGGAAACGAAGGGTTGAACACTTTGGAGCAAAAGCCGGATATGACCCCGAAGGACCTCTTGTTGTATGAAATGCCTCTACGCGAACAGTAAGCTGTCATGAATTCCCTGAAAGTTTCGCGGTTGCTGCAAGTGACTGGATATCAGGGGTTAGTATCTGTCTTTGATGCAAACACCTTCAAAAGGAGGCTTGTTGATATGAGTCTCGCACAAGGGGTAAAACAAGAGCAAGATAATTCCTGACTTATAGGAAAGCAGTCGCCTCCCGCACGGAGGCGTGGATTGAAACGTGCGATGAGTTCCTCAGCCTTGCACACCTTTTCGTCGCCTCCCGCACGGAGGCGTGGATTGAAACATTACTTATATGGGCAACCTTGCGGCACGTAAGCAGTCGCCTCCCGCACGGAGGCGTGGATTGAAACTTAAAACGTACCCTTACGTGGGTAAAGGATTGGAGGTCGCCTCCCGCACGGAGGCGTGGATTGAAACGATAGGATTCGATAATATCTCCGAGAGTCCGCGTGTCGCCTCCCGCACGGAGGCGTGGATTGAAACTTGATCGTACGGTTTGAGTGGCCGGAGGACTCGGAGTCGCCTCCCGCACGGAGGCGTGGATTGAAACTAATTACTCACAACGAAAGGAGCGATATGGGACGTCGCCTCCCGCACGGAGGCGTGGATTGAAACTCTTTACTGTTGTCAAGCATTACGAGACAAGAGGGTCGCCTCCCGCACGGAGGCGTGGATTGAAACGGGATAGGTGCTCATACGTAATCCACCCCTTGCGAGTCGCCTCCCGCACGGAGGCGTGGATTGAAACCAGTCTGGGCCTCGGTGAACTCGTACCGCCCCGGGTCGCCTCCCGCACGGAGGCGTGGATTGAAACGACGTCAATATCCTCGGCCAGGGCCTGGCGGCGCGTCGCCTCCCGCACGGAGGCGTGGATTGAAACGTTAAGGGGGGAAGGACCGAATAATGCGACTCCGTCGCCTCCCGCACGGAGGCGTGGATTGAAACTTCCCTGCACGATAGAATACATCCCCCTCCGCCGTCGCCTCCCGCACGGAGGCGTGGATTGAAACTCTATACGGGCTTCAGCGTAGCGGATAGCAAAGTCGCCTCCCGCACGGAGGCGTGGATTGAAACTTCCTTGGAGAGACCGAGCTCGTTGATCGGCTCGAGTCGCCTCCCGCACGGAGGCGTGGATTGAAACCTCGTTTGGCTGCCACCCGCGCTTTGGCCTCGGCGGTCGCCTCCCGCACGGAGGCGTGGATTGAAACTCAGCCTGTGAAGCTACTTCCGCAGCAACTTCGGGTCGCCTCCCGCACGGAGGCGTGGATTGAAACCAGGTACGGAGTCACTATAGTATTCCCTATGAGAGTCGCCTCCCGCACGGAGGCGTGGATTGAAACATCCAAGAGCTCCTCGACTCCCGCGAAGCGGTGAGTCGCCTCCCGCACGGAGGCGTGGATTGAAACTTTAGTAAAGAGCGCATAAGTCCCTGCCGCTACCGTCGCCTCCCGCACGGAGGCGTGGATTGAAACCATTAAGTGATCATTACCCGCCGCCTTGTTAGGGTCGCCTCCCGCACGGAGGCGTGGATTGAAACTTATATAACTATCGGATAATTGGTAACTTGCCCGTCGCCTCCCGCACGGAGGCGTGGATTGAAACTTAGAAGCTCCGCAGGGTTTTCGCGCGAATTTCGGTCGCCTCCCGCACGGAGGCGTGGATTGAAACGAATAGTTTGCCTGGATGCCTGCCGATCTTGGCTGTCGCCTCCCGCACGGAGGCGTGGATTGAAACCGTCAAGCACAAGCTGAACTGAAGCTACCAACTCGTCGCCTCCCGCACGGAGGCGTGGATTGAAACTGTTAAGGTCTTTCAATGCGATCTCACGATAGAGCGTCGCCTCCCGCACGGAGGCGTGGATTGAAACTACTACAGGAAGCGAGGTCCGAGATCAGTTAAGGTCGCCTCCCGCACGGAGGCGTGGATTGAAACATGAATTCCAGCACATCTGTTGCCAACATGTGTGTCGCCTCCCGCACGGAGGCGTGGATTGAAACCTTAGGACCTACCGCACACCCCTCGCCAGTGCATGTCGCCTCCCGCACGGAGGCGTGGATTGAAACGTTATACCTACAGTACTACTCCACAAATTAGACGTCGCCTCCCGCACGGAGGCGTGGATTGAAACTACAATGGCTGCGCAGGAGAGGGCGCGATTTGCGTCGCCTCCCGCACGGAGGCGTGGATTGAAACTTGATAGCTTTATAGCCACCCGCAGCCACGAGGCCGTCGCCTCCCGCACGGAGGCGTGGATTGAAACCCACTAATTCCGTCTCAACCATTAGCATACCAGCTGTCGCCTCCCGCACGGAGGCGTGGATTGAAACTGTATCATGGGGTTACCGACAGCCAGGGGATTTGGTCGCCTCCCGCACGGAGGCGTGGATTGAAACAATAATGGAGTACCCTTAAAGAAGTAAATCAATTGGTCGCCTCCCGCACGGAGGCGTGGATTGAAACTACCAGGCGGAGTGAAAGCCAATGCGTATGAATAGTCGCCTCCCGCACGGAGGCGTGGATTGAAACGTGTCAAGCCCCCGCAGAGTAAACGTGTCGTTGAGTCGCCTCCCGCACGGAGGCGTGGATTGAAACTTGGCAGGCCAGAACCTTACTGAACGAGCATTACAGGTCGCCTCCCGCACGGAGGCGTGGATTGAAACTCTAGCGTATCTGTCCACGTAAATGTATCCTGCGCGTCGCCTCCCGCACGGAGGCGTGGATTGAAACACTATATCAGGATAATATCCTTGAGAAAATAATGTCGCCTCCCGCACGGAGGCGTGGATTGAAACAGTTTAATTCTCTTCACTGTGAGCCTCCTTGGGCGTCGCCTCCCGCACGGAGGCGTGGATTGAAACACCAGAGTCCTTACGGTAAGCGATTAGTAAAGCGGTCGCCTCCCGCACGGAGGCGTGGATTGAAACTATTATCCATTGACAGATTTCTTGTATCCCTATGTCGCCTCCCGCACGGAGGCGTGGATTGAAACCGGTGAGTAGGTACGATAATAACTACCACTCGATGTCGCCTCCCGCACGGAGGCGTGGATTGAAACATCTTTAGCCGCACCGGGCCCGCACCATTCGGTCGTCGCCTCCCGCACGGAGGCGTGGATTGAAACATTGAAGGGGGCTAAGGCTACGAGAGAAAAATGGGTCGCCTCCCGCACGGAGGCGTGGATTGAAACTTGATAGGGTGGTATCTTTACTAAAGGCGTTGTCTGTCGCCTCCCGCACGGAGGCGTGGATTGAAACAATCAAAGCTAAAGAAGCTGTGTCCAGAGCCATAGTCGCCTCCCGCACGGAGGCGTGGATTGAAACATACTCAAGGGAATAAACACCCCCAAGAGCAGCAGGGTCGCCTCCCGCACGGAGGCGTGGATTGAAACGATAAAATCCCAGCGATTCAAGTGACACGGCGAGTCGCCTCCCGCACGGAGGCGTGGATTGAAACCTTTAGTTTGTCCGCATTGTGGTCAGCCCTGGGCTGTCGCCTCCCGCACGGAGGCGTGGATTGAAACGTTGAAGCTTTGTGATAGTCGTCACCTCAGGGCGTCGCCTCCCGCACGGAGGCGTGGATTGAAACTTCGTAAGCTTGTCTACTGTGTTTTCCAACCCCGCGTCGCCTCCCGCACGGAGGCGTGGATTGAAACATGTGACGAGGGATAAGGCTCTCGAAATGGACAGTCGCCTCCCGCACGGAGGCGTGGATTGAAACATGTGACGAGGGATAAGGCTCTCGAAATGGACAGTCGCCTCCCGCACGGAGGCGTGGATTGAAACGTAATCCGCATCGTCAGTAGTGCTGAACTTCGCCTGTCGCCTCCCGCACGGAGGCGTGGATTGAAACTTGTTAGCGCAGAAGTATCCGGGGGGTTCTCCTCGTCGCCTCCCGCACGGAGGCGTGGATTGAAACGCTATAGCTCCAAGTATAGTCTTCAATCTGCCGCCGTCGCCTCCCGCACGGAGGCGTGGATTGAAACCCCGTCTTCAGCTTCACTATACAGATATTCAGACTGTCGCCTCCCGCACGGAGGCGTGGATTGAAACTTCCTATGGCCTGAGAGGTGCGATCTATCTGAGCGTCGCCTCCCGCACGGAGGCGTGGATTGAAACATGTGACGAGGGATAAGGCTCTCGAAATGGACAGTCGCCTCCCGCACGGAGGCGTGGATTGAAACATTGTAGCTGACGTTGGTTATCGCCGAACATCCGTGTCGCCTCCCGCACGGAGGCGTGGATTGAAACCTTGTGCCGCCAAACACTAACCCAAACGCTCCTGGTCGCCTCCCGCACGGAGGCGTGGATTGAAACCAGAGACCTTAATCGCCGCCCTGCCTATATCAAAGGATGACCCTGGTGGAGCACGCTCTCGGCTTTACGTCTACCTCCAGGATCGTAGCTATAGCCGTTCTAAGCCTCTCTTTGTGTCTCGGCACTGGTTCCCCCTCGCGGCACAGGACTGAAGTGGCGCTATGAGGCTCTGCGAGGCCGCTACGGGCTATCCCCGCATAACGCCCGGCTTGTGATCTCTATTGGGGACGGCAAGGACTACTCTGAGAACGCCTTAAAGGTTGCCAAGCACCGCGAGCGGCAGATGATAGCCGAGATCCTCTCTCGCCCGCCTGGAGAGTGTCAAAGGATGCCCTGGGAGGAGTATAAAGCGCTTCGAGAGATGTTCCCGGATGCTCAGACGATCCGGATTCCCCGTACCTTGAACTCCATCTGGCCCTCTGAGCTTGTAACCTTTTTTGAGGGACGAAACCTGCTCGGCAAGACCCTTTCGATCCCTCAGCGCCCGCCTTCCAGATAGCTTCCCCTGTAACCTTTTTGAGGGCAAATTAGGCCTCCCTAGCTGCCTTCCTCATGTAACCTTTTCCCCTTGACAACGCCCTCAAATTGCATAGTGTTCGTGCGGAACTGATTTCCATTTTGCATAGTCGCCGACAACGGGGGAGGATAAAGGTGGGGGTGATTCCTTGTTTTCACCCTCCCCCATCAAGGGGGAGGAGGAATCTAGCCACAGATTTCACAGATTGACGCAGATTAAAAAGAAGGCCGCCCGAACGGACGGCCTTTACGAACTAAGTGTTTTGCCCCAGTTTGTTTGAAAGAAATTCATACTGATCTCGTATATAATCAATCAGTTCTCTCTCTTCGGGAATGAGTGTATACGGGTCAACATCTTCCCCTCTAGGGTTAATATAATGTTCATTTGCAGCACAAATTTCATTTTCTTCCTTGGCTCGACTCACACGTTGTATCATATCCAACAATTTCGAATCTGCTACAGCAGAATTCTCCAAAGCAATCTTGACAATTTCATCAAAAGGAAAAGAGCGTCCATATTCTACCTCTGCGATATCTGCATCGGTTAAACGATCACCCGCTCGGCTAGTAAACGCAATGTGGGTTGAAAGCAGGGTTGCTCTCATAGGTGCGTATACGTTCTGAAGTCTCTTTTCGAGTAATTCCCTTTTCTTATCTCTACGCAACAGAGCTCTACCAAGCTTCCAGCCTAATCCAAAAGCAGCACCCCAAAATCCTAGTTTAGCAATTATTGATGACAGTATCCCAATCCAAGAGGTTAAGAATCTAAGAAATGGGCTCATAACAAGGACACTTACTCCACTCTACCCCTTTTGTAGCGATCATACACCAATTGCCAAATCCGCTTCCTTCGATTCTTAGTGAGAAAAGAGTTTGGTAAATATGTGCCTTAGCGTTCCGATCACTTTTTTTCAGCGAACACGAATAGAGACGTTGAAACCCCTCTGGGGTTCTCCTTAAGGTCTCTTCAAGGAACCTACAAAGAGGACCTTCAGGAAAAGGCATTTCGCCTCCTTTGTTTTTGTCTTGTCCGGGCCGACCTAAAGGTCGGCCCCTACGGGCTTTATTATCCTTGTTATTCACTTCTCTAGCGCTACTTCACATTTTCTTGTAGCCCTACTACAACTTAACTATCTTGATAGTTCGGCCATTTTGAGTTCTGGCAAGATAAGTTCCTGCCGAAAGGTTGCTTAGTTCAATTCGTCCTTGTGGAGGGTTGGAACTGACTATCCTTCCAGTAAGGTCAATTACCTCCGTGCATTCTGGAACAATTACAGCAGCACCAGAAGATAAGATAGACCTAGTTTCAATCGGCGTGGTTTTAGGAGGCGCTTCAGATACGCTTCCATCATCATTATAATGGATTAATACTTGAAGCCTAGGGTTTATTATATACCACATACCCGCTGAACCACGAAACATTAGATCCAAAGTATGTGTTCCAGATTCAAGTTCCATTATAAAGTTAGGGGTTTCATACCAACCACATATTGACATGTCTAAAGAATTTCCATTTAGAACTAACCATGATTGAATACTACTATTCCATTTTGTTCCTGTTACCACAGTTGCAATACTGAACTGATCCAACTGAAACGTAACGCTAGCTAGTTTGTAAGTGCCCCCCGTTGGAAAGTAAAGGCTGTCTTCAGTATAGTCCTCGACCATAAAAATCCCGCCTATTCCTATAGCTACTAAAGCCATAAGGATTAAAAGTACCTTCTTCATTTTATTCTCCTTTCTTCCAAGCGGTTAAGGATTTCTCCTGTTGCTTAAGGAAGCATAAGCTATAAATCTGTTTTGTCAATCCCCCTCAGACGCAGCGCTGGCGCGGGTTTGCGGGGGCGATACCCTAAGTTACGGGTTTTTGGTATATAATATGAGCGCTTAAAGACTCTTTTGTCAAACCCCTCTCTCCACCCCCTCCCCCTCAATCCCCCTCCACCAGGGAGGGGGAAATAATCTGCGGATTATTCTCCCCGGTGCTTGCCGGCGATAAGTTGGCCGTTGGAACCCACGTTCTCCGCCGGATTCTCGCGGATGAGAACGGTGATGTGCTCTACCTCGTAAATCTTAACAGCGACGTCAGTTAGTTCTTTGACCAGCCGCCTTTTCTTTTCGATATCAATCGGCGGGCCGTCTACCTGGATTAAAGGCATCTATCCTCCTTGGGTTTTGAGAATATACACTTAGACATCGCTAA
>Ga0315545_1002223_pt1 | contig 17760 bp, 13 predicted proteins | sample SalMarSW160210MG_FD_203096 | JGI IMG/M metagenome (GOLD analysis project Ga0315545, IMG submission 203096) | Salt marsh sediment microbial communities from the Plum Island Ecosystem LTER, Massachusetts, United States - Salt Marsh Sediment SW1602-10 ...
ATGATTTTAATGCCGTTTGCAACAAAAGCCAAAAACTCCCCCGAAAATCTTTCGTGGAAGCACTGTTGCGGATGGTCGCGTGATTAACCTATGCACAATTTTGGTGAAACTTTAGCTTTTTCAATAAATGGGTATGTAATCAGAAAAACTACCCATACAGTCTAGTAGTGTCTAGTAGGAAACATAAGATTATAAGTTAGTCGGCAACAAATAAATTTCAGTCTCAAGACAGGGAGGTTTAAACATGAATATGCCAAGAATGAATTATTTGCACATTTAATGGGCGCTAGTCCGCGTACCATACAAGACTGGGAGCAAGGGCGAAGACAGCCGCAAGGGCCTGCCAAGTCTCTATTACGTATCGCAGAGCAACATCCAGAGATACTCATAGAGCTAAGGCAGGCGCCCCCTAACAACCAGATCAACCCAGACCTAAAAGCCAATGGCCATTTGGTATCGGTTATCCATACCGTTATCACCCCTCTCGCAGTTCCCATCCAGGCCCTTTATTACATTCATAAATAACACAGGGATGCCCGCCCGCAAGGGCGGGAACGAATGGCGTTTTTAGTGAAATCACTTGCGATACGGGGTAATTTATGCATTAATTTTGGCAATATGGACTTCTCAGAGCCCCAAAATTTCAGGGAGTGGGCGAGCCGGGTGTTCGCCTTCAGGCCGCTGGTCCTGATCTTGATCATCTTCGGTATTGTGATATCGGAGCTGCGATTTGATTGGGCGGAGCAGGTGGTTGGTGTATATCTCGTCAAAACAAATGCCCAGAGACCTGAATCCGGATCGATATGGGAGGTGAGCCAAAGAACGGTCAACGCGCGTCAGAGACTGGAGCAGCTCGTTACGGATCTTCAGTCCACCCAGCGTGAGGCACGCGGAGCAGCAACGTTTACCCAGATTGCATCGAGCCTTCCACCTGGTCAAGGAGTGATGCTGTCATCGGAACACTTTCGAAGGCTCTATCTCAACCTCCCTGGGACCATGGCCCATGAGATCATAGCGCCCTTTGAGCTTCTCCGCCTCTTGAGCGACGGGCATTGGGTTCGAACCTATCTCGAGAGCGAGGATTATGGCCTGAAGATCTACCTGATCAATCCCGAGAACCGGGTGCTCCGGGATCTGAAGATTCCCTCGCAGTTGCTCTACCAGATCGAGAGGGTTGAGCTTGCATTACAAGGGACCCTGGAGGATTTGCCCACCTTCGAGAACCGCATCTATACCGCGGAGCGCTTCTTTAGGGCGCTCAACTCCTTGCCCGAGGAGGAACTCGGAAGCGTGGTTTCACAGCCCGAGATGCTCTTGGGCGCCTCCGGCCGTATTGTCAGGGTCGGTATCTCGGATGAGGCGGTATCCGGGTATATCGAGCTCGGCTTTGAGATTGAGGACGGCACGAGGAGGAAGGTGATCCTGCTCAAGGGCCGTGAGTGGGCCGTGTGGATACTGCGATCATACCTCGAGGAGATGGGCACAGATACGCAGAAAAGTTCAGGTGGCGAGGAGATCGGGGAGCAGGGATGACCGGCGCTATGGCACTCATAAGGATTGTGCGGGCCGCATTCTACGGAACACTGGCCGCGATTAGTCTAGCGGTGCTTATTGGCGTGGGAATATTTTTTATAGCGGTACGCGATCTGCCGCGTGTGCCTGAACCATTGAGCCGGATTATTGAGACTCCGCCCACCGAGATCTTCGCTGCGACCGGAGAACGGCTCATGGTCATGGGCGGTCGCGAGGTTATCCCGCTGAGCGATGTTTCCACCCGCTTCATCCAGGCCATTCTGGCCACCGAGGACCATCGATTCTGGGAACACCATGGGTTGGATAAGCTGCGCACCATAAAGGCCATCTGGATAACGCTCTTTAAACCAGGAAGGATTGAAGGGGCATCGACCATCACCCAGCAGCTTTCCAAGAACCTCTTCTTCAGCTTTAAGCGAAGATATATGAGGAAGTTTCGCGAGTTTCTGGTGGCCATTCAGATCGAGTCTCGATATAGCAAGCAGGAGATTATCGAGGCTTATGTAAATCAGATCACCATGGGAGTCGGGGCAAACGGGATCGAGCAGGCGGCACGAACCTTCTTCGGGAAACCGGCATCTGAATTAACCCTAGCCCAATCAGCGCTTCTGGCAGGTCTGCCGAAATCGCCGACGCGCTACAATCCCTACCTTCACCTTGATCGCGCAAAGGAACGCCAGCGGGTGGTCCTCTCTCGAATGGAGGCTGTGGGCTACATCACCAATGATCAGGCGCGGAGCGCATTTCAAGACGAGTTAAACCTTCAGCCTCCTTCAAAGGCTGCGCGTACGGGCAGCTATTTTCTGGATCTGGTGATCAGGAGTCTTGAGGAGCGATACGGGCCGGAGGTCGTCTACCACGGGGGATTGAAGGTAACCACCACCATTGATCCCCAGCTCCAGTCCATGGGGGAGGAGTCCCTGCGGCATGGATTGCAGAGGCTCGACAGGATGCTGGGAATAAATGAGGGGGTTGGGCGCGGTCCTGACAGCGAGAGAGTCCGTCCACAGGGCGCCTTGGTTGCCGTGGAGGCCAACTCGGGATCGATCAAGGCCATGGTGGGAGGGAGAAGCTACATAGAGACGGAATTCAACCGCGCCATAGAGAACAACCGATTGCCGGGCTCAAGCTTCAAGCCATTCCTCTACTACACCGCCTTTGAGAAGCTGGGCCTCAATCCCGCCACGGTCTTCGTTGACAGACCGGTGACCATACCGGTCAAGGGAGCCCCGGACTGGGAACCGGAGAACTTCGGGATCAAACATGAGGGCCCCATGATCTTAAAACAGGCCCTCATGAAGTCCGTAAACTCCATAGCCGCGCAGCTGGTGGAACGAACCGGACCGAAGGACGTCATCGCCACTGCCCGCTGCTGCGGGATTACCAGCGCCCTGGAACCCGTTTATTCCATAGCCCTGGGAACCTCGGGCGTGAGTCCCCTGGAGATGGCCTCTGCGTTCGCATGCTTCGCGAATGGCGGCATCAGGCATGAGCCCTTCTGGATCTGGAGGGTTGAAGATGCGCTGGGCCGGGTTCTCGAGGAGCATATCATCAGCGGCAAACGGGCGCTGGATGCAAGCATTACCTATCAGGTGCTCGATCTCATGCGCGGCGTCCTGGATGCGGGTACGGGGTCCGTGATCAGGCGCATGGGGTTTAACCTGCCCGCAGCCGGAAAAACCGGCACCACCGATTTTTTCTACGACTCGTGGTTTACGGGCTTCACTCCCGCGCTATGCACATCGGTGTGGGTTGGGTACGACCGGGGGCAGGGGATGAGAGATACGCGAGGAACGGGAATCACCGGTGGACGGGCGGCTGCGCCGATATGGGCCGATTTCATGAGCAAGGCCACGGAGGGTGATCCTCCCAGGGAGTTCATGATCCCCTCAGATATCCACTTTAAGATGGTTGATCCTATCACCGGCACGGAGATAAGCGCCTTCACCCCTCACCCAATGCAAGTGGCATTGCGGGAAGGCCAGGAGCTCCAGGAGCATACGGTGGTGGAAGAGGGCCTCACTGATTCAGAGGCGGGAGCGATGCCATCGAATGATTTAGAATTTTGAGGACTCTATGGTGTCCGCGTTGAGACATCTTATCGTTCGAACCTGGGCCACGGTGCTCGTAGGCGGGGTTCTGTGTCTTTTGATTCTGCCGGCCATTCATTCCCACATTGGGCTTGAGTGGACACTCGTGCCGGTTGTGGTGATTTTTTCCATGGTCTTCATGGTGATCGGCTGGTTATCGAATCGGGTGGGGGTGAGTGCTGTTAAGCGGCTGGTCGGGGAGGGTACAAAGTGGGAAAGGGCTGGACTGCTCCGTTCCGCGGAGAAGGCCTATAAGAGGGCCTTGGCAGTGATGGACAGCTTCCTGCTCTCGCCTCTCATGAAGCGGCGGGAGTCTGCCTACCTCGCCGCTCGCATGGCCCGCTTCTACCTGGCGCGGGCCGATAAGGCCCGCGACTCGGAGGCCTTCATCATCTCCTACCTCCACTCCCACCCCGAAGATGGTGAGGTAGCGGAGGACTGGCTGCGGCAGGTCGAGATCCTCGGAGAGCTCAAAAGGGACTACTACGAGCTCGCAAGCCGCATCGGTGATGCACAGGCAGAGAACACCAACGTCCAGCACCTGCTCGCTCGGCTCTATCTGGCGGCGCGTCGAACGGATTTTCCCGCTCTTCAGACCTACCGGCACGTGCTTGATGTGGGGGGCGCGTTGGCCGCTGACATCGTTTGCGATCTCGCGGTGCTTTTCATTCGAGAGGGGCGTGCCGATGAGTGGGCGCTTACGGTCTACCTCCGGGCCTTGCAGCACGGAGGTGAAAGGCCCCTACTTTTAAAGGGCATAGCGGCATGTGTATACTGGATAGGCGAGAACGAGCGGACGAGAAAGCCACTGCGGCAAGCGCGGCACGTATTAGAGGGCTTTGATGAAGAGAGCTTGGAGAGGATGAGTGAGGGGTTCACTCCGCCGAAAGTTGAGCCCGGTTTGCTGAGGATTCCACGCAGAAGAGCGGTGGGAAGCGCCCTCAGAAAAGCGAGCATGCACGTTGGCCTGGCACTTTTGAGGCTTTCGAAATCAATCGCTCTCAGTATAGGGAGAGGCGCAGCGGCCCTATTTCATGGAATAAAGCGTTCCAAAAGATCAAAGATCGTTCTTGCGTGGTCCCTAACGGCCGTTTTGATAGTGGTGGTGGGGGTTTTGGTAGTCAACACGGTCGGGCATCTCATAAAAACGCGAAAAGGGCCGCCAGAAAAAAAGGAGATAGCCGAGGAAGTAATTATCGACCCATTCACCATACAGGTCGCTGCGTACCTAAAACCGGAGGATGCCCAGGGATACGTGAGTTACCTAAAGAAGCGCGGATTAGACGCCTACTGGAGGAAACAGGAGGGCACCAAGAAGACCTACTACCAGGTGAGGGTCTCTCATTTCCCTGACAAGGCTTCTGCAAAGGCCTATGGTGCGTCCGTAAAGGCGCAAGGGATCATCGAGGATTTCTATGTGGCCAACTATGAGCGGCCATAGGTCGGCCGGAGGCTCCCCATCATAGCTCACCCTTTTTCCGTTGCGCCCCATAATCGAGTGATTAGATTACTACCGGATCGCACGTGAAGGTTGGGAGAGTTGCTTCACATACGATCCTTCTGCCTCTGGGCAGGTAACGATCCCTGCCGATCATAGAGAGTCTCTCAGGCCCTTATAAAGGGCGGCAGGAAGAGAGAAAACAGAGAGGATCCATGAGTCAAAAGGATTACTATAAGATCTTAGGCGTCGATGCCGATGCCGGTCAGCAGCAGATCAAGGATGCGTACCGGGGTATGGCGCTCAGATATCATCCTGACAGGAACAGGGACAATCCGGCAGTTGCTGAAAGGATGAAGGAGATAAACGAGGCCTATGCGGTACTCTCCGATCCCAAAAAGAGGAAGGAGTATGACTCCTTGAGGCAACGGTATGGGGATTTTGCCTACGATCGATTTAGGCAAGGCTATTCGGAGCAGGATATCTTCAGGGGTTCTGACATCAATCGGATCTTCGAAGAGCTGGCGCGATCATTTGGGCTCAAGGGATTTGATGCGATCTTCAGGGAGTTTTATGGTACCGAGTACCGGAGCTTTGAATTTCATAGACCGGGATTCTTCGGCAGGGGCTTCGTGTACTTCTCGCCCCCCGGCAGGAGGCCTCCTTACACCCAGCAGGGGGCAGGGCAAGGAAAGCTCGGCCTACCAAGCGTGCCGTTAGGCGGAATCATCGGAAAGGCAGTCACATATCTCTTGAAGAGGATATGGACAGTGGAGTTGCCCGAGAGGGGAAAGGATCTGCATGATGTCATTACCATTGATCCGATCCAAGCACGGATGGGTGCGGAGGTACAGTACTTCAACAAGGGGAGATCCAAGGATTTGGTGATCAAGGTTCCCCCAGGCACACGAGATGGACAGCGTATCCGGTTGAAAGGAATGGGCGCCAAGGGCAAGGGCGGCGCGGAACCGGGGGATCTCTACTTGAGGGTCCAGGTGAGGAGGTCGCTACTCCGGAGGATACGGGATTTCCTTCAATAAAGAGGGAGGGATTACCTTGGATGAAGGGTAATGGACAGGAACCTGGACTTTCGAAAGATCTTGGCCTGGACGGCCCGTGCGCTGGTAGTGATCATCGCCTTGAGAGAGGCGATATCCTTCACGCTCTTTCCCTCTACCTCCACAAATATGTCGCCCCTCTCTATCCCATCCCGTTCAGCAAGGCTTCCTTTTTGTACGTCCGAAACAAGCGCTCCCCGTGTGGATCCAAAGGAGAAGTATTCAGCCAGGGGCTCGGTAAGCTCCTGGAGCGTGAGGCCGTAAAGCTCGTCGAGGTCGTTTGTTACTCTCATGGGGATGGCCATCTCTTCAAAAAGTGTCTTTGTGACGTATATGGGTGAGTCGAACTTCAAGGCTATCACAATGGAGTCGCTCGGCCTGGCATCGATCTCGATGCGGGAGCTGTCCCTGTCCATCTCGATCGTGGCGTAGTAGACGCCTTCCTTGTGGTGGGTGATGATGACCCGGCGGATCTTTCCCTTGGACGCATGGATGATGCGTTCGAGCAGGTCGTGGGTTAGGGGGCGCCGATGGGTGATGCCCTGCATCTCTGAGTAGATCGCGTTGGCCTCGAAAAGGCCGATGCAAATGGGAAGTGCCCGTTGCCCTCGGGAATCGGAGAGAAAAACCAGGGGCTGTTTGTTCGTGGAATCAAAGCTGAGCTGGCGGACCTTTACCTCGAGGAGGTGTCGTTCATCAAGGGAAACCGCGGCAGATACCTTGGGCCATGCCGCTTCCGAAAGAGCAAAGAGCAAAAAAAGCCACATCCCTAGAATGGTCAAGGGGCGTTTCGATTTCCCGCTACTCATCACCAAGCACCAGCCTAAGAATTCCTTTTCCCATAGTCAAAATATTCTACTTCCATGTGCTCTTTTAACGCAAGGCTTTTTATGTCACGGTCGCCTTGCAGGCGGTATCAAACCTATACAGAGAAAATCAATATTTTACGGACCTGGGCTGAGCGCTTCGCCGCTAAGCGGTTCACAGGTTCAGGGTTCCAGGGTTCAGCGTTCAGGGTTCCAGGGTTTTTTAACCTTGAACCTTTGAACCTTGAACCCTTTAACCCAGGAAGCTGCATCAGGAACCTCTTATTTTAGGAGAGAATTTTAGGAACGTGGAAAATAAAGATTGACAAGGCCGTAGAAAGTGTATAAAAAGGTTGGAAACGCAAAGGAGCCTTCAGCATGAAAAAAATGGGGTGGATACCGTTTCCGTGGTTTAGGTACCCGATCTACGGGTCTGCCCGCCTCTGTCGGATCATAGAATCGTAAGCAACACGAGGCCATGGGCAGACCCATTGCGGCTGCCCATGGCCTTTCTTTTATAGAGGGCCATGGGTGAGATACCCATGGCCCCTTTTTTATGGAAGGATAAAGGAACCGAGTACGGAAATAGGGCTTGAGGAACACAGGGATAATCATGGCAGATAAGCCGAGAAACATCTACGAGAAGATCCTCTCAGAACATCTTCTGGAGGGATCTCTTGTTCCCGGAGAAGAGATCGGGATTGCGATAGATCAGACGCTGACCCAAGACGCTACAGGGACCATGGCCTGCCTTCAGCTTGAGGCGCTCCATGTCACCAGGGTAAGCCCTGAGCTTTCCATCAGCTACGTGGACCACAATACCTCTCAGCAGGGGTTTGAGAACGCAGATGACCATAAATACCTTGAAACAGTAGCCTCACGGTATGGCATCTTCTTTTCGAAGCCCGGTAACGGCATATGTCACCAGGTGCATCTTGAGAGATTTGCCCGTCCGGGCAAAACCCTGCTCGGCTCGGATAGCCATACACCCACGGCAGGGGCGCTGGGCTGCCTCGCAATGGGCGCTGGTGGGCTTGATGTGGCATTGGCAATGGCGGGCAAGCCCTTTTACCTTACCGTACCACGGGTAATAAGGATAGAGCTCACAGGACGCCTCAAGCCCTATGTTGCAGCGAAGGATATTATCCTCCATGTCTTAGGGGTTATGACCACGAAAGGCAATGTGGGCTTTGCGATCGAATATGCAGGGGATGCCGTTGAGCGGCTCACCGTTCCGATGCGGGCGACCATGGCCAATATGGGCGCGGAAACAGGGGTCACTACCTCGATCTTTCCGAGCGATGGAATAGCACGGGAGTTCTTAAAAAAGCAGGCCAGGAAAGAGGACTGGAGGGAGGTAAAGGCCGACGAAGGGGCGGAGTATGAAAGGACAATACTGAGTAACCTTGAGGAGCTGGAGCCTTTGGTGGCAAGGCCCCATTCCCCGGATAACATTGATCTGGTCGAAAACATACAGGGCATACGGATTGATCAGGTATGCATCGGAAGCTGCACCAATTCCTCCTATGAGGATTTGATGATGACCGCGGCAATCCTGAGAGGGAAAAAGGTTCACCCAGGAGTAAGCCTCATTGTTGCCCCTGGCTCGCGACAGGTTCTGGAGATGATTTCAGAGAATGGGGCCCTTTCGGAACTGATTAAATCCGGGGCGCGGATCGCGGAGTCGGCTTGTGGGTTCTGCATCGGCGCAACACATGCTCCACCCAGCAGAGGGGTGAGCCTGAGGACGAGCAACAGGAATTTTTATGGGAGATCCGGTACAGCGGATGCTGAGGTGTATCTCGTGAGCCCGATCGTTGCCGCGATATCTGCGCTCCAGGGGGTGATTGCAAGTCCTGCCGGCCTTGCGATGCCGCTCATTGCCCCTCCGGAAAGCTACCCTATCGACGACAGTATGATCCTCAAGCCGTGCTACGAGGGGGAGCCCATAAAGGGGCCGAACATACGAGGAGTGCCGAGAATGGAGGAATTGCCCGGGGCAGTCCGCGGCGTTGTCGCCATAAAAGTAGGTGATACAGTTACCACCGATCACATCATGCCGGCTGGTTCGAGATTAAAATTCCGCTCAAATATCGAGAAATACTCGAGCTTTGTGTTTGAGGGACTGGATATGTCTTTTGTGCAACGGGCGGTAGAGAACACGGAAAGGAGACTCGCGAATATCATCATCGCGGGAGCAAGCTATGGCCAGGGCTCCTCAAGGGAGCATGCCGCCCTCTGCCCTGCCTATCTCGGGGTGAAGGTGGTGGTAGCGAAGTCGATAGAAAGGATCCATCGACAGAATCTTATCAACTTCGGCATCGTGCCCCTGTTATTCAAGCATGAGGACGACTATGAACGGATCGAGGAAGGTGATTCCCTTGAGTTCCCTGAGCTGCGGTCACAATTGCTCAGGCAATCGCATGTCGTGGCGGTCAATGAAACAAAAGGTGCCCGGTTCCACCTGAGACACGATCTGAGCGAGAGAGAGGCTCACGTGCTTTTGAAAGGAGGGAAGCTGAACTACTATGCTGACTAATGTTTCGCACAGGGTAACGCTCATAAGGGGCGACGGCGTAGGTCCTGAGCTCACCGAGGCGGCAAGGCGGTGCATCGATGCACTGGGGGTCGGCCTTAGCTGGGATGTCGTTGATGCCGGCAGTGAGGTCATGAAGAGGGACGGCACCCCTCTTCCGGATCGGGTGATAGCCTCGATAAGAAGGAATAAGGTGGCGCTCAAGGCACCGATCAGCACCCCGCTGGGCTCGGGTTTCAGGAGCGTGAACGTGAGGCTCAGGCAGGAACTCGATCTCTATGCGTGCCTCAGGCCCTGTAAGTACTACCGGGGAGTCAACTCATTACTGAAGAACCCCGAGTCGATCGATATCGTGGTGGTGAGGGAGAATACCGAAGACCTCTACGCAGGGATCGAGTTCGAGGAGGGAAGGGACGAGACCAAGGGGATCATCGAGGAGATACGGTCAGCAACGGGTAAAGGCATCAGGGCCGATTCCGCCCTTTCTATCAAGGCCATCTCCGCTTTTGGTTCGGAGAGGATTGCGCAGTTTGCCTTTGAGTACGCGAGAGAACACGGGAGAAGAAAAGTCACCGCGATCACGAAGTCGAATATCATGAAATGCTCCGATGGTCTCTTTCAACGGACGGCAGAAGGGGTGGCGAAGGCCTACCCTGAGATTGAATTCGAGCACAAACTCATAGACAACATGTGCATGCAACTGGTCCAGAAGCCGGAGCTGTATGATGTGCTGGTGCTTCCCAACCTGTATGGGGATATCATATCCGATCTATGCGCGGGCCTCGTGGGGGGCCTGGGGGTAGCACCTGGCGCAAACATCGGCAATGCCTATGCGGTATTCGAGGCTACCCATGGCTCTGCACCCAAATATACAGGCACGAACAAGGTCAATCCAGCGGCGCTGATCTTGAGCGGGGTACTGATGTTGCGCCATATTGGAGAATCTGAGGCGGCCAAGCGTCTGGAGGAGGCGGTTGCAACGGTGATCCATGAAGGAAGGTATGTGACCTATGATCTAAAGCCCTTCCATGAGCAAGGCAGGGCCGTGGGCACCCAGGAGATGGCAGAGGAGATTATAAAAAAGATACGGAGGGGGTAACAATGGACGAGGGAATTTTGGTAAGGCTCGCTCAGATGGCTGAACGATCGAGCCTCATTGATGACGGGCTGTATAGAACATACGATGTCAAACGAGGTCTCAGGAATGGGGATGGGACTGGAGTCCTGGTGGGGCTCACCCATATCGGTGACGTAGTCGGCTACCAAAAGGTAGATGGTGCCGCGAAACCCATCCACGGGAAGCTCCTGTATCGAGGCATTGATTTGAGGGATATCGTCAGTGGCTTTCAAGAGGAAGGAAGGCCCGGGTTTGATGAGACGGTGTTTCTGCTTCTCTTCGGGCAGCTCCCGGCCAAGGGCGAGCTCGATCTTTTCTCCAGCTCCCTGGCCAAGTTACGGGATCTGCCTGAAAATTTCACCGAGGATATGATCCTCAAGCTGAAGGGAAGGGATATCATGAATATGCTCGCCCGGTGTGTGCTGGCCCTCTACACCCTGGATGAGAACGCCGATGACCTCTCAACCCAGAATATCCTTGAGCAGGGGATTAATCTCATCGCGAAGTTCCCCACCATCATAGCCTATGCGTACCACTCGATGCGGCACCGGTATTATCACAAGCCCCTGGCAATACGGTACCCAAAGCAGCACCTGCACACGGCCGAGGACTTTCTCTATATGTTGAAGGGAAGTGCCACGTTCACGCCCCTTGAGGCGAAGACGCTTGACCTGGTCTTGGTGCTCCATGCGGAACACGGGGGAGGCAATAACTCAAGCTTCACAACCCATGTGGTGAGCTCTTCGGGCACAGACACCTACTCCGCAATCGCCGCGGCCATCGGCTCGCTCAAGGGGCCGCTCCATGGCGGCGCAAACCTAAAGGTGATGGGTATGATGGATGAGCTGAAGGCAAACGTAGGCGACTGGAGAGACGAGCATGAGGTCTCGCGGTATTTGAAGAGGATATTGCATGGAGAAGCCTTTGACGGGTCGGGCAAGATCTACGGTTTAGGCCACGCTGTCTATACCTTATCGGACCCGAGGGCCGTGCTTCTGAAGGAACAGGCCCTGGAGCTCGCCAAGGAAAAGGGTCGACTCGATGAGTTCGAACTATATACTACCATTGAAAGGTTGGCACCGAAAGCCTTCTCAGAGTTTAAGGGGAATGATACGATAATCGCTCCGAACGTGGATTTTTACTCGGGTTTTGTCTACGACTGTTTGGGAATCCCTCGAGAGGTGTACACTCCCTTATTCGCGATGGCGAGGATTGCGGGATGGTGCGCTCACAGGCTCGAGGAGCTGATAAGCTCTATGAAGATCATCAGGCCCGCCTACAAGAATGTAGTGGGAACGCGTCGGTATCTCCCCATCGTCGAAAGGAATGAGCAGATGTGATGTTTCCTTGAAGGGGACTGAAAGAGGCTATGGGAGACCATGGGTTCCTCATGAGGCTATGCCATGATGGTTCTGGCCTCAATCCCCATCCACGATCCTGCCGACGAGGTCATAGGCGTGGGCCTCAGTGATCTGGACCGGGGCAATCTCTCCTACAATGCCCGATCCCTCGTTGATCAGCACCTGCCCGTCCACATCCGGTGCCATCGTGGACGTCCTCCCGGTCAGAAGGAGATCCGTGTCCTGGCACAACCCCTCCACGAGCACGGGCATGGTATTCCCGATCAGCTTTTGATTGAGCCCCCTGCTGATCTTCGCCTGGATCTCCATGAGTTCCTGAACCCTGCCCTCCACGACCTTTTTCGGTACCGTGTTTTTGAGCCTCGCCGCGTGGGTGCCCTTCTCCGGGCTGAAGGGAAAGATGCCGAGCCGATCGAACTCCACCTCTCTGACGAATTGGCAGAGCTCCCTGAATCGATCCACAGTCTCGCCCGGAAAGCCAACCAGGAGCGTGGTCCTGAGCGAGATCCTTCTGGATCTGCGTCGAATTCGTTCTACTAATCGATACAACGATTCCGTCCCCGAAGGTCTCCTCATGGCACTCAGGATTTCCTGATTCACATGCTGTATGGGCACATCGAGGTATGGGCACAGCGCTTCCTCGTTGTCCATGAGATCGAGGAGCCGGTCGGTGATGTGATACGGGTGAGCGTAAAGGATTCTCAGCCATTTTAGCCCTTCTATGGTGAGAAGGGCTTCCAGTAAATCCTCGAGCGTGCGAGGTGGATCGAGGTCACGGCCGTAGGAGGCGGTGTCCTGGGCAACGAGATTGAGCTCGATTACGCCACGTTCGACCATGGCCTGTGCCTCGATGAGAAGCGATTCTATAGTCCTGCTCCGGAAGGGCCCCCTGAGCGCGGGGATGATGCAGTAAGAGCAGCTATGGAAACATCCCTCGGCGACCTTCAGATAGGAGCTATAGAATGGGGTAGTCTGAGCCCTGGGGTGGCGATGGTCAGCGAGGAAAAGCGGCCTGTCAATAAACATGGTTGGGGTGCCGCGGTTGATGGGTTTCATGAGCTCAAGCACTCGATGAATCTGGCCGGTACCCAGCCAGCCGTCAACCTCCGGCATTTCCCTGATAAGTTTTCGTCCGTATCGCTGCACGAAACAACCAGCAACGAGAAGGCGGCTCAACCTACCATCTTGCTTGAGGCGGGCAAGCTGGAGGATCGTATCGATGCTCTCCTCAGTGGCAGGCCTGATAAAGCCGCAGGTATTCACGATTGCGATCTCGGCATCCAAGGGCTCATCGGTGATCTCGTATCCGTTGCCCCTGATAAGGCCGAGCATGAGCTCACTGTCCACAAGGTTCTTGGCGCAGCCGAGGTTGATAAAAAACACCTTTGCCATACCGTTCTATCCTTTTGGAGATGCATGGTCTGCGGCAATCGACACCACATCGATAGGAAACACCTCGGCAAGGGGTTTATGAAACGAGTCCCTCGATTTCAGTCTGCCGATTATGTTCCCTTCTCCGCGTGAGGGCTCAAGTCCATCCATCTCTTTATCATATCCTCCGGGTAGGCATGCCTGAACCCGTTGAGGATCGTCTGGAAGGGGAGGTCATCGAAGACGCCGTGATCATTGACATACTCGATGTGCAGGCGTCCATTCAAATCGTGGGAGTGAAAGATGGCATGGTTATGGCCATCGAACTCCACTACCCTCAGGCCAAGCCTCTTGCACATGGCTCCATCGAAGGTTGGGGTAACCTTGACCCACGTGCCATCGACACAGAGCTCATCGTAGCCGTGAAAGGCGAAGAAATTCGTTTTCATCATATTCCATAGCTTTGGGGGCATGAGGTAATTCCTGATATCGGCAAACACTAAGCGCGTCGGTATGCCGCTGGCGCGGGCGAGTGCAGCAAGGAGAACAGCCTTTTGAACGCAGAAGCCTTCCCCTCTCTTGAGCGTCTCGCTGGCGCGGTAATGTTCCGGGCGGTAGAAGGGAGTGTAGGGGTTGTAAGGAATTTCGTCCCTCACGAAGTTGAAGACAGCCCTGGCCATGTCATGGGGGTGAGCCTTGGTCAATTCACTCACGACGTGAGAGATCGAAGGGGAGTCATAATCGATGTAAAAGGTGGGCATGAGGTATCGGGAGAGGTCTTCCATGGGGTCAGCGCTCTTTATGCATCTCATTTGCCCTTTGACAGGCGTTTAAGAATGGTGGTGGTGAAGTTCTTGAAGAAGAGCAGCTGAATGGATTCCGATAGCTTTTCCAGCAGGGTGGTGCTGAACTTCAGCAGGATGCAATCGCTCCTGGTGATGATTGATGCCGTGCGAGCCTCGCCGGTGAGATACGCCATCTCCCCGAAGCATTGCCCTTTTTCAAGAACGGCTACGTCTCGTTCCCCCTTTCGAACCAATACATCACCGCTGATCAGGATATAAAAGGAGTCATCGATCTCCCCCTCCTCTATGATTGTCTTCCCGCTCTCAACCTTGTTGAGGTTGCTTGCGGAGAGGATCTCGTCGATCTGGCCTCCGGTGAAATTATGGAAGAAAGGAAGGGCATGGATGTAGTTGATCAGTTCCCTATCGTGGGTTTCCCTCGGCGTTTGCCTGAGATCGCGGATGGCTAATCTGAGATCATACGCAAACTCCATGCTGTTCTGATACCGCTTCGAGGTGTCTTTGGCCAGGACCCTGGAGAGGATTCCCCCCAAGATCGGCGGCAGCTCCGGCCTCATCTCAAGGATTGGGGGAGGCTCTTCGTTCACGATCTTATACATCACGGCGTAGTCGTTGTTTCCCAGGAATGCCTTTCTGCCGGCAAGCAGCTCATACATGATTGCACCGAGTGAGAACAGATCGGTCTGCTCCGTGATAAGCTCCTCCTTTACCTGCTCGGGAGACATGTAGCTCGGTGAGCCGAAGAGGCCTTGCTCAAGTGTGGAGCTGTCTCGTTTCATAAAGGCAATGCTGAAGTCGGTTATCTTTGGCTGTCCCGATGAGCTCAGGATGATGTTCGGGGGTTTGATATCACGGTGAATGACCCCCTGCTGGTGTGCATATTCCAGTCCCTGACAGACACTAAAGATGATCTCCGTTACCCTGTCAACGGGCAGGAGATTATCAGTATAGCAAAACCTCTCCAAGGTGGGACCATCGACATATTCCATGGTGATATAGCAGAAATCCTCACAGATATCGGCGTCATATACCGCGACGATATTGGGGTGCATGAGTAGTCCTGCTGATTGGGCCTCAACAAAGAACCTCTTCTGGTACTTCTTCACCTCCCCGGGCCCTTTGTGTTCGGGAAATCGATAGGTCTTGATAACCACGTGGCGGTCAATATAAGGATCTCTACCCAGATAGACGGTCCCCCTCCTCCCCTTGCCCAGCTTTTTAACGATCTCGTAACGGTCTATCGTTTTAGGGATGTCCAGCATAGTTCAGAGCGGCGTCCTTTCATGCGATTCGCCGGTTGCAATCGAGCCCCACTATCTTTCCGCGAGAGCTGAGAACATCTCCATGACATCGAGCTGGTGAATGGTGTCCGAAAAGGTCTCGCTCATCACCTGGTGGGCCTGGGTAAGCCCTGAGATCCTGAGCTTTTCGCCTTCACCCTGATATCTGCGGATCAAAGTCCTCCCATCACGAGAGATCGCGGCCTCGTAAATGATCCTGGCGGTCCACCTCGAGCCGGGAAGATCAAGGGTGAAATCGTGGATAGAGATTTCTAGCCTAGGGATTTCCCGCTTCGGCTCGAGCGACAGTTTCAATCCCCCATTCTCGAAATAGCGCGTGAAGGCACGTTCGAAGAGCTCCCTCACGTCATACAAGCCTACGGTCGATCTTTGCTGTGGACCTGTCTCTACGATGAGGGTGATGTTCCCGGCGAAATCCTTGAAAACCCTCTTTGCCCCAGGGCCGATGATATCTTTCGCGGGCCGTTTATCGATCACCTTGAAATAAATCTCCTTGCCCTCCATGACGCCTGATCTCGGCAACATCTTGTAAGTCACATCCAGTTTTGGCAAAGTAGCACAAGCAACAAACAGGCCAATAAACGATAATACCAAAAACTTGCTGTTGGATCTCAACGCCCTCATGGGAATCTCCAGGGTAAACGTTCAGGTGATGGACAATGTTCGTGAATTATTCTATTTCTCATATTAATCTATTAATATCAAAGAAGAACTGTGCTCTGTCAAGAAAAAGTGCCGGAACTGCATACATATCCAGTAGATTAAGCCCACAAATGAGTGCACCTTTGGGGCGAGGAAGGAAACTACCCATGAGAAAGGATGGCCTCCATAAGGTACCGGGTTCTGATAGAGACCTATTTGGGGAGGCGTTCAAGGTTGCCAGGGAGCATCACGGAGATGAGATGACCCTTTACCTTCCCGGCATGATCAGATACGGGAACCTCAGAGGCCTCTACCCGGCACTATCGCTCACGGGAGACAGGTGTGAGCTGCTGTGCGAGCATTGCAAGGGGTTGCTGCTTAAACCCATGATATCGGTCACGGATCCTGAGGCACTGGTTACGAAGTGCCGAAACCTGGCGCGTACGGGGAGGGTGGGCGTGCTTTTGAGCGGCGGATCGGACCGCGAAGGCAGAATACCGTGGGAGAGGTTTTACGACGCCATCTCCGCGGTAAAGTCCGAAACGGGGTTGTTCATTTCCGTACACAGCGGTTTTTTGGATCTTGCAACTGCTAAAGGCCTCAAGCAGGCGGGGGTTGATCAGGCGCTCATCGATGTCATGGGTGATGAGGAAACCGCGAGGGACGTCTATCACCTCGATGGACTTCACACGGTGATAGACTCGCTTGAGAGCCTCGTCATTTCTGGTCTCGAGGTGGTGCCCCACATCGTGGCCGGGCTTATGTATGGAAGGATGCAGGGAGAGTACGAGGCCCTTCGAACGATCGACCGTTTTCAGCCCGCATCGCTGGTGATCGTGGTGCTCACCCCTCTCAAGGGCACGCCCATGTCGGCCGTTTCACCTCCCTCGCCCGCAGAGATTGGAAACTTAATCGCAAGGGCCCGATTGATGATGCCTGGTGTTCCCATATCGCTTGGCTGTGAGAGACCCAGAACCGGGGAGGGTCAGCTCATGGAGGAGCTGGCCATCCAGGCTGGCGCAACAAGGATGGCCCTGTGGTCGAGTAGGACCGTTGATCTGGCCGTATCCCTTGGATTGAGGCCACGCTTTCAGCCCACCTGTTGCTCAGTTCCCTACCGGGAGGAGTTCAGCGAAATGCTCCGCATTCCCGTATAGCAATATCCGTATGCCTACTTCAATATTGTATTGCCTTTTCAATTGCATTCTGGCATTAGAATCAAAGCGAGCGTTTTTATTCTCCTTCATGAGACAATTACATAAAAACACGGCTGTTGATTCTGAAAATGTTGGCCATGCCCCGTGAATATTTATTGCTTTTCTCTTTACTCCCTGCGCTCCGCTCTTTGCCTGTTTTCCTACGATAGATCCTTCCCTGTTTTTAGGGGTGACTAAAGTCAAGAAATGCCAAAAACAAGTCATGACCTCATTTGACGACCAAGAACTTAATTCATTTCCTCTTTCTCAATAAATAGGAACGAGGCTTTTATGGGTGGGGCACCATGCAGATTTTCATTACTACCCCCGGCACCTTTATTACCCAGAAAGACGAATGCTTTCGCCTGAAACAAAAAAGGTAACCGTTCACGGGGAATTATCACTCTAATTTTACGATTTTCCGCCTCGCCGTCATTTTTTTTGAGAAATAATCTGCGTTCCGGTTCCTGATGCTTTATAGTCTCGGCAATGGAAACAATCATAA
>Ga0315545_1002225_pt1 | contig 17747 bp, 17 predicted proteins | sample SalMarSW160210MG_FD_203096 | JGI IMG/M metagenome (GOLD analysis project Ga0315545, IMG submission 203096) | Salt marsh sediment microbial communities from the Plum Island Ecosystem LTER, Massachusetts, United States - Salt Marsh Sediment SW1602-10 ...
ATAAAGATCGCTATGTCCGACAATGACGATGAGAACATCGTCCTAGAGCTCATAGATGATTCGATACCGTCCCTGCCGCACGCGATAGCGCTGCTGGCCCGAGAGCTTCTCGCATTCGATACCTCGTGGTTCTTCGGTCAGTGCTTCGATTCGTTTCAAGATGCGCTGGACGTCTTGCTTTGGGATCGTGCGCAGATCCTTCGCTACCGACTTCTTGAACAGAAGTCTATATCTTGCCATACTCTTTCAGGTCCTTGAGCAGTTCCTCGTACGTCATCGTGGCTTGGCCGCTCGTTCGGCAAATGCAGCGAGATCTTCTCGATCCTCTCTAAGTGCTTGACAAACCGCATCATTCACAAGATTGGAGACAGAACGTTGCGTGTGGGCGGCCTTAACGCGAAGCGCCTGATGCAGTTCCGGCTCGAAATAGATGGTTGCTCGCTTGTTCATCGAAATCACCATACAACACTATAGCGTTATGACGTTAAGATGTGACTGGCTCGCGCACTGGCTTACTGCAAGCGAGCAGAAGAGACGTGTCACCGCCCCGAGGAATCGGCACCAAGCGCAAGGATCGATCGAGAGCCACGATAAAGAGGTGGTTCTTCTTCCAATGGGAGTCAGCGGTCAGGAGGACGCGAGAGTCGCTCAGTTAAGCCTGGCCTCCCGCGCAAGAGAGTCCTCGGAGGCCGGGGAAAGGAAAGCTATAGCGAGAGCGACGGCTCCTGCGCAAGGGAGAGCGGATGGGATTTAATGCCGCGATGGGAGTTCGCCGCCACGCTGCTGACTACGACTGAATGAGGAAGGTGATGATACCACATCGGTTGGAGCGATTTCTTCGCCAAGACATCGACAACGCTTGCAAGCAACGAAGCTGCAACCTCTTCCTGTTTCTCTTGCAGGTGGTTTTTCAGAGTAAAGTATAACGGGCGAGAGAAAAACCTTATGTCTCTCGCAAAGCCCTGTCTGCCGTGCCTGCCTGTGCGTGTCCGCACGCAGACAGGCCGGCACAGGTAGGCGTAGAGCCCTGTCTGCCGTCGTATTGTGACAGGCAGACGCAAAGAATGAAAACCAGTAATCCTTGGCGATCTTAGCGGCTTGAGTGAGTGAAACGAGCGGGCGAGAAAAAAGCTTGGCCTCTCGCAAAGACGCGGAGAACGCCAAGGATCTGTCAAGCGAAAAAATCTCTTTTAAGCCGTGACCCGCACGTACACAAACCACCCGCTCACTGACATAGATAAGACCTTGTTCAAGGGCTTCAGGTAGAGCTGCTACACTCACGGCAGCCGCTCGTTTCCGCGATTACTGACACATCATCGATAATTATTTCGATTCTTTCACCACGGACCGAGTAGTTGGTCGGGAGCCGGTATCGAGAACTGCCTTCGTCCCAATTCCGCCGATCTCTTCTCAAGCGACAGCGACAAGCATCACCCCGTGGATTCAAAGGAAGCGCAGCATGACAAATGGCAATGAGGGCAAGAGACATTCCTGCCACTGCTCCCTTCATGTCAACGACACCACGGTATAACTTCCCGTTGAGGATGTTGGGGGTCTGTACGTTAAGTGAGGGAGGCACCGTATCGAAATGTCCATTTAGCGAAACCTGGACCATATTAGATCTCCCAGGCAACAGTGATAAGAGATTGACGTGCTTTTTGTCCTCGAGCGGCTGAATTTCAACTGGTCGCAAAGACTGAATCCTTTTTTCCATGCTTATTACTAAATCTATGCCTCATGATTCTTAAGTCTCACTAAATGTGTGGGCTTCTGAAATCATCTCAAACTCTTGGATAGATTCTTGGGTGTGAAAGCTCTTTAGAGCGGGCTTCTTGACTGACTTTTCTGCCGCGGCACGATCGGCGATCACAGTGAGGCAAGGATGGAGCTGAAGGACCGAAGCCGGAATGTTAGGAGTCGGTGCATTGAGGAGGGCCTCTGAAAGTATGTCAGCCTTTTCGGAACCGCTTGCAAGTAAAAGGACCTTACGAGCGTGCATAATCGTCTTTATTCCCATTGTAATAGCTCGTTTAAGAGAACGATCGTTTTCCTGAAAGGGCGCACCCTCTCGCTTGCGTGTCTCCGTCGAAAGTTGACACACGTGGGTGAGTGTTCCCCAAGGCGTTCCTGGCTCATTAAATCCGATATGCCCGTTTATCCCAACCCCTATAACAATGAGGTCAAGCCCCCCTTCTTGGCTTATCAACTGTTCATACCGAGTGCATTCCACCTTTTCATCTTCAGGAAGGCTAGATGGAATGTGAATTCTGTCTCGTTCCAGATTAACGTGATCCCAAAAGTGCTCTCGCATATAAGAGTAAAAGCTTGATCGGTGATCAGGATCAATACCCAGATATTCGTCTAAATTGAAGGTTGTCACTTTTGAGAAATTTACAACTCCTTCCCGGCAAAGACGAACAAGGGCGGTGTACACCCCTTTGGGAGTCTCTCCGGTAGGCAATCCCAAGACGCTTTTCTCTTCCTGTAAAACTTGTTTGACGATAAACCGAGCAGCAACTCGGCTCATCTCCTGGTAGTTGTTTGTTAGGACAAACGAGAACATTTATCCTCCTTCACGGCGGAACACAGGTTGGCCAGCTCGTATGGTAGCCTTCACGTTTATTTCTTCATCCAGGACTACAAAATCTGCATCAGCCCCGATCTGGATACTCCCTTTCCTTCCACCCAATCTAAGGGTCCGGGCTGGATTGGCAGTAGCAAGCTGAATCGCCTCTGGTACAGACAGGCCAGCGAACTCCATCACGTTTTTCACCGCTTTGTCCATCGTGAGTACTGACCCGGCCAAAGTGCCGTCTTCAAGACGCGCCTCTCGTCCGTTCAATGTTACGAGCAGGCCACCCAAGGTGTAAGTCCCATTTTTCATCCCGGCTGCGCGGATAGCATCCGTCATCAGGCATAACCGATCGAGCTGTCCTTTCTGGATAAGCCACTCTACGAGAAATTGAACCACCCATGGATGTACGTGAATGCCATCAGCGATGATTTCCAGAGTGGTGTGGTGAGCGGTAAGGGCGGCTCCAACAGCACCGGGATCTCGGTGGTGAAGACCGCTCATGGCATTGAATAGGTGTGTAAACTCGCTAGCGCCCAATGCAATTGCTTTCATAACCTGATCATAGGAAGCAGCCGTATGCGCAATGCTAGGAATTGCCCGCATTGCCAAGATCTCTCCCAGGAGTTTGTCTGACTCGCGAAGTTCGGGAGCGAATGCCACAATCTTAATCATGTGCTGGAAGTCGTTGACAAGCCTATGGAAGCTACTAACCGAAGGAGGGAGGAGATGGTCCTCATTCTGAGCCCCTTTCTTAGCACGAGATAAGAAAGGGCCCTCCAAATAGACACCTAGGATTCCCGGAAGTTGGAGAGAATCAATAACATCCATCGCCTGTCTCATTTCCGGCACTGAACTAGTTGCGAGAGTCGCTAGAAGCCCAGTTGTTCCATGCGCTGCATGGAAAGCCAGGATCCTTTGGATGGCTTCCGGGTCGGCATCCAGGAAATCACCTCCCCCACCTCCATGCACGTGCAAATCAATGAAACCAGGGGCTACGTAGTTCTCTTCGGCATCCAGTACGAGGGGACGGTAGCCTGAATTAGAGACAGAGGTCCCTACCGATCCTATTTCTACAATTCTACCCTTGCTAATGAGGCAATCTCCATGAAGTACCCCTTTAGGGGTGATCAGCTGTCCGTTGCGAATCCAAAGATTGCATGTCATTGTGTTTACCTACAATCTATCAAGATTACTAATCCTTTGAGAGGTACCCGTTGCAAAGGGGTAATGTCTTCCTTGGCCACACCAACTTCATCCGATGCTCCTGTCTCGATGGGCGGATGCAAAGCGAGTCAGTATCTCCGGTCTTATCACTACCCCTGCCTGTTCCATGGAGAAGAGTAGTGCTCCAAAGACCGGGGGAAAACGAGCGCCCAAAATGTGAGCGTACGGCACCTGCCGAGTGAGTATCTCCTCAAATTGTTCCTTCAATCGTCGATTGGCAGAGAACACGCCCCCTGAAGGGTACACTTCCACAGGTTTGTTCTCCGCACCAAGCTTTCGAATAACCCTAATAGACATCATGGCTAGATCCCTTCCCGCTTGTTCGAGGATCTTGATCGCAACAATGTCTCCTTCTGTAGCTGCTTCACTTGCGAGTCTGGACAAAGACGCAACCAGAGGCACAACTGATTTGTCTGCCCTGAACAAGTGGGCGTGAATCTCCTGGAGATCCTGGGTGTTGAATCTTTCAAGGAGCCGCTCTGTAAGAGTGGTACTAAACTGTGGGTCATCGTACGCTCGGAACACAGCGCGTAGGACGCTGCGACCGATGTGGAAGCCAGCTCCGTCGTCTCCGAACAGGTATCCCCATCCCCCTGCATTTGCCCAGCGTCCTTGGTCGTCAGTGCCGTAGGCGTGAGACCCTGTTCCCGCATAGACCACGACGCCCTGTCCGGATACTGATGCACCCTTAAGTGCAATCTCCATGTCATTGCGGATGCTGATGTCTCGGCACGAAACGAGGGGATCCAAGAATGAACGTATTAGGTGATGTTGCCTTTCTCCTGTCGAACCTAAGAGGATTCCCGCGAAGCCGAGGCAAATCGCATCGCACCGTGTAGCCTCCTCCTCTGGAAGTTGCTCCACGGCGGCAATGATCGCGCTTCTCAACCCTTGTTGTAATTGCTTGCGGCTCTCTTCTGTATATGGGTGGCTTGAAGGCCCACCTATAGCGAACGCTAGGATCTCTCCCTGATGATTGGAGATCAAACACCGCGTTGAACTCGCGCCCCCATCAACTCCGATCAGACTCACGCATACCTCCTGGTATGTTTGTCACCAATCTAGTCGTCCCTGATAGCGTGCTAGTAACTTATCATTTGCCTCGGTTCCCCCTTTGGTGTTTAAACTCAGCAGGATAGGCGGGGTGTGCCCCATTTCTGTCATCAACTCAGCCACTCGTATCATCATCATGTGCAAGATAAACGACCCAGCAATTGTTGATAGCGGACCGACCTTTTGCTCAACACCCAGCAGCTTCACCGAAGCATCTCCATATGGAACCCCATTATCAAGCACGACATCCACTAATTCATACAGCTTCTTGCCCGAGCTGTGTCGCGGAGGCATCGCCTGGGAGTGCTTTATTGATGTCAGCCCGATTGTGAATAATCCTCGATCGTGAGCTTCCATGGCCATTTCCACCGGCGCAGCATTTATCCCTGAGTTTGAGATAATGAGGATTCCTTCTGTGGGACGCAGCTCAACGCGCTTGGCGTAAGCATCGAGCAACTGTTTGGCGTAGCCTTCACAGCGTTCGGCAACTCCTTCCGTTGGGTCGGTAATCGTGTTGAGGGGAACCAATCCACCGGCACGACCTACGATGTCTCGCGCGATGAGATGTGAATGTCCTGAGCCAAATACATGGAAGATCCCGCCATCGGTAAGTGATTGGCTAATGCGTTTTGCACCGTCTTCAGTGGCATCCATCTGTGTTTCAATAAGGTATTGGAGAACCTCTGATACTCTGTTATAGTAGTGACTAGGATGCATCTGTACCTCCGTTCTCTTTGCGCCTCCTGGGCGTTGAGACGGTTATCTTACGTCACTTGCCTACAAGAAAGTTAGTCTCAGACTAGTCATAGGAAAGATGACTCTTTAGTTCTTCCAACCCCATCTCGTTTGAGTAGGCAAACAGTGCGGGTGTTCCACCCGTGTGCAGGAACACTACGAGGTCATCTTTACCGAGCAAGCCCTTACGGATGTGATCCCTCACGCCTGCCATTGCCTTACCGGTGTACACGGGGTCGAGGAAGATTCCCTCCGTCCTTGCCATCAGCTTGATCATTTCGTTTCCTTCAGGGGTTACCACTCCATAGGCTTCTCCCACATAGTCCTCCGTGTTCATGATGTCTTTCTCGTCTACGCGACAGAGAAGGCCAAGCTTGCTGGCAGCCTGATTCGCATAGCGAGCGACCGAATCGGCGACACCGTGACACCAGTCTGCAGGGGCAATCCCCATGATACGCATTTTGCTACCTAGCGCTGCTCTGCCCAGCTCCAGCCCTGCTTGGGTACTATCGTAAGAAGAGCAATACAGGTGACTGGGCTGGATCCCAAGCTCTTCGCACTGCTCAGTGATTTCGCAGAAGCAATTTACGTAGGCAATAACATCGGGCGAGAGATCGTTATCTTGTGCCAGGCGTACTACGAACGTGTGTTTACCCTCTTTCTCTAGTTGTTCCGCCAGATTGTACATCGCTTTATTCTGTTCCTCTGCGGTTGCGTTAATGATGTGCACGGAAGCGCCGGCCAGTAGATCCAGGAGAAGATTCCCTTGGATATCATCATCCTTTGTCCCGCGAATTCTTCGAAGAACAAGGTGTGCCTTGAGGCCAAGAGCGCTGCAAGCGGCCGCGAGTTGTCGGGAATAATTGGATTGAACGCCTGCGCCACCAACGATTGTATCTGCTCGTTCTGCCTTAGCCTGGGCGAGGAGAAACTCGAACATGCGGGTCTTGTTGCCGCCAAATGCCAGGCCTGTAAGGTCATCGCGCTTGATGAATATCCGTGGGCCGCCCAGCTCTCTGGCAAATCGTGGCACTTCGTGAAGAGGGGTGGGAAGGGTTCCCAGGGCAACCCTTGGCATAGTTTCGATCTTCTTGCGTAGCTCTCTTGTTGTGATAGTCTTACTCATCTAACTTTCCTCCTACATAGTTACTTACTTGCTCTACTCTACTTCTACAACCATTTCCACCTCAACTGGGATATTACTGGGCAGATTGGAGGTCCCTAAAGCACAGCGTGCGTGTTTCCCAGCGTTACCGAAGAGATCAAGCATCAGTTCCGAAGCTCCGTTAGCGACTTTGGGCTGATCGTGAAAATCCGGTGCGCTGTTTACAAATGCGCGGATTTGTACGACACGCGAAATTCGGTTGAGAGAGCCAATCACCGTGCGAATCTCGGCGAGGCAGTTGAGGGCAGCGATGCGTGCAGCTTGATAAGCGTTGTCAAGTGATACGTCACTGCCAACCTGACCGACGTATGCAAACGATCCATCCTTGTAGGGGCCTTGTCCAGAGCAGAAAACCAAATTGCCGGACTGAACGGCCGGGACATAAGCACCAGCAGCTGGTACGGTTTCCGGGATGGACAATCCCAGTTCATTGAGTCGTGCTTCATAGTCTTTCATGTTACCTCCTTATTATTGGGTTGGTATTCCTTCTCTTTTTAGTATTGATGCAACGCCACCTATGTTGTCTGGTACAGAGAGGGGTTCAGCTGTACCGTATCCTTCCTGGAGGAAGACGCAGGGGTCCTTTAGCCCTCCTCCGCTGATAATGCAGATCACGCGCTCATTGTCTCTGATTATACTTGTCTCCCTTGCTCGAATAACCCCTGCTACGCTGATGACGCCGGAGGCTTCTCCAAATATTCCATCCTGTCTGGGTAGGTTACGTGCGACATCTATGAGTTCGTTATCCTCAATAGTGAGCATTACTCCATTGCTTTCACGAACGGCGCGCAGCGTCTCAATACCGCTGACCCCAGGGTCTTCCAGAGACAGCGCTGTTGCGATGGTATTGGCTTGTTTGATCGGCCTAACAGTTTTCTCTTGTGCTGCAAAGGCCAAGGCAATCGGAGCTGCATTGGCCGGCTGGACGCCGAGAAGGCGCGGGAGTTTCTGCAGCAATCTTGCTTCCTTTAACTCGCAGAATCCTTGCCAGATACCGATAAGCATACTCCCTGAAGCAACGGGGATTGCGATCCAATCCGCAATGAGTCCTTGCTCGTATAGCTCATAGGAAATGGTCTTGTATCCTTCCGCAACGAAAGGATTGACCGCAGCGGTTGTGTTTAGCAGAGACCAGCCGAAAGCGTCGGCCGCTTCTTCAGCAAGCTCGAGGACTCGGGCTTCATTTGGCGTGTCGACAATAAGCACCGTTGCTCCATAGCTAAGCGTTTGGACCAGTTTCTGTTGGCTAGGTTGAAACATGAAGATAAATGCGTTTATGTCTGCCAACATTGAATAAAGTGCGATCGCGCCAGCTGCATTGCCGCTTGAGGCTGTCGTAATTCTGCGAACACCCATATCCTTAGCAGCGCTTAGCATTACTGCGGCTGCGCGGTCCTTGAACGAGCCCGTAGGGTTACGAGTTTCATCCTTGAATAACAAGGAAATGTTGAGTTCTTTTCCAAGACGGGCACTCTGCACAACCGCGGTTTGCCCCTCCCAGAACGATAGCTTCGATGATATAGGCGGAAGAGCCTTTTCGTATCGCCAGATTCCTGGCTTATCCGTTACAGGAAGCGACGATACCTTGCCTCTGTCGCTTGGCCATTTCGCTCGCAGGATGCCTCCGTTGCATGAGCAACGTCGCGCGTCAAGGGGATACAGCCTCCCGCATCCGGTACAACGGAGCTGGATAGAGGGTTTGCTCATGTCTCACCTACCGGAAGCTCTGACCAGACCACTTCTCCGTCCCGGATCGTTGCAACTGGCACCAAGACTTGCTGTGCGTCCATGGTTTCGTCGAAGGTATCGTGGAAAGTCACGTCTTGCTTCCTAAGCTTAAGAACGGAGATATCCGCCAGGTATCCTGTCCTAAGACTGCCGAGTGCTTCTTCAAGGCCGAGGAACTCCGCGGGGGTTGCCGTGGTCGCTCGGATGACCTCCATCAAATCCATCCCTAGGGCAAGAAACTTCGACATCGTCCTGGGCAGATTATGAGTGCTAGTACCAACGCTGTAGGTATGAACATCACTGCTGATCATATCTGGCAGGAAGTCGGCATCTCTGATCAGCTTCTGTCCAGAGGCAAAGGCAAAGCTTCCCTGACCATGGCCTACATCAAACAGGACGCCGCGGCTTCGTGCCTCGAGCATCTCTTCCATCACTGAACCATCAAGGTTATACGGGCCGTTTGGGTGCCCTCGGAACGCGTGAGTCAAGACATCCCCCGGGCGCAGCTTCTTAAGAATCTCCTTTCGTGTGGGTGGGGGTGCCCCAATGTGTACCATCACTGGCAGATTGAGGAGTTCACTGGCCTGTTTGGCCAGATCGATAGCAATTGAGCCGGATTCTCCCGTGGCTTCAACGCTGGCTCGGACTTTGATCCCGCAGATGGCGTCGGGGTACTTCTGGCCGACCTCAACCGCTGGACGAATCATTGCGCGGCGGATATCGTCAAGCTCTCCTGCAATAACCAAGTCTCTGGGGGCGTATATCCCGCCTCCCTCGAGTCCGTTGAAGGCAATATGTAGAAACGCTTTAATCCTGGTCTGCGATCTTTGAATCACATGGCGGTAAAAACCGTGGAAGTTCCCAGCCCCGGCACTGCCGGCATCGACCATTGTGGTAACACTGGTCCTTGGACCCAATTCGTCTGCATCAACACTCCATGGCCCGCCGCCGTAGAAGACGTGTGTGTGAAAATCGATTAGGCCGGGTGTGACAAGACAGCCCGATGCATCCAGTATACGGATGCCCTCACATGTGTCCACATGCTTTGCAACATTGGTAACCCTACCGTCCGATACGGCAATATCTAGAACATCATCTACACCGGTTGCTGGATCAATGACACGGCCATTGCGAATAATCAGGTCCATTGTTCACCATCCTTTGGTCTATATCCGAAATTCCTCTTAATGCTCTGATTCGAACTCACATATTACTCTACATGGAGATGCACATGCTCCCTTAAGTTTTAGGGGAAATAGATATAACTTGATCCGCGGGCTCGGGATGCACATTAGATTTACTAAAGGGGCAACTATTACTACTCCCTTTCGCAATAGGTGTGGCATAAAGCCTTGGGCGGCTCTTATGTTGTCAAAGCTTGGAATATCCCCACCAAGCAAGGAGATCTCTCTTTCTAGTAGCCAATCAATCAAATGATCATCAAAATACGGTGATTCTTTTACAAACCTCTCTTGCTTATCCCAGAGTCCATCCCAGCCTGTAGCAAAAAGCACTGATTCACCCCTTGCAATATCCAGTTTCTGTCTAGTAAGGTACGCTCTTACTTCATCCAATGTTATGGCTCCGCAGGCAGATTTTGGGATCTTAACTAACAGCGCTTCTCGTATGAATTCGTTTACTGGCCATTGATCCACTGTAAATGCTCCTTTGAAGAAGTGTGCTGGAGTCTCGAAGTAGGTTCCTACCAGCGTGCTTGCATGAATCTCATCAACATAGAATTCACTGTTAATACCCCAGTCTGCCGTTCTCTTTGTGTGACGCATTTTGGGGACCAGAAATGGATCGGGATAATGCCACATTCCGTTGCTAATCGTACCCGTTAAATCGATTAATTTACGCAACTTTTCAGTCTCCTGTTTTGATGGATTCTGTTGCCGTTCCAAAAAGCTCTAACCCAGGTATTCCGACATCGAAGCGTATAACTTGTCCTTTTTCCATCTCAGTTACATATAGCAACGTGCCCCAGAACGCTACATTGGTAGGCTTGCTTCCAGGCGTAGCAAGTTCCCCAAGCAATTTCCCATCGGAGCTAACAACGTCCACACATCCCTTGCCCCAATGTGCAATGTAAAGATTGCCTTCCCTGTCGAAGGCCATTCCATCAGGTCCGTGTTCAGGATTAAGCTTGTCTTGAGGAAGTACTGCGAATATTTCTTTCTCTGTAAACAGCCCGTCTAAGCCCAGAGCAAATCGATATATCCGTTGAGTATGGGTTTCGGCAACATAAAGCGTTTTCCTATTGGGGCCTATTGCGATACCATTAGGAAAAGCGTAACCACTGTCAAATAGTTCTAGTTTTCTGGTCGCATGGTAAAGATATATATCTCCTGTGCGTTCTTCTAGACTGCTTCCCTTTGGATCTGTGAAGTACACAGTGCTATCCCAATCGAAGGCAAGGTCATTAGGGCCATGCAAAGGCTTGCCATGATACTCACTTGCTAGAACGGTGATTCTGCTATCAGGGTAAATGGTAAGAAGCTCTCCTCGTCCAGAGTCACATACAAGTAACCTTCCATTACGATGAAATGCTGCGCCAGTGGGCATTCCTCCAGTGTTCACAAATACCTTAGTCTCACCCCTCTCATCACTTCGATAGATATTTCTGTCCTTAGCCTCCGATGGGTCACCGCTGTCTGGGAATACTCCGAAATCACAAAAATAGAGCGTACCATCACGAGCAAAGGCTGGTCCCTCTGGAGAAACCACTCCCCTTACATACACCTCCGGTCTAGCTTCAAGGTTTGGCATCTTTCTCACCTCTAACTAACGTTCCATGTAACCCTAAATCAGCTGCTTCTGTTCCAGTGCTTCAATGACGCGCGGTAAACCTAATTGCTCAAGTATATGGCGATTAGGTCTACCAGTCTCAATGGACCAACCCCTTAGACGATAGAACTCGTCCAACAAAGCGCGGAATTTACTTGGATCTGCCCCAATGTGCTCATTACCAAAAAGAGGGTTAGGCCACCACTCACGTCTTTCCAAATATGGGATAATCTTCTCATCGTCAGCGCGACAGCGGCTAAAGTCTCGAATTTGCAAGGCACGCTCCAAATTGCAGATGCGTTCACCTGTCCTCTGAAACTCTTCCCTGCCAACATCAAGACCTGTCGTGGCGACAAACAGGAACCGCTCAAAATCGATTCCTTCCATACTACCTGCACGTGCCCAAAGATCAGGCTGATTGAAACTGAATGCACAAGGGAAAATCCAATCACATACAAACAGGCTATCTTTAAGGGCGCTACGGTTTGCATGCCAGATTGCGGCAGTTGCCTTTCCATTGTATTCAGAGTATGGGTCTAATGCTTGCGAGGTGCCGTAAATGCGCTCTGATGCTTCCCTGAGTTGACTCCAAGATAGATTCTTGCGCTTCTTGGCGCCAGCTCCCGTCTCAGTTCCCACGTTGACCGTTGATCGAATAGGAGACCACAGCATAGTCATATGGGAGTACCGGTGACTACTACTTATTGGGTCTCTGGTGTCTACCGCCCATTGAAGTCCAGGAACCAACCAAAACGGGAACACAATCCTGTTGATCCTATCTCCATGACCATCCCAATGTCCTGCATATCCCCAACCTGCATATAGTTGATCAACAAAATCATTTTCCCAGCCGAGTTCCTTTGCAGCTCGGTATGCTCCTCTTGCCAAAACATCTCCGACTCCCTCCCGATAGGCGATCTTACGAAGCAACGCTGCCCAGAATCTTGCATCACTTACATTTATTTCTAGTCCATCTAAATGTGTTTGTGTCCCCGTTTGCTGACAATGTCTTAGCCATGGGATGATGCCAAAGTGTAGCTCCCAATGATTGATGCCAAAATCATTTGCCATACACGCAAGATCAAATCCGGCTTCGAAGCCAAGATCCCAATCATAGAAACTTCCCTTACCTCTTCCTGCAAAACCAGGAGCTGTACAGTGAGCGTGACCGCTTCTTGACTGTCCTGTCACTGGCCCCGGGACATTTGAATAATGTCGGCTAGCCACACAACGAATACCGCACTGCTGTGTACACGCGTACCAACGCTCTCCGTACTTTTCTACTTTGCTGGAATTAAGTTTACCTCCTACGAATACGCCTGCAAGACGTATTTCATCACGAATTAGCTTCGAGCGGTGCTGTAATAGCAGTGGATCAGCTACTTGAACTGCACCTGTGCCCTGCACGGCAATAGCCTTGAGCTTCTTAGCCCCCATAACTGCCCCAAAGCCACCTTGACCAGCTGCTGATTCTGTTTCTGTTTGGATGACAGCAATCGGGGCTTCGTTTTCACCTGCTTGTCCAATAGTCAAGATGCGCGTTTGAAAGCCTAAGAGTTTTTGCAGGGACTCCTGGGTCCCACAAATGCCAAGACCCCACAGACTTGAGGCGTCACGTATCTCTACATTCTTATCACGAATCCACAAGTAGACCGGAGAACTAGATTTCCCCACTATAACTACTCCGTCGTATCCTGCGTATTTTAGCTCCGGCCCCCAGTGGCCACCGAAGGTCGACCGGGCATACCACTCGTGCGGGTATCCCTGTGGACCATAACCAGTCACTATAGTACGGCCGCCGAATGGCGCGACAGTTCCAGCTAGTGGACCAGTCATGAAAATGAGCGGTTTCACAGATGGATCTAGGGAGGTGAGATCCCACATGATCTTGGCCGCGATGCCCCTTCCCCCCATGAATTGGTGCGTATATAGGCTGGTCTCAGTTTCCTGGATATGACCTGAGGTAAGATCTACGCACAGTATACTTCCAACCCAACCACAAATTCTTTTCATGTTTCTCTTCCCTTTTTCCCGTCTCTTGGAAGAAAGTCAATTATGGATAACGCTTCCGTGGGACAGGCATCGACACAAGCCGGTGAAGTGTCTCCGCAAAGATCGCACTTGATAACCTTTTCTTGCAACGAATCCCAGAAGATGGCGTCAAATGGGCACACCGCTATGCACTTACGACATCCATCGCACTTATCGTAATCGATTATCCATATGCTATCCCTGGATAATTGGATGATAGCATGTTCGGGACAGGCTTTCGCGCAGGGTGCATCAGAGCACTGGCGGCAGATCCTGACTCTGTTCTTTGCAAGAAGGCTCAAATCAATGTGCAAACAAGCACTGGATGAACTGGAATAGCCCATTTTCATTGCAGAACACGCAGCCACACAGCTCAGACAACCGCTACAAACATCCTCTCTTACCCGGATCCTTCGCATCTTGCTATCCCTAACTAAGTCATAACCTCATCGCTATTCCTTAATAGCTCCTGTCAGTGATCCACCTACTATCTTGCGTTGAAATGTAATATATAAGATGATAATTGGTGCCATCGCTATGGCTATAGCAGCAAACACCTTCCCGTAATCTGCTGTGTAATATTGCTTCATCAAAATGTCGGACAACCCCAGCGGAAGTGTCTTTAGGCTTGTCTTGCTTATCAATACGTAACCAAGAACGAATTCATTCCATATTCCAAAAATATTGAAGATTGTAGCTACAATCAATCCCGGCTTTGCCAGAGGTAAAGCAACCTTCCAGAACACTTGATAGTACGAAGCTCCATCAAGGAACGCTGCCTCTTCTAAATCTTGAGGGATAGCGTTAAAGAATGGAACAAGGACGAACACTGTAAATGGGAAAGAATACGCAATGTAAACCGGGATAAGCCCGATGTAACTTCCTAGAACGTGCAGGTCTTGAAGCATCAAGAATAAGGGAAGCAGCAGCAATGCTGCTGGAACAAATAGTCCGCTAATGAACAGGAACAACACAGCGATTCGCCCTCGAAACCTTAAGCGACTGAGCGCAAATGAGGCCATTGCTGAGAGAAGAATAATGGCTGTTACACTTACGGTTGTAACAAAGACACTGTTTCGGAAATAGATAGCAACATTGGCTTGGTTCCATGCGTAGACAAAGTTTTGGTACTTCCAAGGCGAAGGTATGCCGAAGGGATCTGTGAAAAACGCGAGGCTGGATCGAAAAGAGGATATAAGAGACCATAGTACGGGGACAAGTACAACCAAACTATACACTAGACATGATAGTTGTACTATGAGTGAAACAGGAGAACCTCGCAATCGTTTGATGAACACGTTACCTCCCCGTCTCTCCCCGTAGCATCCGTCTCATCAACATTCTCGTTGAAATTGAAGCTAGTGCGAAGAGGACAATAAACGATGCCACACTAATGGCTGAGCTATAGCCAAATTCATGGTACGCGAATCCTACTTGATAGATATAGGTCGGTATCACTTCGGTTGCTCGGTGGGGACCGCCTTCAGTTAGCAGTTTCACGTAGGTGAAGATGACACTAAAACTATTCCACATCAGAAATACAGCTGCTACTGCAATAGTTGGTTTGATGAGGGGCAATGTGATCTTAAAGAACTCTTGCCATCCGTTAGCGCCATCAATTCTAGCTGCATCCAGAAAAGATCGTGGTATTTCTTGTATTGACGCAAGGAATAATATGATATATAGACCCATGAATTTCCAGATCATCGGAATTGCTACTGCAATTAATGCAGTGCTTGACTGCCCAAGCCACGGAGTTGCCCCAACGTCTATTCCTATCAATGATAGAAAGTAGTTCAGCATACCCATCGTGGGATGAAAGATAAAGAGCCAAGTGGTAGCTACGATAACATCGCCAAGCATATTTGGAAACAGCCACGTTGCTCGATAAAAGCCGCTTCCTCGAATCTTACGGGCTAGAAAAAACGAGAAAAAGAGCGCTATAGTTACCGACACAACGAGCACAAATGCGAACAGAATCAGATTATTGCTTAAGGCACGCCAAAATACAGCATCGTGGTATAGTCTGACAAAATTACTGAGCCCGACAAACTCCTCCGTCCCTTTGGTAACCCCACGCCATCGAAACAAACAGAGCCAAAAGACTTTTACGACAGGATATGCAACAAAAGCAAGATAAAGGATCAACGCGGGAGCCAAAAAAACGGCGACTACCTTTATCGGGGAATACTTTCCTCGAAGAGTCCTATGCTGCTTTAGTCCTAACGCACTGCGCAAATCCACTTTTGTCACCCAAGAGAGAGGAAAGGGCTATATGGTTTCCTGCCCTTCCCTCTAAGATCATTCGTTTGCTACTGTTATTTGCTTAAATCCCAAGATCAAAGACATGCATCATCGTATTGGGATCTTCTCTTACTTCGTTTGCCATTGCCTGAATAGCTGCGCAAACCTCTTCAGGCGTCGCTTTGTTTTCTTCCATTAACGAGAGACTGTTCTCTAGCACCGATTCTACTTTGGGATACCAGAGCTCAAGAGTTTCACGTTTAGGAATGGTATAAGCAGCGCCTTCGTAATATGCTGCGCAGCTCTGGACAGCGCGCCCAAACTTGTTGTCAGGCAGCCATTGGCTTGACTCCACGTAGACTGTTGGATTACCGGTTACCTCAACGGTATATTTTGCAATCTGCTCTGAAGTCAGAAGTTTTAGAAACTCGACAGCTAGCTCCTCATGCTCAGTTGCCGTGGGGATAACCCATAACAATGCTGAGTCGTTATCCTTGCTGTAGGCATTCTGCGGGAATGGACTCTCAGGAAAAATAGGAAGAGGCATTGCTCTGATCTCGTGTCCTTCTGGCCAAACCTGTTCCTGTTCCTTGGGATACCAACTACCGCACGCAACCAACCCGGCCTGTCCCACCAAGGGCATTACTTGAGATTGCAGGTGAGTCATGCCCAAATGCCCCTCTTGGAAGTAGTTATCGATGAGGTTCTTTAAGAAAGTGAAAGCCTCTACCACTTTGGGGTCGGTCCAGGAATCTGGCTCCAGATTAAGGCATGCTTCCAGTTTGCTGGGTCCCGCCATACGCGCAATGAATTCCGGCAAATAAGGGTATGTCAAGTACATGGGATATATACCCTGATTAGCGATTGGGGCTGTGCCGACAGCCTTCATCTCTTCGAATAGCTCGAATGCTTCATCCCAACTGGTTGGTGGACTCCATCCCTGCTCATCCCAAATGGTCTTATCATACCACCAGCCGTAGAAAGAGGGAAACTGAGGTATATACCAGATATGTTCATCAGATGTAGCAGCAGCAAAGCTTCCTGTCGCAAATGTGTTGATCCATGCAGTATCCTTGTCAACTGCGTTTGTATTGGCTAAGTAACCCTCAAGAGGTGTTATTTGTCCCTCAGCAATTGCCCCCCAAAGATCAAACTTCCACCCAGGGGCCACAACATCCGGGGGATTCCCCGCAACAAACATCGGCTGAACTTTTTCCCATATTCTTGGATCAGTTGTAACCTCAACATCAACATTGGGATGCGATTCCTCAAACAGACGTGCGGTTTCGAGGAGCCATTCAACGCCATATCCTCCTTCAAATGAGGCTACTCTAAGAATCGTCTTCCCAAAACCAACGATTGAGATTACTCCTATTAGCACTAAGAGAAAGGTTACTATTAGTACTCTTGGCTTGTTACACATATCGTCCTCCTTTTTCGTATGCTTGTTACTCTGTGCAACCACTTTTCACTTGATAAAATGCTTCATTTACCACCCCCCAGGAAATGGGTTTGTCAGTAAAGCACCTAGAAATACAAGTACTCTTGCATTCACCTTCAGCTCTGATGTTCCTTACACTAAACGTCATCACCGAGAGAATCTCCCCAAGAGTACAATCCGCACTTTGCTTACCAAGAATCAAGATAACACTTCTGTCGCTTAATTTACAAATCTCAACGTTTCCCAGCGCTTATGACGCATCTACTGAGCCATCTCCTTTCTGGCTTTGCTAACGGTTTCTGCAAGCAGACGCGCTCGTTCGGTGAGCACTTCATAACGTCCCTTGGCCACCGCCTCCTTATCCACCAGCCATCCACCGGCACAGACCATTGCAGCTCCGGCACGGATGAACTCACCAGCGTTGCCAGCGGTAATTCCACCGGTAGGAACAAGTGGAATTTGGGGGAGAGGTCCACGTACTGCCTTAAGGTAGCTTGGACCCAGTACGCTTGCCGGAAACACCTTTACCATATCTGCTCCGGCCTCCCACGCGGTTAGGATCTCAGTCGGCGTCATCGCGCCAGCAATGACAACAACACCGTAGCGACGAGCGGTCTCGATTACATCGAGTTCTACCGTCGGCGTGACGAGGAACTCCGCCCCGGCGAGAATTGCTTGGCGAGCCGTAGTTGCATCAAGCACTGTACCGGCTCCTATAATGACACCGGTTAATTCTTCGGATGTTTCCTCGATTGCCCGCAGTG
>Ga0315545_1002227_pt1 | contig 17735 bp, 20 predicted proteins | sample SalMarSW160210MG_FD_203096 | JGI IMG/M metagenome (GOLD analysis project Ga0315545, IMG submission 203096) | Salt marsh sediment microbial communities from the Plum Island Ecosystem LTER, Massachusetts, United States - Salt Marsh Sediment SW1602-10 ...
TGCCACTGCGATACAATCGTCTTGCATCCGTTAGACCTCCTTTCGCCTTAGATTTTCCAACCCTTAGGCTACAGAGGTCAGCGGGTGCTTGCAATTACCTTTTTTCACACAAAACAGTGTAGACCCAACAATAACAAATCACCGTCTTACTAATAGTCTGATTCCTTTTCCTCTAAGGGTGAGCCGAATAGGCGTACCCTTACCGTAAGTCAGATACACATTACAAATCACACATATGTCAGTAGCCAGACCTAATGTGCCCCACTCCAGCCATTTACAATAGGTGCCCTCTATTTCCCAGCAGGGATATTGTCTGTGGTAGTAGGCAGGACAATCGTTACGGACATCTTCGGGGCAATGTGACATTTCCCAACATGAAGTTCTGTTATCCCAAAAATTTGCATGTTCTGATACTTGTACCTGGTTTTGTCGTTTGCTTGACATAGCCCTGACCTCCTTGCACAAACACAACATCAATCGTACAATGCGTCATTCTCCTTATACGAACACTCCGCAATCTTTATTGGTGATATACCTGATTGTCAATAACCATCTTCTTTGACCCACCCGGTTGAGTAATTTTTATCACTTCGTGCTCATGGTAGCCAATACCTCCTCTTTGTGGTGTGGGGATAGCGTCTCAGGGCAGCTGGTACCCTCGATGACGATCTGGTAGCTGGTATTGGCCAGGCGTTCCAGAGCATTGTTGCCCAAGATGAGGTCTATCGATAGAGCCTTTTCGCAGGCAGCATTGAAGCCAGGCAGGTGTGTATTTCTCGCCCATCCGCAGCAGCTTAAAAGCCCGTCTGCCGCCATTGCAGAAGCATACCCAAATAGCTAGCCTTGCTATCAGTGTGGGAAGTATGGTTATAATAAAGAATATGAGAAAGTCTGTTCTAAGATGGGAGTTAGTTGGCATAATTGTCATATCGGTGTTGGGCTCACTTTTGCATTTTTCTTTCGAGTGGGCTGGTGGATGGAAACCCCTTGGCGTAATCTCGGCTGTTAACGAGAGTGTATGGGAGCATCTTAAAATTGCCTTCTGGCCGGCCTTGTTCTACGGCATTTTCCAGTATCCATTCTTGAAGAAATTGACCGATAACTTCATAATTGCCAAAGCTAGTGGGATATATGCAATGCCACTCGCCATCGTTGTACTTTTTTATTCCTACACGACTGCCACCGGCCGGGAAATACTAATCGTTGATATTCTCATATTCGTGATTGCCGTTGCTGTGGGGCAAATTGTGAGTTACAAGATATTGACTAAGCATGGACTGCCTGCTTGGCTTGATAAGTTGGGGTTGGCTTTCCTGATAGCGCTCGCAATTGCTTTTGGTGTGTTTACTTTCTTCCCTCCAGGATTGCCCATCTTTAGAGACCCCTCAATGGGAACTTATGGAATTGGATAATCCAGGGCAATTGGCGGACAAAAAGGGCGGAATGTTCACAGATTGTTTCTAACACCCTTCATTGCCGCGGTGCTATAATAATGCTAGCGAGAAAGCTCTCAGGGAACATAACTAGCATTCAAATAATGGGAAGGGGTTCAAGGTGCAGTCATCACCCGAGGAAAATAGAAAAACCTCTGAAAGGGAAAAGGCGAGAATTGAGGAAGAGGAGCAGGTAGCAGGCAATTCAACGACTAATCTCAAGCCTGATGTCGCTGGCCTACTCTGCTATGTTGGCTTCTGGGTAACTGGCATCATCTTTCTCCTTATCGAAAGAAAGAACAGGCTGGTCCGGTTCCACGCAATGCAGTCGTTGGTTACCTTCGGTATTATCAATATTATCTGGGGCACCGCCAACACTGTCCGGTACTGGTTATTGGGCTGGGTATCACCAGACTGGCTGTGGCACGGGCTTGTTTATCCCCAATATGTTGCCGCCACTGCTGTATTCGGCGTTTTCTTGGCAATTTGGTGGGTGCTTTGGATAGTCTTAATGTACCAAACCCATCATGGCCGCGTAGTTAGAATCCTCTGGTTTGGCGATTTGGCTGTGACTTTGTTGGCCAAGCTGGACGGTATCAGTAAACAAGATTTGGAAGAAACACTTGGATACCCTGAGCCGCAAAAAGAACCTGGACAACCTTCAATTCCTGCAGCAAAGGAAAGTGAACAAGCCTGGGGCAGAAGACACAGGGACTTTGAGGACACTAGAAGCGGTAGGATAGCGTCGTCTAGCGCTGTTATCGCTTGGAGTGTCGTTTTCCTGGTTTTCTTTAACCTGTTTAGTGAGTATTTGGCCTACTACCAACGTGAAACAATAGATGGCGTTACTGTGTGGAACATTTACCCGCTCCTGACACAAGAATTTGGCTTAGTGCTACCAATCCTAAACACGACGTTGATTCTTGCCATAGCAGGCCATATCGTCCTAATTATTCTTGACAGATACTTGCTTCGACAAATCACTGTACTTGTCTTGAATATACTCGGCATGGTCACTGTCTTGACCTTCCTGAAAGTGTTTCCTTTTGATTTCGGTGTGATACCCATAAGCCTGGCTGCTATTCTGCCTACAGTCGCCGTGGCGGTGCTCATTGTCATAGCGGTTGGACTGGGAATTGGAGCACTTGTTAGATTCGTTAAGGTGATTGTCAATCTATCCAAGCGCGGTTAAGTCCTCGCCAGTTTATGTGAGGAGTATCCCCGGTCGGCAAGGTAATGGAACAATACACCTAGCAGCTCAGGTTACCAGACAAAGATCTTGATGGTAACCCCTGCATTGCTGATGGGGATGAAGATGGCACAGCCATAGTTGACGTGGGAGCCTGCGAGTATGTACCACCAGGGGACCCCTGGGGATATGACGAAAACAGCGATGGGATAATCCAGAAGATGGAAGCCATTCACGCTGTTATGGACTACTTTAGCCAGAAGATAACCAAAGCGCAGGCGATAGAGGTTGTGATGCTGTACTTTGGATAAACCAAGGATTAACGCGGTGGTTACCCCGGCTTTCTTCTCTACAGCTTAAGAAACCGTAACTCCCCAAAAGTTGTGGTAGCCTTCCTGCGAGGCGAAAGAAATGTGAGGATAGAGAGCGGCAGCCCTTAGGGAACTCTCAGATTGGAAAGGCTGAGCTACTGAAATTCAACCTGACTGAAGAGACCATGTGGCATCCCTCCCAAATTACACAGCGTCAGCCTGATGGCTCGGCAATAGTCACTATGAACTTGTCCATAACGGTGGAGTTGCTTAGTTTCATACTGGGCTGGGGGGAGAAAGTAGAGGTGCTGGAGCCGGAGGAGTTGCCTGAGCAAGTAACCCGAACAGCTCGGGGAATATTGAATGTGTATAAGAGAAAGTGGCAATTTGTGACATTCTAGCTGTCACTGGTATATGCTAAACTGTCATTTAGTTCGGAAGGGCAAGCCATGAGGCGATTGACTGAAGCTTATCTTGACATAGAGACCACTGGCTTATCTCGCTTTTACGACTATATAACCGTAATCGGTATTTACCGGTGTAATGGTAGAGAAAGTGAGCTTATTCAATTGGTAGGGGAGCAGGCGACCAGAGATAACCTTCTTAAGGCCTTAGAAGGCGTAAATATAATCTATACCTACAACGGCAGCAGATTTGACCTTCCCTTTATTGATGCTTTTCTGGGTATAGACCTTGAGGCTAGATTTTATCATCGCGACCTGATGTATGATTGCTGGAGAAATAACCTGTACGGCGGCTTCAAAACAGTTGAGCGACAACTCGGAATTCGCAGGCAGCTACAAGGCATTGGTGGATACGAGGCAGTGCTGCTATGGTGGCGGTACCAGAACGATGGTGACCATAATGCCTTGACTTTGCTGTTACAATACAACAAAGAGGATGCGGTAAATCTGAAGGCTTTGAGACAGAAGTTGGATGGATGTTAGTCTTGGGCAGGTTAAGGAGGAATCATCATGCCTATCTATTCTCATTCGCAGCTAAGTACGTATGAAGAATGCCCGCTGAGGTACAAGCTTCGCTACCGGGACAGGATTAAGCGGGGCGTCGAAGGGGTGGAAGGCTTCTTAGGTTCAAGGGTTCATGATACCCTGCAGAAGTGCTACGACGACATGAAGCTTGCCAAGGTAAATAGCTTGAGCGATTTATTGGCTTACTATAACAAAATCTGGCAACAAAACTGGCATGGCTCAATCGTAATCATGAAGGAAGATTTGACACAAGAGCATTACATGGCTTTAGGTGAGAGGTTCATTACGACATACTACGAGAGGTATTCGCCCTTCGACTCGGACATAACGATGGGCACTGAGATGTCTCTTAATTTTGCCCTGGATGATGAGAATAAGTACAGAATGACGGGGTACATAGACCGGCTGTCGCGGGATAAAGGCGGTGTTTATGGAATCCACGATTACAAGACCTCGGCTCATCTGCCCAGTCAGGAACAAGTGGATAATGATCGACAGCTAGGCTTGTATCAAATTGGCATTAAGAAAAAGTGGCCGGATATCAAGAACACCAGGCTTATCTGGCACTACCTTGCCTTTGATAGGGAACTGGTATCCTATCGCACTACGGAGACTATCTCAGGCTTGGTTCAAGATACCAGGAGCCTGATTGATGAAATAGAGGCGGCCCGGGACTTTCCACCAAGAGAGTCTTCCTTGTGCGGCTGGTGCGAATACCCTGACTTGTGCCCGTTGCGAAAGCATTTCTTCAAGGTGGAAGCTCTTCCTGTAAACGAATATCTCAACGAGCCAGGAGTTGTGCTTGTGAATAAGTATGTAGCCCTCAGGAATGAGGAGACGAGGATAAAAGACGAGATAGATAAGGTAAGGGAGGCAATACTTGAGTATGCCAGAAGAGAAGAAGTGGAACTCATAAAAGGCAGCGATCACAAAGCGAGGGTCGCATCTGGTGACAGACTGAAGTTCCCGGGCAAGAATGATTCAGAGCGTCAGGAGTTGGACCAAGTGATAAAAGACGCGGGCAAATGGGAGGAGACCTCTCAGCTCGACACCACAATGCTCACACGCGTTGTTGAAGGTTGCCTCTGGACGAAGGACCTGGTTGACCAGGTTATGAAGTACAGCAGAATTGAGGAGACCGCCACCATTCACATATCGAAGTTGAAGGATGAGGCAAAGTAGTCGTATATGCAAATATAGATGGTGTACAGTTGTCCATTTTGGGCAGTACTCCGTGGGAATCAGGTTGCTGGGTTTTGAAATAGAAGAATTATATCCATTTAAGTCTAAGGGCGCCTTATAGTTCCTTTGCTGTAGCTAAGACTTCTTTGAGGAAAATCCTTTCCTTCATTTGCTCAAATTCTGATTCAGTATAAACTGGTAACTCCACTGGCAGGGAAGTTAACCCAAAAACCTTCTGAGACGAGGTTTAGCGCCTTACCTTATCTCTGCCACCTTGTCACAGGCAGGGTTTATCTCCGTTTATAGACTTATGATATAGTTTGACTCAAATGGACATTGCGTCCAAAGTTCAGTTCTTTCGTGAGAAAGTTGTAACCCGTAGATGGTTCCAAATATTGGCCTTTATTCTGATACTTGCTCTTTCCGTCGGGCTTTTCTTCCTGGCACGCTCTTATCTGGATTTAGAGAAATTGCTTCGTTATGGTTACCTGGGGATCTTTTTAATAAGCCTTTCCTGTGTCACCATTATGTTTCCCCTTCCTTGGGAAGCGGTTATTATCGCTGCTGGGACTACCTTAAATCCCTTGTGGGTGGGCATAATAGCCGCTACAGGAGCTACCATAGGCGAGCTTAGCAGTTATTTTGCCGGCTATTGGGGAAGGAAGATAATCCTCGGCGAGCATTTAGGGAGATATGGAAAGGCGGAATCCTGGCTAAAGAGGTATGGAAGTCTTGCTGTTTTCGTCTTTGCTCTTTTGCCAATATTGATTTTCGATCTCCTGGGACTTGTCGCGGGGTCATTCAGGTTTCCCTTATGGAAATTCATTCTTGCCTGTTGGGCTGGACGGCTGATTAGATGTCTTGTCGAAGCGTATTTGGGGTTGGGGCTGGTTGGCTTCTTGCCCCAGCTATGGTAGGGTAGGAGCACCCCTCTCTGACTGGGCAGGCAGAGCATCTTCTTCCTTTGCAAAATTCCAGGCCTATCCTTACCAGAGCAGACTCCACGGTTGGAAGCTTTAATTCCTTCTCTTTCAATCCAAGTTTGGAGGCAAGTTCTTTAGCGATTGGGGAAGGCTGCGGGTTGGCCTTTTCCCATATCACCTTCAATTCTCTCAGGAATATGTTCACTGTAGTTGGGCCTACGTGCTTGAATTCAAGCAGTCTCTTTTCCAAGTCCTGGCTATTCTTGGCCTGGGCATATAAGCTCTCTAGCGAGCCATATCTTTCTCTTAAGCTAGTCGCTATTTCCAGCAAGTTAGATGCTGTGGAGAAGTCATAGCGAACATAGCCTCCGGAGTCTAATACCTCCACTAGCTTATCCCAGCCAGCATCTAAGATACTTTCCGGTGTTACAATTCCTTCTTTGTCAAATTCTCTGTAGGTTTTCTTTGCTATTTGAGAGGAAATCCTCTTGGCAAAAAGAATTGAAGCCAGAAACCACTTAAACCTATCATTTTCTTTTGTTAAGTCTAAACCTAGCTCCTGGGAGTAAGTTGCCACCCGGGAGAGTTTTTCTTGGATGTTCATAGCAAAAATTCCTAAGGAGATGTCTTCATGAGTTCCTTTAGCCGGGCCACCGCTGGTGGCAAGACCTCCCCTGCCCCCTCCCAAAATCGTATATGAGTGACTCTATCAAATGGGGTTTCCCCCTGATTGATGATTACCAGGCGGGCTCCAGATTCCAGAGCTATTTTAGGCATGTCAGCAGCGGGAGTGACTACAAGGCTGGAGCCGACGACTATGAAGAGGTCACATCTTTCCGAGTGCCAGTAGGAGTCTGTCAATGCCTTCCGTGGTAGAGCTTGGCCGAAATTAACCACGCTGGAGACTAATCTGCCACCGCAAGTGCATCTATCCGAAGTAGCGGACTTGTCTACTTCGGTTTCACAGCGAGTGCACCCCAGCTTGGTGACATTGCCATGCAATTCCGCCAGCAAACCTGGTCGGATCCCTGACCGCAAGTGGAGGTTGTCCACGTTTTGTGATATGAGAAAGGCCAGCTTGTCCAGTTTCTGCAGCTCGACGATAGCCATGTGCCCTATATTAGGCTCAGCGGAGTCAAAAGGCCGAGTTTTTGCAGGCAGCCCTTTTGCCTGGCGAGTCCAAATGCCATCTGGTCCTCGGAAGTCAGGCAATCCTGATTCTGTGCTGATTCCAGCGCCTGTGAACACTACCAGATGGTTCGCCTCAAATATCCACTGGGATAGAGTCTTTATTCTTCTGTCTAAATCTGGTGGTGGCATTTACTGTATACTATATTATAAAGTAATGGTAATGGCGAAGCCTTAGGCTTACTTATTTTGTCACCCTGGGCTGAAGCTCTGAGCTCTGATGATGGGAAGGAACTGAAGAAGAGAGTCTCTTCGGTTGCAGAGTTTACCCTGAGATGTATGAGATTCTTCGCTGTGCTCAGAATGACAGGGTGAAGGGCTCCTTCAAAATGGCGAGGGCGAAGGATTCACAGGGCCAGAAATGGCTGGTAGTTATTGCTAAGCGACTTTGGATGCTGAGTGACTGTGTTACAAGAGGTGAAATATGGACTACGTCAAAATTCTAAAAGACATTATTTCGATTGATACCTCCGATCCACCTGGCTGGAACTATGACAAGGTGGTGGATTACCTTCGGCCTTTGTTTGAAGAGGTGGGCTTTGAAACCCAGAAGATTCATATTCCTGAAGAGCATGCCGAGGGAATGGAAGGGAGAGTTAATCTTCTATGTCATCGTAGGGGGTTGACAAAACCTCGCTTGATTTTTTATTCCCATATTGATGTAGTGCCGGCTGAAGGATGGGATGCTTTCAACCCCAGGGTAGAAAACGGGAAAATATATGGTCGAGGGGCAGCCGATATGAAAGGTGCGGTTGCTGCCTTACTTCTTGGGTTAGAGACCCTCAAAGGAAAACCTTTGAAGTACGACACTTCGGTAATGATTACCACCGATGAAGAGACAAACCAGGCCAGTCAAATCCGCTACCTAGCTCAATTCTTGCAACCTGTTTCTGGAGCTTATGTTTTCAGTCTTGATTCCAGCTTCGGCTATGTGGGAATAGCCAACCTTGGAGTGTTGCAGGTGGATATCAGGGTGAAGGGGAAATCAGTCCATTCGGGGCTATCTCATTTAGGGGAAAATGCTGTAGAAAAGGCAAACCTTGTGATGGAGGCCCTCCTTGACCTTAAAAGTAAGGTAACTCGAAGACAATCAACTATTGATGTCCATCCTAGCGCAGGACTTGGCAAAATGGAACCGAGGTTAAATATAAATAAAATTGAAGGAGGGCTTAAAGTCAACATTGTTCCTGACCAATGTCTGATTTCTGTGGATAGAAGATTGATTCCGGAAGAAAATCTGGAGGAGGTGGAAAGGGAATTGATGGATACTCTCTCTTCCGTCAAAGGGGTGGAATGGGAAATTGCAAAAATCCATAGGATTCCCACTGTTTCTCCTTGCCAGGACCCAATTGTGGACGAATTAGCTGAAATAATTAAGGAAGTCACTGGTCAGAGTGGCAAGTTTGGTGAGATGGGTTCCGGGGATTTGCCTTTTATTGTTACCTCCGAATGGGGAGGTAGAGAATTCGCTCTGGGAGTCATTAGGGGGGAATGCAATATCCATGGCAAGAACGAGTTTGCCTACCAGAAGGATATCGAAGATTTGTCCCGAATAATCTTTCGCTTTCTTTCCGTTGCTTAGAGGACGATAAGATGGCAATAGCGGTTTTATATAAAGAGGAACTGAAGGAGTATGATTTTGGCTTAGGTCACCCCTTTCGAGGTGACCGGTACGAGATATTCCCCGCGTTTCTTAAAGAGAATTTAGCCCAGGATGATAATTATAGAATCTTAGAAGCAGACCAAGCCACAGACGAAGATTTACTCCTAATTTGTAATAGGGATTACATTGAATTCACCAGAGATTATTTCAGGGCTGCTAATTTAGGTTTAAGCTACCCGGGAAGTTTTTCTCAATATCATTCAGGAGATAACATTCCTAGAGGTAAGCCGGGAAAACTAGAGGAGGCAGCACGGTTGATGATTGGCCAGGCGAAGATGGCAGCTGACCTAATCCAGTCCGGTGAATATAAAAAGGTGGTTTGTATTGGCGGGAATATGCATCATGCCAGGCCAGGCTACGGCGAAGGATTCTGCATTTACAATGATAACGCCTTTGCGGCTAAATATTTGATGGAAAGGCATGAACTGGAAAGGGTTCTAATCTTAGATACCGATGCCCATCAGGGAAATGGAACTTGTGAATATTTCTATTCCGACCCAAGGGTGTTGTTTATTGATTTGCACCAAGACCCAAGAACTTTATACCCTGGCACGGGCTTTGTTGATGAGATTGGTGAAGGGCCTGGGAAAGGATACACCGTTAATATCCCTATGCCAGTTTATGCCGGCTACGATTCCTATCGATTGGTTTTCGAGGAAATAATCCAGCCGGTAACTGAGGAATTCAAACCTCAAATTATCATCAGAAATGGAGGCTCTGACCCTCATTTTGCTGATGAGCTGACTAACCTAGGGTTACCCGTAAAGGGTTTCAGGATGATAGGGGAGGAAGCCAGAGAAATAGCCGAAATTTGCCAGGGTAAAGAAATTGACATAATTGGTTCCGGCTATAACAAAGAGGTCTTGCCATATGCCTGGCTGGCTTTAATAGCCGGACTGGCAGATTTTAAAATTGAGCTAGAGGAGCCATTTCCAATCCCGCAAAGATTTCAAAGGGACTCTTCATTCGAAGCCACTAAAGAGGTTATAGAGCAAGTCAAAAGACGCCTTAAAGATTACTGGAAATGTTTTGACTGACACGGAGTTTAGGAAAGTTATCAGGAATGGAGTTGAATACCGGTTCGACCCTTTAACTGGAGACCAGTGTCGCATAAATCCTGATAGGGCCAGAAGAATCAAGCAAACTGGTGGCGAGGCTGCTCTTAGCCAGATAATCGCTAGAACGAGGAAAACATGCCCGTTTTGTCCTGAGAGGGTGGAAGGGGAAACGCCCATATTTCCTAGGGAACTTTGCCAAGAGGGGAGGATGAAACTGGGGGAGACCTTAATTTTCCCCAACTTAAATCCTTTTGGTGAGAACAATGCAGTTGGAGTTATATCTCAGGCACACTTTTTGGATTTGGATGAGTTCAGCCCCAGGATGCTTGAGGATAATCTGCTTGCCTGCAAAAATTATATCCTTTCTGTGCATAGAAAAGATAAGGAAACAGTCTGGCCTGTCTGGATGTGGAACTATATGCCTCCCAGCGCCGGAAGCATAATACATCCACATGCTCAAATTCTGCTGGAGAGGGAGCCACTTCCACTTCAAGCCAAGCTTTTGCAAAAGAGCCAGGAATACTTTAAGCAAAATCGCCAGAATTATTGGGAAAGGCTGCTTGAACAGGAAAGGAGGCTTGGAGAAAGATTTATTTATGATAATAATAGCTTATCTGTGATAGCAAGCTTCGCCCCGCGAGGCTTTAATGAAATCCAGTTTATATTTAACGAGCGAAGCTCTTTAGTAGAGCTAGACGAACCACAAATAGCCGATTTCGCTGATTGCCTGGTAAAAGCGCTAAAGGGATACAAAAAGCTCGGTATTGGCTCATTTAATTTGCTTAGTTTCTCGGGTCCCATAGGGGAGAAGCTGGATTACTATAGGCTAAATGCAAAGCTCATATCCCGACCTTATCCCAGTGGAATCTACACCAACGATTCCGGCCCATTTGAAAAGCTATGTGACGCCTGGGTCATTGATACCTTGCCAGAAATGGTTGCCGAGCAGCTAAGGCCATTCTTCGCGATGAAGTAGTTTTCATTTGTGTCCCTTATAGTCTTATTAAGTCCATAAAAGTCCTGTATAATCCAAATATGGGGTAAGAATATGGAAGGGCTTATGACGGTTGACGAAGTAGCGGAGTATTTAAGGCTTAATCGGGAAGTAGTGCTTCGGAAAGCAAGAAAGGGGGAGATCCCGGCGGTTAAGGTGGGAACGAAAACTTACAGGTTTTATAGAGAACAGATTGACGAATGGCTTAAGAGCAAATCTATTGTGAAGCTAGAAGAAACGGGATTCAGAGCTGAAGAAGCCAGGAAGCCAGAACCTCCGGTTTACCCTTTGGGGGTCAAAGGACGTATGAGCAAGAGAGATTTGTCATCAGTTATCAAAGAAACAACTACAGGGGCAGGAATGATAGAGAAAGCTGCTATTTCAAACAAAGAGAGACAATTACTCGTTCTTAAACAAGCCGAAGCATTACGAGCCAAAATTGAGAGAAGAGTGGGGAAACCATTACCCGGTTCTGCGGAAGAAATTCGGGCTTTAAGAGAGGAGCGAGCTCATCGTGGCTCCTAGAGTGTGCATTGATGCTAGTCTAGTGGTGAAACTCTTGATTCAAGAGCCTTATAGCGACCGAGCGGCTTTTCTTTGGCAAGGCTGGATAGAGGAAGATATTGAGCGCGTAGCCCCGTCTTTTTTCCCTTTTGAGGTGACTTCCACTCTTCATCGCAAATGCATAAAAAAGCAATTGACTGAGGAAGAGGCGGAAGAAGCTTTTAACATTTTTGCTACACTCGACTTTGTCGTGCTAACGCCGAAAGCGTTACTGAGAGAAGCATGGGATATGGCTAGAGAATTAGGGCTTCCCACTCTTTATGATACCGCCTACTTGGCATTGGCTAAGCTACGCAACTGCGAGTTTTGGACTGCGGATGAAGTTCTTATCAATTCTCTCCGGGGAAAATTCCCCCGGGTAAGGTGGGTAGGGGATTACCGGGAATAAATCAATACCCAAATACCCGCAGCAGTCACTCATTCATATGTTTTTATGTTATAATGGAAACGCATAAATACGAATGCGGGAAGGATGAGTATGGCTAAAAGAACGAGAATAACTGTTGATTTAGGAAATGAGGAACTCCTTAAAGCGGTAAAGATTGCTGCTATCGAGCAAGGTAAATCGATTCGAGAAATCACTGCTGAGGCGTTCCAGGAGTGGCTTGAGAGAAGGGAGGCTTTGGAGGATAAAGAGGACATGGAAGCTATGATGGAAGCCGAGAAAGAATACCGAATAACTGGAGGGCGATTATTTGAGGATGTTGTGAAAGAGGTGGAGAAGAGGGCTTAAATGTATGAGATACGGGTGGCAAGCTCTAGGGTTGAAAAGGAGCTTGCCAGAATTCCAATGGGAGGTCGGGAAAGAATTATTGACCAGATAAGAAAGGTTGCGGAAAATCCTAGGCCAAGTGGCATAAAAGCTCTGGCATCTAATGTTTATAGACTTCGTGTTGGTCCGTGTCGAGTAATCTACAAAGTTTACGACAATGAGAAAATAATCCTTATCGGTAGGTTTGCTCGCAGAAGTGAAAGGACTTACCGAAATTGAGAGAAATTATTTTAGCCTTGCCCTTTGATATAGAGGAAGCCAAGCTTTATCCGTCAACTGAAGCTCTTTGAGGAAGAGGGGAATCAGTAGTTTGGGACAAGCTTCGGCTGTTGCTGATTATTCCCAAAGAGCCTTCATGCGAATCCTAAGGAAAACACAAAATCCCCTTCTTCAACTACCCTGCTGAGGGATAAGGTATCCCCTTGCAGAGTTATATAAGTATGTGCAATTTGAATCGTAGATAAGTAAAATCTATTTGCGATATATTCACCAAATAATTTGACAACATTTATAATTTATTTTATAATCTATTCATAATGAAATAAGAATTTATATACAGTAGGAGGTGGTTACAATGGAAAGATCTTCAGAATCCAAGAGAGAAACCTTCCAACGTCTTGCAACTAAAAGAACAAATGCAGTGCTAGAGCGAATTCGAGTCTTAGGGCATTGTGCAAATCCTCAGTTTTATGAATATAACGAGGAAGATGTTAAGAAGATTTTCCGAGCAATAGAAAAAGAGCTTAAAGTTGCGAAGGTAAGGTTTCAGAATTCGAGCAAATCAGAGTTTCAATTGTAGATTTGCTCCTAGCAAAGAAACAAAGGGGGGGAGCAATATGGTAAAAACCAAGTACGTTCAAATGCCGCAGGATGATATGGCTCAAATTGAGCAGATCGTAAGAGAGTATTGCTCAGAGCCAGCAAAGGGTCTTGCTCATGGCACTCAAAAAGATGCGACGCAAAATGCGGTTGGGGCGAGAGCAGACACAGATGAAAAGACGGCATTCAAAACCTGGCAGTTCCATTTCGAGCTACTAAAGATTGACGGAAGCGACGCACTGAGTTTCTGGGATGAAGGAACGCTGGGGCTGACAGGCGAACTGCTGACGGCAGATGAAATAATGGAAAGAATTGCAGCAGGCACCCTTGGTCCTGATCAGCGGTTATGCCGCTTTCTTGCCCGCTACGTGTCAGGCGCGAATGTCGGCCCTGGCATCTTCGGCAGAGGCAAGCTGATATTCCACGGAGTTTCCAGAACAACCAGCATCTTGGTTGACTCCAAGCGAAGCGACGACGGTATGTATATTGCTCTGGACCGCAGAATTATCGGCAACCGCTTAATGCAGCCTGAGCTCCCCCACTGCGGAGAAGTGGCTGAAAAATTCATAGTTGAGCAGACTGGGGGAGTCCTCAAGCCGCTTAAGAATATAGGAACGAGAGTAACTATCCTGGACCTCGAACCGGAAGTTGCAGATGCATTCAAGCTGTCGTTCTCCTCTTCCTCAACAGCGTATCGCGCCTCTTTTGCCCATATGATAGAAGAAACCTGGTGGGAAATAATTAAGTTCGGGGCAAGAATTTCGCTGAAATACGGCGGAAATACGCTTCAGGCCAGCCTGCATGAGCCGCTTAAGACCATTATTACAGCGGCAGATGGGCAGGATGGCATTAGAGTTCATGACCCATCAAATATTCCGATTACTGCAGGCAACAAGCGCTACCGCATCAAGCAGCTTCGGCTGGTTGTCATGCCCAAACCTCTTGATGAGGAGTACCGAGAGATTTGGATCCAGCGAAAGAGAATGAAGATTGGAAGCATCTACCGCTATATTGATGTCCATCCAAAAATCAGTCAAAGGCTTGCCGGCTATATAATCTTGGAGCACGATCTTGAGGGTCTTGTAGAGGAGGCAGAAGGCACGACACATTATGGATTCAATTTAAACAAGGCCGGAGTCAAACAGCTCAGGCAGGCACTGCGGGCAGAATTGAAAGAATTTGAGAACAAACTGGCGCTTGTTCCCGTGAGCGAGGATGTAGCCTCACAAAAGCGGCTGTTTGATTCCATGAAAGAAATAAGTGAATATGCTCCTGAGCTTGGACTTATGACTCAGGAGAGCGTGGGGATCAGAAGGTCTTATGCAGAGATTATTGTGAGAAACTTAGGGCTGCCCAATGCTGGCACACTGCGGATTGAGTTTGAAGATAAGATAGGCCCAATTGATTACAGCCTAATCAGCACCGCTTCAACTTCTCTTATTGGGGTCTTCCGGGTTGAAGCGAAGCAGTACGGCCGACCATCAGTGCAGCTGTATGAGCGCAAATGCAACTTAGGGCCAAGTGGGAGCGCAGATATTTCGGTGCCTAAATTTGATGTAACCCACGATCGTTTTGAAGCAGGGAAGTCGCTGGACATTGTTGCTGTCTATTCTGATCCAGATACGGGGAAGAAGTTTGCTGCCCTAACCCGAAGGCTATATTTAGGGATGAATCCGCCCGAGCCTACGAAAAGCCCAGTCGAGCTCTCTGTAACATGCAGATTCCCGCGGAAGAAGACCAGGAGAGTTGAAATATCAGAAGTCATCAGGAACATAAGAGTAAAGGCGACCAATACGACTCCATTCGACTTGAAAGTTCGTTTAACTTCATCAGTGAGGCATGTAGAAAACAAAAAGACGGGAAGGCCGACAGCCCCCCTGTTTACTCTATTTGAAGAAAAAAGCATAGTGCTAAAAGGTCAGACTGACCACATAGTCTATATTGATGATATCGATATCACGCCCGACAAGTTCTCCTGTGTTCACAATACAATAGCGTCAACCGGTGAACGGGCCTGCGACATCTTCACCACTGCTCGGCTGGCTGAGGACAGTCCAGAGCTGGAACTGCCCCGCGGGTGGACACTTGACAAGGTGTCATTACCCTTCTATCTGGGAGTTGACCCGCCGGGGTTCAATATCTTCCGAGACTGCCAGCAGTCTGTTGCTCCCACAGATGGAAGACCTTCCTGGTATGACGGCAGTGCTGAAAGCGGCTATACTTTCTATCTTAATGTGGGCCACTATAACTACTGCTTCATAGAGAGCAGAGGCGATGAAGCTATACTGGGGCAGTACGGGAAGGAGCAGATGCTCAGGCAGGCGTACCTGATTGCGTTCGAAAACGAGGTATTCAAGGGACCGGCTACAGAGTTCAAGGACAAGCTGACGGCAACTGACTTGCCGTTTCGTGAAGCCGTAAGCATCTATGACCGCATTGTGGGGAATGCTCTAAATACAATAGGTAGGAGGTAGGCGTGACGGTACTCGTTCGAAAGGAGCCCGACAGAATATATCAATCCCTTGGAAGCCTGGGGTCGACTGAGCAGGACCGGAGCAGGGCAGATAAGCTTGACATGGCGCTTGAACAGCGGATAGAGCGGCTACTTAAGGATTTGAAAAGGAAAGGGCTGACACCCGAAAAAGCTGGAAAGGGTAGCACTGCAGCCTACTGGGAAGTGGGCAGAGTCCTGCGTGACGTGGCAGATAATGAGAGGCTGCTTGACAAGGCAGAACTGCCTCTGTTTTGGCAGAATGCAAAGATGTATATTCCTGCTGAACTGCGGTACAGAGACCGGGGTCCTTACCGGGAGCACCTCTGGTACTGCTACCGCCTTGGTGGCTACCCAAAAGAGCTCGCGGACAAGATGAGCTGGGGTGAATGGGTAACAATATTTGACTCTACGGGGATTAATCAGGAGATTCGGTTTGACGGATGGTTCAAATCTAAGCTGTCTGAGCAGCAGGAGCATATAGGACGGAGCTGGATCCGCACGTTCGCTCCGTGTGTTAATGTGATGCTTGGCAACATCTATATGCCTGATCTATCGAAGACAGAACTGTTCTCCTGCTACGAGGCAGCTTGGCAGATCGTGGCAGAAGCACACGCCCTGAGGGAGAAGAAAGGCAGCAAAACCGGTGATTTGGTAGGAAGAAGAGAACTGCAGGCCAGCATTAAGTCTAATATGGGGCTTTTGGGCGGCGTCATGGAGGGCGCCCTGTCAGTCGGCGAATATGCTCACAAAATCCTGGCCGATGTTGGAGGGTAAAGATATGATTTCAACTTAAGTATGTTTCATATATTTATTGTAGCACAGAAATTTGACGCTCCCAAAAATTGTTTCTTACAGGAGGTAGTAATGAAAATGAAGACTGACCTCTTAGGCGAGATTGAAATATCTAAAATTATTACAGATGAATGGGAAAAACATAAAGTAGGTTACGAGGATATTGAAGAATTCATAAGTGAAAATGCATATGACTTCTTGATGCAATGCCAGGGCAAACTCGTAGATAAAGAGTTAGCCATATTCCTTTGTAACTATAACATTGGCATTATACCTGCTTGGGGCGGATACCATGCCGATGCTCAATTTAGTTTTGAGGACAGTGGACACAAATATACAGTCCTAGCATTTGGTTGGAATGATGATAGTGGCAGACCAAATATAAATATGATTGCATATAAGGAAGTGAGAAGCAAGGAGAGCTGACTATTTCCCAAACAAAACTCTAATTCTCTCTACATAACATTTGTCATCTCCCTAAAATATACAGGCACTGCTTAGCGCATACACAATCCGAGCATTTGGGATTGTAATGCCTGCATACCAATGCGCAAAAGTCGATTAGAGCATAATTCCAATCTCTGCAGTCTGCTGACTTTCGCGGGAGCAGGTTGTGTGCAATATGCCAAATTTCGTGATCGGTCCAAGCTCTTGGGCGCTGAGACTGTATCCCAAAAAAGCGCTCCAAGATTCGGACAATATTTGTGTCTACAACGGCTGTCCTCCTGCCAAAAGCGGCGCTCAGCACAGCATTAGCAATGTATTTTCCTGTGCCCGGTAGCCTCATAAGCTCAGCCTCTGAATCAGGAACATGTCCTGCGAATTTTTCATTGATATCTTTCGCAATATTGACTAGCCTCCAAGCTCTGTAATTAAGACCAATCTTGGAGATAAACTTCTGAACGTCCTCCGGTTTGGCCTTCGCCAGCTCTGAGGTATTAGGATAGCGCTGTATAAACTCTGAGTAAACGAGGGACACCTTGCCGGCGTCTGTCTGTTGAAGTAGCATCTCAGCTATAAGTGTGCGGTAGGGATCATTGTTTTCCCTCCAAGCAAACCTACGCTTGTTTTGGCCAAACCAGGTGATGATCTGCCTGCGGAAAAAGCGCTTGGCATAAGTCGAAATTCCTTTGAACTGCTCCACTGGACCAGTTTCAATCATCTAAATCCCCAACATTCTCCTCACCGATTTTGCCACCGCTTTGGCTAGAAGTGGAGGTACAGCATTTGCCACCTGTTGTTGCTGATGCAAAAGGCCCCCGCAGAATATAAAGTCATCTCGGAACGACTGGAGCCTAGCTGCTTCTCTGACTGACAGGCCTCGATTCTCACGGGGATGAATCAGCATACTCTTGCGGAAATTG
>Ga0315545_1002228_pt1 | contig 17734 bp, 17 predicted proteins | sample SalMarSW160210MG_FD_203096 | JGI IMG/M metagenome (GOLD analysis project Ga0315545, IMG submission 203096) | Salt marsh sediment microbial communities from the Plum Island Ecosystem LTER, Massachusetts, United States - Salt Marsh Sediment SW1602-10 ...
CGATAAGCTGATAACATTGGGCAAAAATGAAGAGACGGTAAAAGGGGATTTAAGATTGATCACCCTCATCAATGCCCAAAATGAAATCATCCAGTTTTTGACCAACTCGTATGAGTGCATACGCATCGTTTTGATCTAAAAACAACAGAGATAGCGGAAATATATAGAAAAAGATGGGACATTGAATTGTTTTTCCGATGGGTAAAACAATATCTAAGAATAAAAAGATGCGTATGCATTCATACGAATTTCTAGGAACCAGCCCCAATGCGGTGTATTCACAAATATACATAGCTTTGATTACTTATCTGCTAACCGTTATGTTCAAATTAAGACTAAATAGCAAATTATCCAATTTAGAAATATTCAGAATTATAAAATACAATCTTTTTCAACCCATTAAGAATGTTTACCTATATGATGGCTACGATTAACGCAACATTATTGGGACTGAGGGGGATTGTAAAAGATTGTTTCTCCCAACATGGCTAAAAATTTGTCACGTTAAAAAGTTGATAACCATAATTGGGTAACTACCTTGTTCTACAGTTTAGTCTGTCTAAATTTTGATCTCATAAATTCTATACTTTTTATAAAGCTTAGCGCCCAGAAGCTTAAGCGCCCGATTCATCAGGGTGTTGTCCTCCAATACCCACGACATCTCAGCCCAGGTGTATCCTCTTTTTACTCCCACATTATAAGTCTCCACATAAAAGACCGTATCAATTCCTCTTTTTTGAAACTCAGGGACAACCCCCATGGTGATGATGCGAAGGCCATCAATTTTATTTCTTATTTTGGTATGCCACAGCAGTCTGAAGATTCCGAATGGGAGAAGTTTTCCGTTCAATCTGGCAAGCACCTGATTGAAATCGGGCAAAGCCAGAGAAAAACCGGCTGGCTTGTTGTCCACCTCGGCGATGAAGACCATATGGGGATCCACGATCTGTTTTAAATTCTTTGCCAGGTGATCAAATTCCTCGTCGGTCATGGGGATAAATCCCCAGTTTTTGCTCCAGGCGGAGTTGTAAATTTGCTTGACTCTTTCCACCTCATTTCTAAACTCTTTCATATTGATATTTCTGATCTTAATGTTCTCTCTTTTTTTAATATTCTCTGCCATCCTCACCACCCTTTCAGGCGTAGGCAAACTTTCATCTATAAAGTGAGCATACAAATCTTTAGCTTTGACCATGCCATAACTTTCCATAAAATTCAGATAGTATGGGGGATTATATCCCATCATGATGACCGGGCGCGAGTCGAATCCCTCCGCTAAAAATCCCCACTCCTCATTGGAGGAGAAATTCGCCGGACCCCGCATGATCTCCATTCCCTTGGATTTTAACCAACCCCGAACCATATCTAACATGATCTTAGTAACTTCGAAATCCTTCACGCACTCAAAGAATCCGAAGAATCCTGCCTTCTCCTGATGGAATTCTACGTGATTATGATTAACTATTCCAGCAATTCTGCCCAGGGTCTGCCCATTTCTCTTTGCAAGATAGAGAACCACCTCAGCATGTTTGAAAAAAGGGTTTTTCCTTCTGTCCAGAAATTCTTTTCTCTCCACAATCAGAGGAGGCACCCAATGAGGATCATTTTTGTAGATTTGCCAGGGGAATTTGATGAATTCCATCAAATCCCTTTTTGACTTCACCTGTGTTACCTTCAGCTCTTTGCTTTGCATTTACATTCACGGGATTATGGGCAGTATGTTTTCCTTTACTGCCGTTCTTGGTCGGTTCGTTGTGAAAGCCAAGGGAAGCCATGAGATACAGGATTGGAAGTTGAGAAGATAACTTGAATCAGGACTTAATATGACCTGTGCGCCAATAGGACTTGGTGCTAAAAAACGAGTTGCATCAAGAGGTAATAAAGGCCAATCATTGTGAATATCAACACAAGAAAAAAACCACCCATCGCGCCACTGAACTCGGAAATGCGTTTCCTAATTAAACTCCTTAGGCGGTCTTTAATCTCCGAAGCCTGTTGATCTGAGTTGTTCCATCCAGCCAGTAGATTCTGCAGAGGTCTTTTTTCACTGGATAGGATGAAGCCCAAATACCTGTCAACGAAGCCCTCAAAGTCCTCTTTGCTTTCTAGCTTATTTAGGACATCTGGATCCTCTCTAACTAACCTACGTGCATGAAGCTGTTGTCTTACATGGATAAACCCAATGCATAGGATTAATCCGCAGAAGGCTGTAAAGATTCCAACAGGAAGAACTATCCATCCTTTCTTGCCGTCAGACGTAGGTACCTCCAAGGTCTTATTCACAACAGTAAGGCTTTTGATCCCCTGTACACGGCTCGTAATCTGCGGCGTTTTTCCTGAGTAGCCAGAAACATACGAGCAAAACTCTATAAAATCCGTTGGGTTCAATAATGGAAATTTGACTGCAAGCGTGTCAGTATCAATGTCTATTCTGGTTTCCAATAGCTTTGGATCGGTTCTCAGTATCTCGGCTGAAAGAATCTCGGTCCCCCTGCCAAATACAATCGTGGGAAAATGTTTGACATGTTCCTCGACAATGGGACGGCGTCCCGAGTTGATCAAAACGAAAATAAATTTTGTCAAATCTTGTATTTTTTTATCCTCATAGCGAATTTCAAGCTTGTCCATGATGGGGTCATTCTCTAATAAGGAAATGGAAGAAACGATCTGGATTTCAAGGCTCTGCTTTGAACGGAGGGTATCCCACAGAATTGGCGCCCCTATTCCAATAATAGCCACCAAAATACCTAATATGGGAAAGATCGACTTTTTCATCTTGACACTCTATACTCTAGACGGGTGTTCCGTGGCTGGTCTCAAGACACAGAATTCGTGCAGGATTCACCGTCTGTTTGTCGCTATTCATGAACAACACCAACAGGAAGCAAGGGGAATTCTTTTGAATTCTAAATCACCCCCATCTTTTTCCCCACCTTTTCAAAGACCTCTAAAACTTTATCCAATTGTTCGTCGGTATGGGTGGCGGTGTAGCTGGTGCGGAGAAGCTGTGAGCCGGGAGCGACGGCGGGGCTGATTATGGGATTGACAAAGATGCCTTCATCCGAGAGCATCCTCCAGAAGCCAAACGTCTTCATGTTATCACCGATATATATGGGTATGATGGGGGTCTGGGTGCTTCCAATGTCAAATCCTAGAGATTTAAACTCTTTATGCATTCTTCGGGTGATCTTCCACAGTCTTTTTCTTCTTTCTGGCTCGTTTTCGATGATATCTAAAGCCGCCAGGCAAGCTGCCACCGCGGCAGGTGGCGGGCTGGCGGAGAAGATCAGGGCGCGGGAGAAGTGCTTTATGTAATTGATCACTCTTTCGCTGGCAACAATAAAACCACCTAACGAGGCGAACGATTTGGAAAAGGTGCCCATCACCACGTCCACCTCATCATTTAAGCCGAAATGCTCGGCGGTGCCACGACCGTGCTCCCCCAAAACCCCAATGGAATGGGCATCATCCACCATCACCCGGGTATTGTGCTTTTTGGCTAACTTTGTGATTTCTGGCAGATCGGCTATATCCCCCTCCATGCTGAACACTCCATCCACTGCTATCAGCTTTCCCGCACTGTTGCCGCAATTGCTTAAAACGCGCTCCAGATCAGCCATGTCATTGTGTTTGAATTTCACCACAGTTCCAAAGGAAAGTCGGCAGGCATCTACTATGCTGGCATGAACTGATCTGTCGATGACCACATAGTCTTTACGGTTCACCAGGGTGGCAATGGTTCCCAGATTGGTCTGGAAGCCGGTGGAAAAGACTAAGGCGGCTTCTTTTTTCATGAACTTAGCCAACCTTGCTTCCAACTCTTCATGCAACTCCAGAGTTCCATTTAAGAATCTGGACCCGGTACAGCCTGAGCCAAACTTTTTCACCGCCTGTATAGCGGCTTCGTTCACCTTAGGATGTGAAGTCAAACCCAAATAGTTATTGGAGCCGATCATGATCATCTTCTTTCCTTCTATGATCACCTCGGTATCCTGACCGGAGGAGATGGCGCGGAAATAAGGATAGACTCCCAACTTTTTCACTTCATCGGCTTCAGTGAAATCTCTGCATTTTTCAAATATGTCCATTTTCTCTCAGAATTGTGCTCTGTCAATTTTTTAAGGATTTGCAGTTTACCTTTTTGTCAAAGCCAAAATGTATCTCTTGCGATTATTCTGGCATTCTATCTTAAAAAAATACCGCCCAATTGTCAAGGAAAAAAGGTGACAGATTTTGCAGACGAGGATATGCTCTTCCCGTGATTTCCGATGTCATGGATCCTTAAGCTATTCCTCTTTCTTGTGAACAGTCAAGAGATCCACTCTGAAATCATCCAAAAATTGTGAGATGTTTTCAGCTTGCCTGTCCTCGTAGCGTTTCTGGAAAAGTTTAGCAAAAAAAGTGGCACCAGAAGGAATCTCCTTTTCCGAGATGCCGCAATATGTGCCGTCGGAAATGTGGGCAATCTTCATTCCCAACTTGCTCCCGCCGAAAAGCCCACCACTTTTGGTTTTACCATGGGCAGGATTTATCACCAGGATGGGTATCTTCTTTCTTCTAAAATCTTTGGAAATCTTTAGTGTCTTTTGGTAGGCAGGTTCTTCCAACAGATCGGCATACTTATGAGTTAGTGGCTCAGGAAAACAGTCACTTAAAAGAACGGCAAAGGGTATGAAGTTAGGGGATCTTCTTTTCTCCTGTTTAAACACTTCCAGGGCTTTTTTGAGCCCATCTGCCAAGGGGGTGAAACCTGACGGAGAAAGACGGGTCAAATTCCCCAGGGTTACTCTCAGGTTGTTAGTAGGGTGATTCATGATCCGAGCAGATTTTTTTTGAAAAGCGATCAAACCTAAACGGTCCCTGTTTCTATAAGCGTCGCGGTACACAATGGAAAGAGCTTTGGAGATGGCGGGAAGGAAGTGATAGGTGGAATAACTGGCATCGGTGATCAGAACCAGAGTAACCGAACTTCTTCCGTGTCTGACCCAAACTCTAAGGTCGGAAGCTTCCAATTTGACTTTCGGCTTTTTTTCGCCTTTTCCGCGATTCACCAAAGCCGTAATTATGCTGGGAACAAGGGCGATATTCTCCTGGGGTATGGTCTTTGGTTTCTGATAGCCGGTGGGTCGCCCCCGGGTGGAGGTGGTAAGGCTTGCCGCTCGTTTACCCACAAACTGCCGCAGTTTTCGAGGAGGAGCCTTCTTAGAAAGTTTAATCTTCCATCGTTCAAAATAGGAGGTCAGCTTATGCAGTGCCTGTTGGGGATTAATCAACGGCACCCTGGCGACAAGCTGTTTTAAAGAGGGCTTTGGAAGAGATTCTTCACTGGTTGGGGTTATGAGTTTTTTTTTACTTTGGTCTCTTTACCAGGTTCGGGGATACCTTCGCCCTTGGGTATGGAGACTTGAGCACCGACTTTTTCCTTCCATAGAGATCCCCATTTTCGGGAACTTTCCTCAAAGGCATCTTCAATCTCTTTTTCGACGGGTGGAGGCTCAAGGCCACCTTCGCGGGTGCGATGGGAAAGTGTTAGAAACGCAGACTTCAAAAGGTCACCTTCTTTGACTAAGGTTCTGTTATCCAAAGCGGCTGCCGCACAGGCGGTTTTGGTAATCACGATGTCAGGGCGTTGTCCGTCTACCTTTAGTTTAGCGCAAATGGAAGCCGCAATATGGTAAATTTCCTCCCGAACTTCAACTTTAGGAAGAAGAGCTTGGGCGTTTGCTATTTTCTTTTTTAGCTTTTCCGCCGTGTCACCGAACCGGTTCTTAAAGCCTATAGGGTCTTTTTCAAAAAGGAGGTTGTTTTTGATTATCTGAACTCTTGCCTCCTCGTCGTTGACCGTTTTAATCAGACTGGAGAGAGGAAATCTGTCCAGAATCTGCGGACGAAGTTCCCCTTCCTCGGGATTCATACTTCCCACAAATACAAAGCGGGTCGGATGGGTGATGGAAAATCCCTCCCGCTCAATGGTGTTCCATCCCATGGCAGTGACGTCCAAAAGATCGTCGGTCACGTGATCGGGCAACAGATTGATCTCGTCTACATACAAGATATTTTGATTGGCCTGAGCTAACAATCCGGGTTGCAATGCCTTTTCGCCATCTTTTAAGATTCTCTGCACGTCAATGGAGCCGATCAATCTATCCTCAGTAATGCTTAAAGGAAGGTTGATCACTTCCATTTTTGATTCCTTTTTGGGAACGTCCTCTGCTTTTTCAAATCTTGATCTGCATGATTCGCACCGGTTGGCCGGGTCTTGAAAAGAGCATCTGAAGGGACAGTCGGCAACCACCTCCACCGGTGGCAGGATGTCGGCGAGAGCATAAACCGCCGTGCTTTTGCCTGTACCTTTGACGCCTCTGATCAAGAGCCCCCCAATTCGTGGATTCACCACGTTCAAGAGTAGACCTAACTTGAGATCATCTTGCCCCACGATGGCACCGAAAGGTAATGTGAAACTTCCCCGTTTTGACACGTTTCGTTCCTCTTAGCGAATTCCATACTTGGTAACGTTCTGAGATAAGTTTACAGCTTGCGTGAATGAAAGTCAACAGAATTCTGGGTAGTGTCCTAATTTGAAGAAACGACACTATTTGAATCAGCCTGCTCAAAAGTGCATTATTTAGTAAGAATTTAACAATTTTTTATTGACAACACTCTGGGATACACGTATTTTAAGATAGGAAGTGGGACATAGTTGAAGTAGAGAGCAGCGCACAATTTACAAGTCAAAACTAAATAGGTGAATGGCGAGAGATGACTATTTGTCTTGGAGCAATTTGTCAAGATTATAAGACTATCGTAGTTGCCGCTGACCGGCTGATAACTTCATACTATCCTCCAATAGAATTCGAGCATGGGACTCCTAAAATAGAAAATATTACAAACTCTTTTGTCGCCCTTACTGCAGGTTCAGCCACAGAGCATACAGAGTTATTCCAAATGACAAAAAGTAGAGTCTTTGGTAAAGCTTCCCCCCAAGTTCAAGATATAATCAACGCAGTCAAAGATAGTTTTGTAGGATTACGTATGAAAGGAGCGGAAGAGAAATATTTCAAACCAAAGGGGCTGACTATTGAAGAATATTATAAAAATATCAGATTATTACCAGTTGAATTGGCGATAACGTACGACCGCATCCTCGAAAAGGCAAGCCTCAATATTGATATTTTGATTGCTGGAATAGACTCGACGGGTGCACATATTTATCAAATATCAGATCCTGGTATATCCGACTGTTTTGATGCTATTGGTTATGGAGCGATAGGCTCTGGATATTTACACGCCGCACAAAATTTCATCTTTAACAATTATTTGCCGATATACTCATTAGAGGGGTGTCTGTATGTGGTTTATGAAAGCAAACGTGTATCAGAAAAATCACCAGGTGTAGGCGAGGCAACCGATATGGCAATAATAACCAAAAATTCAACAAGAACAGTCGACGACAAAATCATGAAAGTGCTGTGTGATCTTTACACGAAAAAAATGAATGAACGGAAACCTATTTTAGACGAAGCCGAACAAGCCCTAAAAGAAGTCCTCACCGAAGGGGATTCCGATGCCTAAAACTACTGAAGAAAATAAGAAAGCAGTAAGAGAGGAAAAACGATTTGGAATAATGGATCACCATACGGCTGAAGCATTAAGGGAGTTAGCTATAGAAAAATATTTGATAATCGCCGAAGAAACAGATAGACTTCTAAAAAAGCGGAAATCTCCCAGAAAGCTTCAGTTGTAGCTAAAAATCCGCTACGCCAATTCTATCCAGTCTAATCTGTGCTGTTTTTATACTTTGCCGCTCATTAACAATTCCTTCCAATCCCAAATGTGATCCGTTATACCCGCAAACATAGCGGGGGTCATTCTAAGATTTTGGTGTATACACATTAAGTTATAGTAAAAGAAGTGCAAGTCAAGAGCACATTTCAGATTTTTCAGCTTTTTTGAAAAGGCGTTAGTTAGTCGGGTAAACCTTCGCATCTGCATACGCATGGTAAGATTTTGTCTTTTCACAAAAGAAGTAGAAATGTGCTCAGGGTTGGGTTTTCCGGTGATCGGCTTTCGGGGATGTGCCCAGATGGAAAAAATAGGACACTACCCAATTTTGACGGGTATCTGCATTTGCTGATGAGGCATGATCAGCTGTTGCAGTGCACGTCCCCCATCATCAGATCATGACGCCACCTCGCGTGCCGTGAACCTATTATCATAGTACCTAACCGCGCATCCGATGTTTTGTCACTTCATACAGAAGAATTCCACCGGCCACAGCCACATTCAAAGATTCAGCTTTACCGTAAGTAGGAATATGAATGATCTGATCGGAAAGCTCAAGCAACTTCCTGTCTAATCCCTCCGCCTCGTTGCCAATCAGAAGGCAAATCTTCCCTGAAGCGTCTAATTTATGGTTTGATAAGCTCACCATTTTATCAAGGCTTTTGCCTTCTTTGACATCTGTGCTAAAGATTTTAAATTTTTGTTTCTTCAACTGAAGGATGGTTTTCTCTAAGTCAATCTCATCAAAAACCGGCAGGTGAAAGATCGATCCCATGGTAGAACGCACCACTTTGGGATTATAAAGCTCCACCGTATCATTTGACAACAACATCGCATCTACCCCGAAGGCATCTGCGGTTCTTATCAGTGTTCCCACATTCCCCGGATCGCGGATCCCATCTAAAGCCACAATAATCTTCAGGTTCTTCTCCCACAAATCTTTCACGGGATGTTTCTTTGTTTTTGCCACACACATTATTCCCTGAGCTGTCACGGTATCTGAAAGCTTGCTCATAACCTGGCTTTTTACCGGTATCAACTCAGCATTTGACTCCTGCAGTTTTTTCAAAAGTCGTTTCCCTCTGGCTTTCCCTTCAAAAGACCTGGTGAATAGAACCGACTGGATTGGCCAAAAGGAGTCTGCCGCCTCCTCACAAAGGCGCAAGCCCTCGATCAAAAATTTCTGCTCTTTGCTTCGCCCTTTCTTGGTTTTGAGCCTGGAGAGTTCTTTGAGTTTTTCTTTGGAAAGCATAAGAAAATTCAGATTGGTCCTGTGCGTTATTGAACTATTCACTTTTAGGCAGACTATATATTAAACAAAAGCTCTAGGCTCTTTTTGGTCAAGCTAAAGTCATAGATCCCGCTTCGGCGGGGCTTGACACTCCAGATCAACGTGTAACCTGGAGTGTCTGCCTTCAGGCAGACCATTGGTCCGGCTAAAGCCGGACACTCCAAAATCTTCTTATTTTTTTGCTTGTCTCCTCAATGGAATGTTCTGCCACCTTTCTTTTCAGCTTACGGTAATTTTTCATACCGCCATCGTATTCCTTCATCCATCTTCTCGCAAATGTGCCATCTCCGATCTCTTTTAGGATTTTCTCCATTTGCCTTTTCACCCGTTGATTTATAACTCTTCTCCCAGAAAGATAAGAGCCGAATTCCGCAGTTTTGCTGATTCGGTCGAACATCCCAGCTATGCCGTAGGATTTGATGGTGTTCACAATATAGTCCAGTTGATGAACACATTCCAGATAAGCATTTTCCGGAGGAAGCCCGGCATCTACTAAGACATCAAACCCAGCTTTTAAAAGCTCGGTTAATCCACCGCACAAGACTGCCTGTTCTCCAAAAAGATCACCGATGGCTTCATATTCAAAGGTGGTCTCAAACGCCCCCACTTTTGTGCATCCGATAGCTTTGGCATAAGCTAAAGCCTTCTTTTTGGCATTTCCGCTTTTGTCCTGTTTTACCGCGATGAAACAGGGAACCCCCTTCCCCTCCAAAAAGAGTTTTCTTATCACCTCCCCCGGAGCGTGCGGTGCCACCATGATCACATCCACAAAATCGGGCGGAAGAATCAACTGGAAATGAATGGAGAAACCACAGGCAAAAAGCAATGTCTTGTCGGGGGAAAGATTCGGTTCAATCTGCTGATGGTAGATTTTCTGGTGAAGATGGTCAGGTGCCAGAATTGAGATCAGATCCCCTGATCTGGTGGCTTCTTCAGTTGAATAAACCTCAAAACCATCTTTGTGAGCTTGCCGGATACTTTTGCTTTTTTCGGGCAACCCGATTATGACATCAAGGCCAGAGTCCCTGAGATTCAGTGCTTGTGCTCTTCCCTGCTTGCCATAACCGATCACAGCTATTATTCTATCTTTAAGGTATTTTAAATTTGCATGCTTATCCGTGTATATTGTGAAGGCGGTCTTTTTTCTCATTTGTTTCCCATGTTTCCTTTTTGAAGAATATAGTCGGATCAGTCTAGCTTGTCAAAAGTAAATGAGCAAAAACTCAAAATACCCAATTACTTTCCTTTTGTAAAACCGGATTAAGAAGTAAGGATAACAAGGAAGAGGAGGGTCAAACTTATGATTGCCAAAGGAAAAAGTATTCTAAGCATGATGAATGTAATTACCCGAAAGAGCTGATAAAGTATCCAGCATCCCAGAAGAATCACAAAAAGATGAAGCCCCAACTGTCCCCACATGCCCAAATGGGCATTCACCTGCTGGCTGAGCTGAGAAAACCAACCTACAAATAGCTTAAGAAAAGAGAGCACTGTCTGAAAGATGTGATCCCAGGGAATATTTATATACAGGGACACCGTCTAATTTCCTTTCTTTGTCTCCCGGCAACAACATCCCCCTTTTGTTGCGGGCAACTTATCTGTGCTCACCCTCCCACAGGCGAGCAATCTTTATTCAAATTTAATAAAACAATTTCTTGAGATTTGTCAAGGCTTACTCTTGGGGTCAATGAGAAAGGGATTTTTTTCCCGCTTTAGAGAGAGTTATGTAAACTTACTTCTTGCTTTTGTATTGTTGATGATCGCAAAATAGAATGACAATTAGAGCTATGCTAATACAGTCAGTCGACCTTGCGAAATCCAATAATTTCCTCTCCCTCGATGGGAGAGGATAAAGGAGAGGGTGAAATAGAGTTTGCACCCCTCACCCCGGCCCTCTCCCACAAGGGGAGAGGGAGAAAATTTGTCAATTTGATTTACGAAATTCAATAGTAACTATCTGATCCACATCTGTGCAGGTATGCTCTAACTTTGATCAAACCAGGGATCTTATCTCGCAACAAGCGAAGCGGGGAGCCTCGCTCATTAGCAATGTGTTAACCATAACAGAAGCTTCTTGCGAAGTGATAAAGTAGGGAAATCCTCCCCAGTTGCTGGGCTGAGAAAGCAAAAAACAGGGAAATTCTTCCCCGTTTTTCTCTTGACAAAAGCGGAAAAGAGCATATAATAAGTGAATTGTGCTCGGTGACGTTTTAAGGAGGTTTGGAACACAACTATAGTGGAGGAAGATGATGCATGCTGAGACTGATGTGGTAGATTCTATAATCCATAAATACGGAACAAAAAAGGAGGCGTTAATACCCATCCTTCAGGATATTCAGTCTGATCTCAACTGGTTGCCGGAGGATGTGCTTAAGGCTGTTGCCGAGAAATTGCAAGTTCCTCTCATATCGGAGGCGGCATCCCAGATAACGGGAAGTTTAAAGCAGTTCAAACCGGAGGACCTTCCGGCGGGTGTATTCCCAGGCAACTTTTGAGTCTGCCAGTAGACTACGACTCCCTTACCCAGGCAGGTTCAATAATGGACTCAGGCGGTATGATTGTGATGGATGAGCGCACTTGTATGGTAGATGTGGCAGAGAAAAAAGTAAAGAATCATAAAACAAAACAAAAAAAGGGAAAGAGATGAGTAACCAAAACCCATTTAAGATTGCACAAAGGCAATTAGATGAAGCCGCTGAGAAGCTTGGGTTAGATAATGCTACGCATGAGCTTTTGCGCTGGCCTCAGCGTGAATTTCACGTTACCCTGCCGGTGAAAATGGATGATGGTACCACCAAGATATTTCATGGTTTCCGTGTCCAATATAACTCAGCGCTCGGACCGACAAAGGGTGGCTTACGCTGGTGTCCTGAGGAAACCATTGATACCGTTCGTGCTTTAGCCGCCTGGATGACATGGAAGTGTGCCCTCATAGATGTTCCCCTGGGTGGAAGCAAAGGCGGGGTTATCTGTAACCCCTTAGAGATGTCAGAAGGGGAGAAAGAACGCCTGGCAAGAGCATACATCCGAGCCATCGGTCCTTATCTGGGGGTACACAAGGACGTGCCAGCTCCGGATGTCTTCACCACCCCTCAAATTATGGCCTGGATGATGGACGAATACGAGGCGGTTATGCATGAATCCCACCCCGGGGTGATCACTGGAAAGCCTCTTCTCTTGGGAGGCAGTGAGGGGCGTATGGATGCAACCGGTCGCGGTGGTATCTACACCGTCCGTGAAGCCTGCAAGGCTTTAGGGTTCGATCCCACGGGTAAATTTGCGGTGCAGGGATTTGGGAATGTGGGCAGTTTCGCCGCCTTACTGCATGCGGATATCTTGGGCGGTGGTAAAATGGTGGGAGTATCTGACATCACCGGGGGTGTCTATAACCAGGCGGGCATTGATCCCAAGGAAATGGCAGAGCACGTGCGAAAGACCGGAGGGGTAAAAGGTTTTCTGAAAGGAACGCCCAAAACCAATGAGGAAATCCTTGAACTCGACATTGACATTCTTTACCCAGCAGCGATTGAGAACGTAATTACCAAGGAGAACGCCGCGAAAATTAAGGCAAAGATCGTATGTGAGATGGCGAATGGACCCACAACGCCGGAAGCAGATATCATCTTACATGAAAAGGGCGTCCATGTCATCCCCGATATCCTGGCAAACGCAGGAGGGGTGACGGTCAGCTACTTTGAGCAGGTTCAGAATACCTATAACTACTACTGGTCTCTGGGGGACGTTCAGAAGCAACTGGATGACAAAATGACCACTGCCTATGGCAAAGTGTATGAGATGCATAAGGAGAAGAGGGTCCATATGCGGATGGCGGCTTATATGGTCGCAGTCGCACGTGTGGCCGAAGCGGTGAAACTACGGGGCTGGGTATCTTGAAAGTGCCATCATAAATAAGAGGAGATTTGAAATGAAAACAGTTGGATATCTGGAAGGAACTCACGCATTATACCTTACCAGACTAGTGGCCAAGGGGATAGATACCATTCCTCTGAGCAATGGAGCGGACAATCATGGCAAATACGTGGGACTTCTAAGTAAAAGTGACAATATCTCGTTAGTGATTGGATACCTGCACAAGGTTATTCCCACCGCTGAACACGGCATAGCGCCTAAAGACATGCTGTACTCCTGCAAGCTGCATAAAATCCCGGTGATGCTCATCGTTCCCACGGAGCTTCAAGCGGATGCTAAAAAGATCCTCAAGGAGGCGGCAGACGACGTGATGCTGGTGGACCCCTCGGACGTAGATGTGTGGGAAATGACCATGAAGATTCTGGGCTATTAGCTTTTGTTTTCTTGCAGGCAAGCCCGACAAGGAAGCTCAGAAGGAGTCCATCGGTAAGGGTAAGCAACTTGTGTCTGAGGTGACCAAATTTTTTCTTTTATAGGGGTGGGAATTTTCGTATGAATGCATACGCATATCCCGCCCAATGACTGATTCATTACAGAGTAAATTCTTGACAACGAAGATGGGATTTTGTATTTTCTGGTTAACCTAAAACTATCTCTTACCAGGAGGTGATAAAAAAACCGCCTTTTTGAAACATAAATCTGAAACTTTTTAAATTAAAGGAGAAAAGATGAAAAGAATTTTCATTCTTTCGGTTTTATTGGTTTTTTTCCTATTTGGTTGTGGGAAAAAGGAGGAGGCACAAACTGAAAAGAAGGTAGAGGAGCAACCCGAGCAGGTGACCGAAGCTAAGGAAGAGACCAAACCCATATCGCAGGAGCCGATTGTAAGAGAGAAAAACCCCGTCGTGGTGATGGAGACCAGCTTTGGCACCATCGAATTGGAGCTGTTCTGGGACAAAACCCCCAAGACCGCCGAAAATTTTCTGAGATTGGTCCTCAGCGGATTCTACGATGGCCTCACCTTCCATCGCATCATACCCAATTTCGTCATTCAGGGGGGGTGCCCTGTGGGTAATGGAACCGGAGGTCCGGGATACACTATAGATTTCGAGCAGGCAGACACCAAACATCTCAAAGGTTCTTTAGCCATGGCCCGTTCTCAGGATCCGAACTCAGCCGGCAGTCAGTTTTATATTTGTTTAAAAGATCTTCCTCAACTGGACGGAAATTATGTAGTCTTCGGTAAAGTTATCAAAGGTATGGACGTGGTGGATAAAATCGCTCAAGTTGAGACCGGTCCCAGAGACATGCCCAAAGAGAAAGTGATAATGACCAGAGTCTACGAAAAGACTCAATAAAAATTTCGGTCTTGCTTTAAGCCCCGCCATAGAAGCGGGGCTTTTTTATTAATGAAATTGGTTTTTCTTCCTTTAGTTGCTGGAAATTTCCATAGGTTCGCAGGATCCCCTGCCAGCGACGGGGGAAAAGACAAAAAGCTTAAACCTGGTTCACCAAAAGGTGAATCTCAAGATCCTGCGGACACTCCAATTTCTCCTCTTCAGGTAGTTTTTCAGAGGTCTCACACAATCAGTCTGACAGGATGCGCGGCCAAATTACAGAACAAAAATCTTGAAAATAGAAATTTTTATTATATATTGAAAAAAAACGAGAAAAGAACTTAAGATAAAGGAGTTTTACTTGGAAAGACTCTGGGCACCCTGGCGTGAGAAGTTCATCCTATGCGAAAAACAACCCGGCTGTTTCCTTTGCAGAACTGCAAAGGAAAATCAGGATCGGAAGAATTTGATTCTCTTTCGGGGCAAAAAATGCTTCGTCATCCTCAATCGCTACCCTTATAATAATGGGCATCTGATGGTGGCCCCTTTTCGCCACGTGGGCAAATTAGAGGAGTTAAAGGAGGAGGAGCTAACCGAGCTTTGGAAGATCTCGCAACTTTGTGTCAAAGCCCTCAAATCGGGACTGAAACCGCAGGGGATCAATCTGGGAATGAACTTAGGCAAGGTTTCTGGAGCGGGAGTGGCAGATCATATTCATCTGCACATCGTCCCCCGCTGGCAGGGTGACACCAACTTCATGCCAATTTTTGCGGAAACCAAGATAGTCTCCGTGGGACTTTCCAACACATACAGGGTTTTGAAAAAGGAATTACTTAGAATAGATAAAAAGCACTCAGAGCGGCGGTCGGCGGGCCACCGGCGGCGGACGTAAATGAAGATTCCAAGAAAAGAGGAGCTTTTAAAGCTTCAGGCTCAATACCGCACCGATAAGAGGATCGGTGAAGCTTTGGGGGGTGTGCCGGAGTATCTGGTGGCTTACTGGCGTAGAAAGAAAAGGATCGGCAGATACTCCTTTCCCAAATATCCCAAGGAACAAATTAAAGACCTGTGGGAAAGATACGGCAATGACAAGATCGCTGGAGCTGAGCTGGGCATCTCCAAGTCGGGTTTCTATAAATGGCGGCAAAAATACAATCTCTTAGAGAAACCGAAGGTGCTTAAATTTCAACAGTTGGAGTTCTCCTTGGCTGGGCAGACCGGCATTTCAAAATTAGCCAGTATTTTGATCAAACAGGGCGCAGGAGAACTGACCATAGCCCAGAAGCTTCTGGCTAAAAAGGCAGGGAAAGCTCAAGTCCAGGTGGGAGAGATTGTGAATGTAGAGCCAGATTTAGCTATGAGCCATGATAATGCCGGTCTGGTGATAAAGCAGTTCAGACAGATCGGACAGGATAGCGTGTGGAGTCCGGAAAGAATTGTTATCCCTTTGGATCATCGCGCTCCGGCTGAGTCCGAGAAAACAGCCACGGCACATAAGTCCATTCGGGAGTTTGTGAAGGAGCAAAACATAAAAAACTTCTATGACATAAAAGAGGGAATCTGTCATCAGGTGGTGATAGAGAAAGCTCACATTCTGCCGGGGGAGTTGGCCGTGGGGACCGATTCTCACACCACCTCCTATGGTTGTCTGGGCGCTTTGTCCACCGGAATAGGTGCAACAGAGATGGCGGCTGTGTGGGCAACCGGAAAGATCTGGCTGAAGGTGCCGGACTCCATAAAGATAATCATACAGGGACAGATACCCAAAGGTGTTTATGCCAAAGATGTGATTCTTTACATAATCGGAGAGCTTTCAGTCCAAGGAGCAAGTTATAAGTCAGTTGAGTATTATGGCGACACCGTGGCGAAAATGTCTATCTCTGAAAGATTCGTCCTGTGTAATCTTTCCATGGAGATGGGGGCGAAATTCGCTGTGGTTCCGTTTGACAGAGTTACCAGAAAACACCTTTCCGCCTTAGCCAGCCGGAGATACGAGCCAATCTTCTCTGATAGCAACGCCGTTTTTGAAAAAGAATATGAGTTTGATGTGAGTAGCTTGGAGCCTCAGATAGCCTGTCCTCACAATGTGGATAATGTAAAGCCAGTAACTGAAGTGAAAGGTATAAGGATGGATCAGGTGGTGTTGGGTTCCTGCACCAATGGAAGGTTGGACGATCTGGAAGTGGCGGCAAGAATACTTAAAGGGGAAAAAGTTCATCCGGAGATAAGGATGCTAATTTTGCCTGCCACCAGAACCATATATTTACAAGCCATGAAAAAAGGATACCTCAAAACCTTTTTGGATGCCGGAGCAGTGATCTTGAATCCGGGGTGTGGACCATGTCTGGGGGCGCACCAGGGGGTATTGGCTCCAGGAGAGAAGTGTCTCGCCACCACCAATCGAAACTTTAAGGGAAGGATGGGATCGCCGGAGTCTTTTGTGTATTTGGCCAGTCCTGCTGTGGCAGCCGCCACGGCGATAAAAGGAGAAATCGCCGATCCCAGAGAGTTTGTAAGATGAAAACAAATTTAAAATGCAAAAAGCGAAATCTAAATTTCGACCTTTCGCAGCTGACAAATTCGGATCCAATCACAGGAGATAAGGGTTCTTTCCCAACAGATCAAACAGATAAAATGGGCATCTGTTTAATCCAAAAATCTGTTGGGAGATTATATAAAACGCCATGGAACAGATAACCGGTCGGGTATGGAAATTCGGTGACAACATCGATACGGATGTGATCTATCCGGGAAAATACCTTCCCATAATAGATGCTTCGGAGATGGCTTTACATGCCCTGGAAGGTCTGGATCCCGAATTCCCTAAAAAGATTCAAAAGGGTGACATAATTGTGGGGGGATCAAACTTTGGCTGTGGAAGCTCCCGGGAACAAGCCGCCACTTCTTTAAAACATGCCGGAATCGCCTGCATCGTGGCAAAGTCCTTCTCCCGCATATTTTTTAGAAACGCCATCAATCAGGGATTGGCTCTGGTTCAATCCAGGGAAGCGCCGGACCGGGTCCAGCCGGGTGAGACTATCACCATCAATTTCGCCAACGGAGAGATCGTCACTTCACAAAATCAAAAATTTCCCTTTCCCCCTTTGCCGGAATTCTTAATGGGAATTTTAGAAGACGGTGGCCTCATCCCCCATGTGAAAAAGAGCTTAAAAAGTTGATTTGAAAGTAACCATCACTATCGACATTTTTGAGAACTTCACCCCCTATACCCCTCTCCATTATAGTCATTGATTATTTATTCAATACACAAACCAGTGTAACGAAGAATTTGTGTGGTCGCTAGGCCCCCTCAGGATGACTGAGAATTGTCATTCTGGGAATAATGTCCAAAAAGTATTGCTAAAATTGTAGTTAAGCTGTTTAATGATATCATTTTGTGGATATAATTGTTAAAGCTGTTTAACAAAGGTGTCCTATTATGAGAAAAAAAGTG
>Ga0315545_1002229_pt1 | contig 17732 bp, 19 predicted proteins | sample SalMarSW160210MG_FD_203096 | JGI IMG/M metagenome (GOLD analysis project Ga0315545, IMG submission 203096) | Salt marsh sediment microbial communities from the Plum Island Ecosystem LTER, Massachusetts, United States - Salt Marsh Sediment SW1602-10 ...
ATAGGGTGTGGAATCTGCTTTCAAAGTTGTCCCCCTCGCTTTGGCGCGGTAAAAAGGATTCTTGCTGAACCAGTTCCTCCTCCCATCCCCGAGAAGGCAAGAATTATAGCCAGAGAGGAATGACTGCTACGCCGAGAAGGGATAAAAAGAAGCTACGTCAACTAGGGTTGGAGTGGGCGGTAGAGGACTTGAACCTCTGACCTCCTGCGTGTAAAGCAGGTGCCCCTGTGCGGTTTCAATCAGCTTCGAGCCAAGGGCGTCCCAAAGCTGCTGGAAGGTAGGGGAATCTGGTAAAGCAGGTGCCCTTTGTTTCATCCTTTTACCTCCTTTTCTAATTTACTCCTCTTTTCGTTCCCTTTGAATCTTCTCTGTTATCGCCTCTTCAAGCCACTGCCCTAGAGTTTTCTTTTGCAAAACAGCAGCTTCCCTTGCCTGCTGAAGGGCATTAGGATCTATCCTGATACTGAAGTTCGGCTTTCTACCTGTCTTTGGCCTGCCAATCTTAGCGCTCACAAATTAATCATAATTTAGGTAATACCAAAAGTCAAGTAGTTATGCATAGTTCTTTGGGCAACTTTTTGGAAAGGATTTGGCTCTTGGAGGTAACAAAACAAGCAAATGTTACCTCATAAATTTCGAGCTTCTGTTCAGGACTTAATAGAGCTTATCCTTTCCTGGACTCTTTCCCATGAATCGGTGGTAAGAAAACTCTTCTCCATATTCTCAACCATTCTGACAAACTTATTCATGGGTATCGAGAGTGTGAGCCTATTTGACGGAACCCACGGGCGTGCCGAGACATCAAACATTCCGATAACTGCTCTCGGACGTTGGGACACCCTTTCAAGATAAGGGTATTGCACAATAGTGGAGCAACCAGAGCCAAATGGGGCAAATACGCCATTTGGTTCCGTTTCATCAAAGTTGGCTAGGGTGAAAAGGCCGGAGAGAACATCAGGTGCGGCAAAAAATATGACGACATCCGGATTATCTGGCTCTTCAATCATGTCCCATCTTTTGAAAACGATGAAACGACTTGGAGCCTTAAATACAGGCGAATACTTCATTACTTCCCTCACCAGAGCCGGAGTCTTCTTGTAGCGTTCTCCTTCGAGTTTGCCAGGGATTCCACAGGAAAGGAAATATTCGAAATTGGGCATAATCTTTTCAGTAAAGCCAAGATATCTTCTTCCACCAAGGCAGCCAATGGAATCTGCATTGAAACGTAAAGAACTCCCTTCAAGCACTTTTGATAGTGCCCCGATTACACATCTTGGTACCGAACTAGCTTTGACCAGGTCAGCATGTCCTTCCTCATCAGTGTAATAGAACACAATGGGAAGTTCCGCATCATCAAAATACTTTTTCCAGAGGGTAGAAAACTCCTCTTTGTTTTTTATATCCATATGCTGACCTCCCTGTCTGCCATTACAAATTTCGCGTCGGCAAGATGGCTTATTTTGAGAATTATTCTATGATGGCAAGTAGAACGGGTCACACAAAGCTACCGAACTCTGTTTTCAGAGTCGTAACTGAGCCAATTTCCTGCCCAACTCCCTGCACTCTTGCAGTGTTTGGGCGGATGGTTTACCTGTGGTGACTATTCCTTCCAGGACTTCCTTGAAACTTACCTGTTTCCATTCACTGAACGCACCGCAGATGTGTTCGATACTCTCTATAGCCTCTCTTCCACCACCGCCAGCAGTGCTAAACGTGGTATAGAGCTTGTTACCCGCCCGATCGCCAATCCTCAGCCAGACTCGGTCGAAGAAATCCTTCATTGCCCCGGCCATGTAACGGAAGTTGTTGGGTGTGCCAAAGGCAACGACATCGCAATTAAGAATGTCTTCAGCGGTAGCGTCAGCTGCCTTTTTCAGACTTACCGTGGCTCCGGCCGAGACTGCCCCATCGTAGATCGCTTTTGCCATGGCCTCAGTATTCCCCGTATGGGAATGATAAACAATTAACACTCTCGACATCACTTGGGCAATCCTCCTGTTCCGAGCTATCATATTAAAGACCATGCTCTACTGCTACATTATACTACTGACTCCCTTCAGAACAAAGGTCAGCTTAACAAAATGGACTACTGTGCAAGCGAGTTTTATAGAAAAATGATAAAATTATCCACGGATACAGTAGTAGAAATGGGTTGGAATTGATTGTGGGGTATCATTATCTTCCGTGGATGCTTATATTGGATAATTAATAGTTAATCTGTCTATGATTATCAGAGAAATTTACGCGAGAAGCATTTTGTCCAAATCAAAAGTTTTTGACTATGTGATCAATCCCTACATTGGTTGTCAGCACGGTTGTACCTATTGCTATGCTCGCTTTATGAAGAGGTTCACAGGACACAAGGAACCGTGGGGTGAATTTGTTGACGTTAAGATTAATGCCCCGGATCTACTGCAGCGCGAGATATATAAGATGCCGCCCGGTAGGGTGTGGGTAAGCGGAGTGTGCGATCCCTATCAACCGCTGGAGAGAACATACGAACTGACAAAAAAGTGCCTTGAAATATTGGTTCGACATGGTTGGCCGATCACAATCCAGACGAAATCTGCACTTGTGTTACGTGATGTGAAACTGTTTAAAGGAGCCAACAAGATTGAAGTTGGGCTAACAGTTACCACTGCAGATGAAAGGGTAAGACAGCTGTTTGAACCCAGTGCGCCATCAATTAAGGAAAGAATCAAGGCGCTGGAGGAGCTACATCTTGCGAGCACTAGAACCTATGCGATGATTGCGCCAATGCTTCCCAAAGCGGAGGAACTTGCTGCTAGGCTTAGAGGAAAGGTGGATTACGTATTAATTGATAGAATGAACTACCATTATGGCGATTGGGTATATAGGAAACATAATTTGGAGAGCACCATGAGCGATGACTTCTTCTCCTTGAAAGGTAAGGAGCTCGCCTCTGCTTTTGGAAAACAGGGCATCGAGTGCCGAGTGCTGTTTTGACGGTACCTGGTTGACGGCTTCAGTTTCTTGGCTACATCGCTTAATGAGACACCGGAGGCATATAGACGGGTAAACAATCCGCTATTTTGTGTCTTCTGGCACCTTGAATGTGATCCCCATGCCTCCCCTGTGAACACCCAATGGAATTTGAAGTATTGATTTTGTAACTTTGTGGTGCTACCATTCCAATAAGATTTGAAGCCATCATTTAAGCCAAAAAGACAGGTACTTGATAATTTATGAATGCGGTTGTAATTGTGACTTTAGGAAAATAGAATAACATAAACACAAAGGATGAGATTGATAGCTACAAACTTATTCTGGTGCAATAATTGCGGTGTGCCACTCCTCTCATACTACTGTGAGAACTGCGGAAAACTTGGCATTAAGATATGCTCGGATTTGAAGCCAATGTTTAGCGAAGAGTGCAAGTTCTTGGAAAAAGAAACCGGAAGACTCATACTTGGCAAAGGCTGGCGAGACGGGCTTTGGATGCGATATAAGACTATTTGGTTCAATGGACGGAGGTTCATGCGGCTAGCTGCAGATGGAAAGCCGGTAATATTAAAGGAGTATCTACCAATGGATACTCCAAGAAAACCCCAGAGTCACGTGTCACCAGAAATTCTCTACAGAGCGAATCAGTCGGTCTTAGAGCAGCTTGAAAAGGAAGCGATTTCGTTTGTTAGAGATATTGTGGAAAATTATCCTGGAAGAAAACCCGTCGTTTCGTTTAGTGGTGGGAAAGACAGTCTAGTTACTTCATATGTTGCGAGAAAAGCATTAGGCACTGACAATATCTTACATATGTTCAGTGATACTACTATCGAATACCCTGATACACTTAAATACATTAAAGAATTTCGAGAAAAGAATAGTGGGATTCCTTTCTGTCAAAATTCAAGCGACCATACTTTCCTTGATATGTGTAAGCTCATCGGTCCACCCAGCAGAATAAATGCATGGTGCTGTAGCGTGTTTAAGTCTGCCCCGATAGCTAGTATGGTAAATCAAATCAAGGGCAAACATGGGATCATTAGTTTTGAAGGGATACGAAGAAGGGAATCGGTACGAAGAAGAAATCGTGAGAGAGTGTACATCAATAAAAAGATTGTCCACCAGCTTTCGGCCTATCCTATCCTAGATTGGAGAGAAGTTGAGGTTTGGCTTTTCATTTTGACTAAGGGATTAAGCTTTAACCAGGCTTATGAAAAGGGATTTAGCCGTGTTGGCTGTATGCATTGCCCAAACAATATTCCATATAACGAGTACCTAGTCAAGACTCATTACGTACAACCGGCTCAAAAATGGACAAGCTTTCTTCTCGACTACGCGAAGGAAACTGGCAAAGTGAATCCATCCAACTACGTGATGTCAGGGGCATGGAAAACAAGAGTGGGTGAAGGCCAGGGTAAAAGCTCCGCATATATAAGAAAGGTTCCTTGTTTGAAGAACGTAAACGCGATGCACTTCCTCCTAGACAGGGAAGTGACTGACAGTTTCGTTGACATGTTCAAGCCTTTCGGAAGGATAGAGGAATTTCATGATAATGTGGGTGAAGGATTCATAGTGAAGGAAGCTATTACTAACGAACCGCAGTTTATGGTCAAGAGGGTGAAGGATATCGCCCTGCTCCGGAGGGAGAGCAAGGTTGATCCGAGTTGGGAATTGGGAAACGAGTTCTTGTGCGTTGACTTGCTGACGACAAAAGACTCTCACCACCTGATGCAGGCCATTGAGCGTCAAATAAGGAAGTTTCAAGCGTGTGTCCTATGCGGAGCCTGCGCTGGAATTTGCCCCACAAATGCCATTCTCATTAATCCGCACTTTAAGATTGATGAAGAGAAATGTATTCACTGCCGAAGATGCATAACTACAAAATTCTTACGGGATTCTTGCGTTGCTTTGCATTCTAATCAGCAAACAAGGAAATATAGAGCCAAAGGGAAAGGATAGCATTAGATGATACGGGATACTCAGACTTTCCATCTAGATAGGGTAATTCTCAGTAAAGTGTTGACTTCATAGGAGAAATGGAAAGTGGATCTTAGAAGTTTACCTGAATTCCGGCCACTGTACATATTGCCGGAGGATAATCTACTCGGTGAGGTAATTATCCCCTGTCTGCGAGTAGCCACAGCCTATGACTGCATGACTGGATTCTTTCACAGTGCAGCACTACGCGAAATGGCTCCCGGACTGGCAGATTTCATAGCACGCCCCGAAGGACAAATGAGATTGCTCGCAAGCCCCTATTTAGCTAGGGAAGACCAAAGAGCAATAAAGGATGGTATAACTAATGCGCCTGATATTCTTGCTAAGCGATTGGAGGAGTTATATGGCAGTGCTGAAATCAATGTCAGCGCCTTGCTTAGACACACCCTTGAGTGTCTAGCCTATCTAATATCTATGCATCGGATACGAATTCGATTGGTCCTAGTCCGGGACGGACTTTTCCACCCCAAGATTCGTATTTTTTCAGATGGGAAAAATTATGTTGCTGTACATGGATCCAATAATCTTACAAGAAGCGGCTTTACCACAAATGTTGAGCAAGTAGTTATTTCGCGCTCCTGGACAGGTGGTGATCAAGAGAAGGTAATTCAACGCCTAAACGAAGAGTTTGACACTGTCTGGAATGGCGGGAAACCCGACTACATTCGAACTTATGATTTGCCTCAAGCTTTCAGAGAACAAATAGTTCAAGATTTCTTACCGCAGAGAGTACCAACGCCCGAAGATTTTGAGAAAGCATGGAAGCATGACTCAGAATCTGGCCTGATTTACCCTCCTGAGTTGATTGTTGCAGAACATAGCGACAGTCTGCCTATGAGAGATTTTGAAGTTCCTAGTAATCTTGACTATGAGACAGGTGATTTCGCACATCAAGGCAAAGCAGTGAGGGCCTGGGAAGAGGCAGGTAGACAAGGCATCCTCGAGATGGCCACTGGATCGGGTAAGACTGTGACCTCCTTGATAGCAGCCAGAAGACTTTTTAATGAGGTAAAGCCTATTTTGTTGGTGATAGCCGCTCCTTATCTTCCTCTTGTTTCGCAATGGGCTGACGAAATTAAAAAGTTCGGATTGGAACCTATAGTACCAGGGAATGAAGCACAGAGGGCTCGCAAACTAGCGCGCATTCAACAGCTTGTTAGAAATCTCAAGCTGGGTATATCGGACATAGAGTGCGTCGTGATAACCCACGACCTTTTATGTGATCCAGAGTTTAACACTGAGTTAGGTCGCTATTCAGGACCAGCGATGTTAGTAGCTGACGAAGTGCATAATCTCGGAACGCCGAGCTTCTTAAAAGCACCCCCAAGCAATTTTGGCTACAGGTTGGGATTGTCAGCAACGCCAATTAGGCAGTATGACGAAGTTGGTACTGCAGGTCTTATAGATTACTTTGGCGAGATTGTATTCCAATTCACGTTAGAAGAGGCTATTGGGAAATGCTTAGTCCCTTATAACTACTACGTCCACTTAGTAGAACTGACGCCGGACGAGCTAGAGGAGTGGCTGGAATTATCTCAGAAGCTCAAATCGATGGGATGGGCATTCAGCACGGATCAAGACGATGAAAATGGCAAGCTACCAATAGCCATGCAAAAGTTATTGAACCGCCGTCGTCGTATTTTAGAACAGGCTAATAACAAAGTTGGTCTACTGCACGATATACTAAGTAAGGATGACCCACATAAAGTTAGACATACTCTCGTGTATGCTAGCGACAAGGGCAGGGATCAACTAAAAAAAGTGAATCATATGCTGATGGACGAACTTAGGCTTCGAATTCACCAGATCACACAAGAAGAGACTGGGAAAAGTGATTTGACCGAGGAGTTGCTAGAGAATTTCGCTCAGGGAAATATCCATGTATTAACCGCAATGCGAGTTCTCGACGAGGGTATTGACATCCCAGAGGTATCCACCGCGTTCATACTTGCGAGCACCACTGTAGAACGGCAATGGGTTCAACGACGCGGAAGAGTACTGCGTAAGTGTTCGAGAACTAACAAACAGTTTGCGCATATTCATGATTTCTTGGTCCAACCCCCGCAAGGCGTGGATCGCGACTTCTTTGGACCAGACGTTTTTAAGATCATAAAGAGGGAGCTGGAACGGGTGATGGAGTTTGCTAAGGTTTCGAGTAATGCTGCAGCGCCTGACGGAGCACTGTCAGCCATTAGGCCTATCATTGAACGCTATTTCTGAAGTGATTACGATTCTCGTAACGAGGAGGAGGCATAGCAATGAACCCCAAAAAATTGATAAATACAATAAAAGAAAAGTGTCAAGAAGTTCCGGAGAGGGCTCCAGATTATCGCGCTGCCGTTCTCGATGCGGTAAGTGATATTGTATGGGAAGAACACAAGCACGCAATCCGCGCAACAACGATCCAAAAGACTGTTACAGATTGTTGTGAGGCCCTAGGAGATTATATCCACCGTAATTCGAGAGACGAAAGTGGATAAAGCGAGCCTGCTCGTAGATTTGGAGGAGATTTGACTTTATCAAGCAAAGTCAAGGGGTGAAAAATGAAGTTTCGTAGAGTGAGATTCAAAAATTTCCGCTTGTTGCGTGACCTTGAGCTAGATTTCTCGGTAGAACCAAACAAGCCTTTAACAGTCATTCGTGCTGAAAATGAAACGGGTAAGACCACTATTCTCAATGCGCTCCAGTGGGTTCTATTCGGGGATGATGGTCTGCCTAGTCGAGGAGCTGGTTATCGAATATCTCCCATTGATTGGGATGTGTCAATGTCGAATACTGCAGATATTGAAGTTGAATTGGAGTTTGAGCACACCTTTGAGAGGCAGGATGAAAAGGGAGGTTGGATTGAGTCTACAGAAACCTATTTAGCACATAGAAGTGCCACAGAAGTTATTCGCCAGCTCGAGACGACTAGATATGCTGAGTCATTTAAACTATTCCATAAGGATGAGAAAGGGTATGCTCCTGCCAAAGGAGACGAACTTGTCCTCAGGCAGATAATGGGGAGTAATCTCAAAGACTTGTTTTTTACCGATGGTGACAGAGCTTTGAGTTTTATCACCTCTGACGTCTCAATCGGCATAAAACGGAAGATGGTACAAAAAGCGATAAGGGACATGCTGGGTTTTGAACTCCTACAAAATACACGTGACCACGTGCAGAAGGCACTGAGTCAAATTCGTAGCCAAGTCAGGGAATTCCCTGGAGGTGACGAGCTAACTAGGGTTGCAACTAAAATGCATCAGTTGGAAGAGAAGGAATCTGAGAATGAAAAAAGACTATCTGAAATAGATGAACAACTACAACATATCGATGCTGACATCTATATGGTTGAACAGAAGCTTGAAAGGGCCCTAGAAAAGGGTAATAGGGAAGATTTAATCAGGCAAAAGCAAGCCAAACAAGGTGAGCTAGAAACGGCTCGAAATTATCTCAAAAACTTGATTCGTGAGCATAGTGAATTGTTTCGCAGGGAATCTCTTGGGCAGTTTCTATTGGAGGAATACATTGCGGGCAGCAACCAGATTTTGGATGACCTAAAGGCAAAAGGACGAATTCCACGGACAGCTATACCTATCCTCCACGAACGGCTTGAAATGGGTGAATGTATATGTGGTGAATCTCTCACGCCTGGAACTCCACGATACAAACATATAACAAACCTTATTGTTCAACAAGAAGCTGCTTCTGCTGTCGATGACCGGTTAACCGAACTTAGATTGGTAGCAAGCCAAAGGCTATTACGGCTAAGTGACCCAGAGAATAGCTGGGCTAGAGAAATAAAGTCACTTATTGAACGTCGAAATGACCTTGAGAAACGTATCGCAGGCTTAGAAGCAGAGCTTAAGGCAATCGAAACAAAAATAGGTGACTTGCCCGACATAGACATTAGCTTTCTTAAGAATCAGCGTAATCAGCTCCAAGAGACTAAAGAGAGTTTGGTCCGAGAGCAGGGCGTTCGCCAGCTAAATCAAGACCAATTAGCTCGGGATAAAAAGACTGCCAACGATGAATTAGATCGTCTTGGGTCAAAACAGAAACAATACAAGCGAATACAGTACCGTGTGACTGCTGCCAATGATATTTTAGATGTCATTGCTACATCTTACAAAGCGATCGAGGAAAGCGAGATTCCACGGGTTGGCGCGGCTATGAACAAGTATTTCCTAGAAATGATCGAAGCTGACCCTGAGAATGCGATAATTCGTAAGGCAGATGTCACGTCATCATATGACATAGCTGTCTACGGTCCGCAGGACAGACTTCTGGACACCGACCTTGATCTCAATGGTGCTGCCCGGCGGGCATTGACATTAGCATTTCTATTGGCACTGGCTGAGGTTAGCGATGTCAGGGCCCCCAATGTCATTGACACTCCACTGGGTATGATGAGCGGCATGGTCAAACAATCTGTTTTGCGAACAGCTGTGACTCATACGGCACAACTAATCTTGTTCCTGACCCGTTCCGAAATTGCCGGGTGCGAGGATCTCATTGACCTTTATGCAGGGAGAGTATGCACTTTGACTAATTCAGCTCATTATCCTAGGCAGCTGAAAAATGACCCGGACGGTTCATATTACAGAGTAATTCGCTGCGACTGCAATCATCGCAGATATTGTGATATGTGCGAGCGGATAGCAGACAGTGATAATCCACTCCTGTCCAGACACCCCTAATCTAAGCTTAATGGGAGGAAGGCTATGTCTTACTACAATCCATTCCAAAACCTTGAGTTGAGGATTCCAGAGACCTATCGAGAAGAGGTAGACCGTTTCTGTCAGACCCAGCCAGGAGGAGGAAGTAGGCCATCCCCTGACGATAGCCCTTTTGAGCGCCAGATTGATATTTGGTTTCTCGCGGTATGTCTTGGTGCCAGGAAAGGCAAAAGAACAAAAGTCATTAAGCCCCATCGGTTTATTACTGGAGAGCTTATATCTCGCGATCCCTACCGGGTAGAATTATTGGAACTGTTAGCTATTTCTTTCACGAAAGACCCCTGGATAATTGAAAGACCATCAGAAATCATAGACCTTGCGAACGAGTTGGCGGCGACGGGATTACCCGAGGTGATCGGAATGCTAAATGAAGGAAATGCCAAACCGATATGGAATTTGACCGATAACATTACTGAAATCTTTCAAGACGTTTTGAAATATGAGCGCCCTGCCGACCAGGTTGGAGGTTGATGATGAGATATGCGACACCACCAAAAGTATTTCTTTCCGGGAGACTCGAGTCGAGCTGGCAAGACAAAGTAATCACAGAGGTTCCCAACGTGGAGTATTTTGATCCTAGAAGCCACGAACTTCGTAATTCGACGCAATACTCTATGTGGGACACTTACCACGTCAAGAGAGCTAATATTCTCTTTGGTTACATGGAAAAAGATAACCCTTCAGGTTATGGCCTGGCCACAGAAATAGGATATGCTAGGGGCTTAGGTAAAATGGTCATATTAGTGGACGAGAAATCTCGAGACGATAAGCAATTCAGTAAATATTTCGCGCTAGTAAGAGAAGCATCCGATATAGTCTTTGATTCGCTGGAGGAAGGTATTGCTTTCCTGAAGAAATTCGCTTCTGACAGGTATGTCACGTAAAAGAGCGCTAAGCTGAAGCGAGGATGATACGCAAAGCATAGGAGATAGTGTTGGAGGCACCAGAAGGAAACGAAAAGCTTGAGCAGCCTAACACTGCCTTCTTGTTAAAGGTATATGAGGAATCTTGGGCTCAGGCAAGGCATGTGGATGAGTATATGGAGCGGATGCCCAGATTTTTCCTCGTAGTCGTTGGTGCCGTCACTGCCGCTGTCGCTGCTCTGATTCGATTCTCTGAGCTGACCAGTTTGACGTTTGTCGTTGGTGGAATTGGCTTAATTATCCTTGCACTAATTGGATTCACAGCATCTCTCACTATACCTAGGTATCGGGTAATAAGAAACCGTTACTTCAATGCCACGTACCTAATCCATAAATACTTCGCTGATAAGGAAGAAGACCTGAAGAAGTACATAGGACTTCAAATAGGGGGAACCTTTAAGGGATATCGTCATCCCTTAAGGGTGGACTTCTTCAGATTCATGATGATGGTAATAATGGACTCTAGTCTAATGGCCGCTGGGCTTTATGTATTGCAAAACTCACAAGCTTTGGTAAGTCAACTACCCATGGAGCCGTGGTTATTATGGGCTTTGCCTGTCGAGTGCATTGCGTTCTTTGCGCTGCATATCTGTGCATATTTCTGCATCATAAAATACTACGAATCTGAATACTAAGAAAGCGAAGAAAGTCACGAACAGTACAACCTAAGATTATAATAGCACCATGATTAAGGATAAGGTTTTAACTGGAGCCGCAGGTGAGTATTATGTCGGCTTCCGGCTCACCGCGCAGGGATATGCTGTCGGGCTAACGACCCATGGCACGAGAGCAATCGACATGGTTGTCGCTAACCCTGACACGGGGAAGTCTATAACGATACAAACCAAAACTATGTTAGATGCTTTCGTGCAAAGTAGAAAATGGGGCCCCTACTGGAAGTGGCGTGTAGGTACAACCTCTTTACGACCAGCCTGTGATACTTTCTTTTATGCATTTGTAGATCTAAGGGACGACCCATCTAAGACACCACATGTATTCATAGTGCCATCTGTTCAGCTGACTCCACCTTTGTTAGAGCTATATCCAACAAAGAGGCTAACGAAGGACACTTGGTGCGTTATTTATGAGAAAGATCAGGGTAAATATCTCAATCGTTGGGATTTTATCAGTGCTGCTCTGACCTAGAATTTTAACGATCCATACCACTTAGCTAAGGAGGCGGAAATGCGGAATGACATCTATGAGGAGCTGATTAATGTTGCCCGTTCCCAAAATCTAATAAGTTATGATGACCTGAATAAGCAGCTAAACCTGGGCCTTAATTTCAACATGCCGCCAGATCGCGATCTGATTGGGCAGTGGTTAGGCGAGATATCCAAGCATGAAGTAAAGGCAGGGCGCCATATGCTCTCAGCTCTTGTAGGTCATAAGGAAGGCGAAAGTGTTGGCGACCCAGGGAAAGGCTTTTACGAATACGCTAGGGAGTTGGGCGTTTATAGAGGTGGCGATGACCTAGGCTTCTGGGCAAAAGAAGTGAAATGGCTTCACGAGTATTGGAGTAGCCACTAGTATTGTTTAATAGTTCCCCTGACCTGTATAGTAGGTAAGTCTACCGCGCTAAAACAACCTGCCATAAACATGCCACTCGAGAAACCGAGCATTGTTTCATGGGGAGTTCGACCCCATCTCCCCGACGGCTAGCAAGTTTTTCCTCTTCTTCACATTTCGTCATTTTGTTAAATGCGATCTAAGGAACGTGTTCTCTTGGAGCTCATAACCCGAAAGTCGTTGGTTCGAATCCAACCCCCGCTACCATTGAAATCAGAAAGGGAAGCACAACGCTTCCCTTTCCTTTTATAGTCACCAACGGTCACCATTGTGGAAACATTGGGATGAATATACGGATACAGAAAATTTATCTCATGCCGTTTTGAAATATTGATTTATCACTCTTCTGTCACGGCACATGCTACCGTTCTTTTCACGTAGTGCTAGGGAACCATCAGAACCGATAATCAGTGTTTTGTCATCTTCCATGTGAATACTCAGCTCACCCTCTGAAACTCTAATATATAGGTTCTCATAGTCTGCTTGTGTTCTTGCTCCCCACTGGAGTAGTGCATCCAAAGCTCTACAAACATATGACTCATCCAACTTGTCACCAACAATGACTATTACACCTGGATGTTGCTGGGCTTCCTGCAATCCCTTTACGTCTTTACCTTTGTCCAGAGTGACAAAAACTCTGCCTTGCTTCTTAGCTTGCTTAAGCAAAAGAGAATCATCTGTGCTTGGACCAAGGTCATCTTTTGATAAACGCGCATTATATCCTCTTCCCCACAAGTGAACCATTACCCAATCAGGAACACACTCATCAATATAGAATTTTGCACGTCTACTTCTAATTCTTTGTTTACCCATTGGCTTCGGCGCCCAATATTTATTTTAAATTATGGCCTGTCTTCAAGTTTTCGGATTGCCGCCTCCTGTACCTTAACCCACTTCTCTACCTCCTCAATAATCTGCCCTGCTTTTTCAACAAACTCCTCTAAACTATGGGCGACAATCCACTTTTCTCGAGGCGTACGAGTCATCCCTACCAAAACCGGAAACCGGCCTAGTTTTACTCGCTCTATTTGACTTTTTATAAGTGAAATCTTTCCACCTTGGTCCCACACTCCGTTTTCATCGACCCCTAGACGTGGGGTAGAATACCAAGGTTTTGGCTTAGGCCAAAACAGTTCGTATATCAATTCAAATAAGAGTATCGTCTTCTCCTCAAGTTTATTAAGAACATTGGTAAGCAGGTCCATCTTCGCACGTTCATGTAATTCAGCGAGTGTCAGAAGCTCAATATTGGTTGATTGGGCTGCTGCGTGGGCCCCGGGCTGGCAACCAGATTCTGCTATTAATATTCCGCGGTCAGCACCGACATCGTCAACAACACCCTTGAGGGCAAGCACCTTTTCCTTGGGGATTGGCCTGTTATAAAGCTTGCATTCGATAACCCATTTATGCTCGAGACCGAAACGGCTAAATGTCACCCAGACATCAATCTTGTGGCGTGCTCTTGCACCTTGGACTCTGGCATCCACTTTGGCATTGCAATTTAACTGGCGAAACAATTTTGCAGCTTCTTCCTGATATTCACGCCATGTCATTGTCCACATCCACCAGTGCAGCAATTTATTCAATGTCAGCGAAATGCTCTTTATGCGTGAATGAGTGGAACTACAGTAGTCACTTCTAATATTATGATGAACCCTTTACCCTGCCTCTTCCACTTCGGTCACGTGTGCAATTGCTTGTTTTATCTTGGATATCTGTGTTTCTATACTATCCTTCAAATCATCTGAAAGGTTTCGTATTTCTTCTGTTGCATTTTCTACGTTAGTACATTGCCTTTGAATTTGCGAAAAGGTATCCAGTTTAGTTGCTATTTCTTTTATACCTTCAGCTATCGTCTCAAGAGCTTTCTCTTCTGGAGGTATTTCTTTTGTTAGTCTCAATTTAGCCCACTGATAAGCGATATTCAGTACCCAGGGGACGAACGTATCCGTTTCCTTACTTCCTAGTGCACAAACCAACATATTCCCTCTGAACTCATTAAACCAACCAATTTTCTTGGGCAATGCCTCCTTATATTTTGAAACGAAAATTCCGTATTTGGCTCCTCTGTTTATCATTGCATCCTCTAGGTTCCCAATAATATGTGGTTGCGTTATAGAATCCCAATCCTTTGTTTCTAGTACTATTTTCATATCAGGCATGTCTCTCAATGTAATTAGAAAATCTCCCGCCAAACTGCCTGAGATCTCTCCAAACTCACTAGTTTTTCTTTCTAGTTCATCACCCAGGTGCTTTTGAACGAAATCGCTAAGGATAGCCTCACACGCGTCTTCGAATACGTAACCCTTTAACGTAGTAACTTGAACTACTTCCTCTTCCACTTCCTTTCCTTTTATTAAGTCTCTGATTTTTTCGAATTCGTTTTGTAATCCTTTCCTAAGCTTACCCAAAGGAGAATCATCTATTGCCGGGTCAAAGAGACTCTCTACGGTTCCACCTTTATTAAAATAGTCTCCCAATAAAGTTGATAATTTGCCTAAATGGCTTGTCTTTACTTCTGGGTCAAACATTCTGTCAAACTTGGTTACCATAGAACTAAATTCTTTCTCGACGTAATCCAATTCTTCCCCTACCGCCATCCGTTTTAGACCAATAGCACCTATTTGTATTGCACTAACGATACAATCTATTCTTTTATTTTCATCGATGTTTCTCAAGAAATTGTATAGATTCTCATCTTCTATTTGAACATCCTTAATTGATACTGTTCTACCGTCCTTTTCCAGTATTACCATGCCGTCCACTTTACCAACCTCCTTTTATGTTTACAATCTAGTGTGGTGTATGCCATTATACATCAAGATTGCGCGTGGAACACAAGTCCCAGTTTTTTACTGGTGCACAATCAGCCAAAATGTGCAATTTGGTCTATTTTCTAAAAATATCTCCTAACGGCGAATACTTCCAGTGCTGCTTAGGTAGATCCTCTGACTGTAAATGCGCGTATTTTAGAGTCGTTTGAACACTATCATGTCCGAGTACTTCGTTAAAGACCACGGCATTGTACGCTCAATTGCCTGAGGTGTACCTAAGACCTTTGCCAATGTTCTTGAATCTCTTGCCATCGCCTATCAAAGAAACCTGGGAACAGAATTTCTAAAGCTAAAGCTATACCCAAACCTTTTAAAACTTTCTTCTGTGTTGGTGAGAGTGGTCCGGGCGGGAATGAAAGAGCAGTATTCCTTGGTTTGCTTACTATATTCTCTGTAGTTGGCATTATTGGATTCATAGGCGACTGCGATGGGTTTTTTTTCTCACGCCTAAGTTTCGCTTCCTCTTTAGCATAGCACGATGGACAAAGTGGGATAGTGTAATCCGGGCGATTGACTCTGTCTGGATGATGGGCGTGGAAGCGCATCTTGCCTTTGGGCTTACCACATGCAGTGCATTTCACCTCTATCCCCTGGACAAGCCTGGCTATGTAGTTTGGCGATCGGTGGTAGCGCTTCTGAAGTTGTCTATAGCTGCAGCCACCCTTATATTGTTCCACAATTCTCGCATCTTTATCTTCTCTGGAAAGTCTCATTTAATCCCTCCCTAAATTGAATTAAGTCCTAACGCGGTATTCCTGATGCAGGCACGACTCGAGATTTTTATAGTAGCAGATAGTGCTATTGCTATCGCTATCGCTACCGCTATTTGAACTTAATGATATTCTTGCATATACTCTAAGGTATAACTACGACTTATTACGACTTATCGTATACTAGAGGATAAGAATGAGACGTTTGTGTTCGCAATGTGGTACGCCGTTAAATCAATATCATCCAGGTAATCTCTGCTATGCTTGTCAAGAAAAGCGGCTTGAAAAGATGATAGCTGACGGCGAAGATTTTATCGATGCGGAAGGCTATGCTGATATGCTGGGGCTGGATAGTTCGGAACAATTGAAGCGGTTGGCTCGAAAGAGTAAGCTACCTCCCAGAATTCCAGTTATTAGAAAATGGTTATGGCGTAAAGTTGATATTGAAGATTGGTTCAAACAGAAACAACGGGCTGGGGATGTATTCCGAAAGACAGCAATGGGGATTGCCAGCAATTTGAGAAGATGCTATAACGACCCCGTCATACGTCCGCCATCAGATACGATAGGGAGCAAAGTCTACGGTATAGAGCTTGTTATAGGGATGACGGCTATGGGGCTAGCAAGACCAATTGAGCTCACGAAAATAGATAAACCTGTAGCCTTAGATATGCTGAAACAGCTTCCAAAGAAAGATTTTCCCGAACTAATTGGCATTACGGATTGGGCTGACCTGACCTACGATAGAATCAATGAAGACTTGATAGTGAGGCTGGAAGCTTACTTTTAAATAGCTTCATTCACTATTTTTCTTTCAAGACAAGTGCTAAATTTTAAGCCTGTCCGCTACCCCATACCTCAGGTGTTGCGCCCTGACATCGCTATCAGCCAGGTTTGAATAATGCCTGGTCATAACCAGGCTCCGGTGCCCCAGCTTCTTTTGCAGGCTGAAGACATCACCTCCGTTTCTGAGGTACATGACACTGCTGGTGTGACGGAGTTTATGAGCGTAACAGCGTTTTAGTCCCGCTTTCTTACCATATGCGGTGATGAGTTTTTCTATCCTCTGGGGTGATAATGGTCGCCCGTCCCGTCTCAGCCAGAAGTTATCGGTGCCAACAGGCTCCGGTCGGCACTTCATCTGATATTTCATCAGTGCTTTGGCCACCCTGCGCCCGAAGGGAACGAAACGCTCTCTCTGACCCTTCCCCATTACCCTGAACAGGTTCTGTTCGTAGTCGACATCATCGGTCTTGAGATTGGCCAGCTCACTAAGCCTGATGCCGGTGTCGATAAGGGTCAGTAGAAGGCAGTAATCCCTGAATCCTTCATTAGTTCCTTTGTTAACTTGCGCCAGAAGCTTCGCTATCTCTTTTTCCGAGAAAGTGGGGACTATTACCTCCGGCACCTTTGGCATCTTCACCTTTGCCATGACATTGTTTTCGATGAAGCCTTCACGTTTAAGGAAGCCAAAGAAGGCCCTTATTGCCCGGCAATAGGTTTCAATAGACTGTGACGATAGTTTCGCCTGCTGCGTTTTATTGTAGGGGTGGTTGGCGAACTTTGGTCTGTCTTGGAGGGCAATAATGAACCGGCGCAGGTCATTACCTGTGATAGTGCCCATGTCTTGCTGCTCTGGACCCAAGAATTCGGCGAAGTAGCCCACGCTGGAGACAACCCAGGCGACGGTCTTAGGACTCTTACCTTCGGCCCTGGCGTAGGTTTTATAAGCTACCAGTGCGTCTTGAAGTGTCATCACCTCAAACTCCTTACACTGATAGCTTAAACCTTGATTGGATAACTGGCTACGACTTTGCGCTACATTGCATGCATTTTGGGGAAGGCAGGTGCCCTTTTTTTGATTAATTTCCTCGCTGAGGGCAAGGAGTGAGGCTATGGTGGGCGGTAGAGGACTCGAACCTCTGACCTCCTGCGTGTAAAGCAGATGCTCTAACCAACTGAGCTAACCGCCCCCAGGTGGTGCGCTTGGCGGGTCTCGAACCCACGACCTCAGCC
>Ga0315545_1002230_pt1 | contig 17732 bp, 17 predicted proteins | sample SalMarSW160210MG_FD_203096 | JGI IMG/M metagenome (GOLD analysis project Ga0315545, IMG submission 203096) | Salt marsh sediment microbial communities from the Plum Island Ecosystem LTER, Massachusetts, United States - Salt Marsh Sediment SW1602-10 ...
AAATTTCCAATAAACGGTTTCCAAATGTTAATTATAAGATCGAATTTTTTATAAGCCCTTGTAGTTGTGTACGACAAGATTGCAGTGGCGCAAGTCCACAGGATGCCTTACGGCGCCACAATGCGTAGTAAAATCTTACGACATAGACACAAGTCATTTCGACCGTAAGCCCCTAAGGGGCGAAGTGGAGAAATCTACTTTGAAGGCAGACCCGGTCGAAGCGACGAAAGAAGGGGCAGCCTCGGTCGAGGTGACAAAAGAAGGGGCGTCCTCGGTCGAGGTGACGAAAGAGGAGACAGCCCAGGTCGAGATGACGAAAGAGGGTAGGCCGGTTTCGGCCGGGAGAGCAACGGCAACGTCGATTCCGCCTTACCTACAAATGTGACATGCACCACCTTTGTAGCAAGTTTTTATAATTTGCTACTTCCTGTTATTGTGAATAATATATCTGCTCTAATAGCTCAGATTTCATGGATGATAATAACATCGAGGTTAGCATGGAAGTATCGCAGAACGTTGGTGCGGCACTAATACTTACAGTCATAGCCGGTCTTTCCACCGGCATCGGCAGCGCCATCGCATATTTCATAAAAAGGCCGAAAGTCGCATATCTATCGTTTTCGCTTGGCTTGTCAGCTGGCGTGATGATTTATATATCCTTTATGGAGCTTTTGCCTGACGCTACGGAAGCTATTGGTCAATTGGGCGGATTAGCGGCTTTTTTTGCTGGTATAGCTGTCATCGCTCTGATCGACTGGTCGATACCGGAGCCTGAAAACCCACACGAATACCAAGGGCTTGATGCACCGACGGCCAAACGGCAGGATGCTTATCTGATGAGGACAGGGATGTTGACAGCGCTTGCTATTGGCGTCCACAATTTCCCCGAAGGCTTGGCCACGTTTGCCTCAGCGCTTAGTGATGTGAAACTCGGCGTGTTTATTGCTTTTGCGATAGCTATACACAATATTCCGGAAGGTATCGCTGTATCGGTGCCGATTTATTACGCGACATCAAACAAGAACAAGGCCTTTTTATATTCATTTCTATCAGGCACTTCTGAGCCGATAGGAGCTATAATTGGCTATTTGATACTGCTGCCTTTTTTGTCGCCTGCTGTTCTTGCAGCCATTTTGGCGTTCGTTGCGGGCGTTATGATATACATTTCTCTGGATGAATTAATACCCATGGCTCATCGGTACGGCCATGGCCATCTGGTCATAATCGGGGTGGTAATAGGTATGCTGGTAATGGCTGTTGGTCTAGTATTGGTAACTGGTAATCGGTAATTGGTTACTGGTTACTGGTTACTGGTTACTGGTTACTGGTGATTGATGATTGGTAAGTGCTTAAAATCATCTACTCAGCGGTGCTACTATCATACGTAACTATCTGATCTATCTATCGACATTCAGCTTTTCAAATATTACTCAACAACGACCGCAGTGCCAAAAACCAGGATTTCTGCTGCGCTTTGCATAATCATTGAAGTTGCGAATCTTATCCCAACAATTCCATTGGCACCGAGCTGCTGGGCTTCTTCGACCATTCTATCTATTGCCTGCTCACGGGATTCAGCCATCATTTTAGTATAGTCGGTTATCTCGCCACCGACCAGGTTACGCAAAATCGCTAAGATATCTCTGCCGATATGTCGCGCACGAATCGTATTGCCTCTTACAAGGCCAAGGTGCTTTACGATTTTCCTGTCATCTATGTTAGGTGTGGTTGATAAAAACATAAAGTTATCTCCTTACATCTTTGTAACGGTCTTTTCTCCAAAAGTAAATTCTCTCGCGCAAAACCGAGACAAATAAAATTGCCAAACCAACTATTAGCGCCAATAAAGAGAGCTTTAGAAGCAAACCCACGGTTTGGTCTTTGATAATTGTTTCTATTAGCTTAAAACCGCCATATATCACAAGCAGAATTGCTGCGATAGAGAAGAATATCCATCCAATGTTACGCTCGAGACGATTGTAGACATTGCCCCAGTATTGCTCCCATATTCTATCTTCAGGCTCGACGAACTTAACGCCATCTGTAAGCTGCTTGAGCTTTCTGAATTCTTTGAGCTCTGCCGAGCATCTTGGACAGGAGGCCAAGTGTTCCTGAAAAGTCTGTTTCTGCTGGTCGTCAAGCTCGTTATCCAGATAGGCCATCATCATGTCCTTGTAGTCCTGGCAGGTCATTACTGTAGACCTCCTTTCTGACGGTCCAATATCTCTTTCAGCCTTTTGCGTGCGTAGTATAGCCGGCTGGTCACTGTGCCTCTATTGCAGAAAAGGATATTGGACATTTCATCGTATGAGAAGTTGCGAAAGTGCCTCAATATAATCACCTCTCGGTGTTTTTCATCTAATTGGGCAATTGCTTTCCAGAGACGATTCTTGGATTCATTCATCTCTGCTACAACGCCAGGATCGAAGTGGTCGGGTGCATCCGCATCGAAGGTGTCACCATCAATCTCATCGAGAGAAATTGTTTGCCTGATTCTCTTTCTTCTTAGGTGACTAAAACACAGATTCTTCAGGATTTGATAGAACCACGGAAAAAATTTGCCGGTTGAACTTAGCTGTTTGATGTTACGAAAGGCCCGCAAGAACGCTTCTTGTGAGAGCTCAAGTGCATCTTCGTGATTGCCCACAAACCCCATCGCGATAAAATATGCATCTTTCATATACTTTTTTACAAAGGCTTCAAATGGCTCTTTAGAGTTACTCCGGGAGCCCCATATCTTTATTGGCTTTTCCTGGCAAAAGCTATCCAATTTGCTCAGCTCCCAAAGTGCCGTTAGTGTTAAGCTCCTGCTGAATATTCTGCTTCCACACAAACAGAGTCAAAATCCTGTCAGTTTCTTCAAATAATTTTACTTTTTCTTTATAAAACTGCGTCAAGATTCTACGAATATACGTCCTAATTGCCAACATAGCTTTTATTTATCTTCAGGGTACATATAATTTTTGTAGATAGAGACGTAATTCCACCAAAATTGGATAGTGAATATGCCGAGAACACCACCGAGTAGATAAGCAATCGAGGGCGTAGATTCCCGCCTTTTTGCAACTAACAATAGTACCTACTATCCAAAAGTGGTTTGAGGCTATATAATTAGGATCGCTATGGAGCGAACTGCATACAGAATAATCGATGCCAATTTCAACCGCGCCCGCGAGGCACTTCGTGTGATAGAAGAGTACTGTAGGTTTATACTGAATTCAGCCCCACTGATGAGTCGAGCCAAGCAGCTTCGTCACGAACTCTGCGCAGCGATAAGCGATCTTGATTCCGGTAGGCTCATCTCGAGCAGAGATGCACTCGGCGATGTTGGCGCCGGTAGAACAATCGAGCAACAGTTTGAACGCGACGACTTAACTGATGTTTTCAACGCCGCCTGCAAACGGTTGACAGAAGCGCTAAGGGCGATTGCAGAGACCGTTAAATTAAAGAATCGGACCTTGGCGCAGAAAATCGAAGAGCTGCGATTTACAGCTTATACGCTTGAGAAAGACATTATTCTTTTTAGTCGACCGGCTGAGAAATTCAGGCGTGTCAGGCTGTACGTTATTATCAGCAGTAATCTGCCCGCTGAGGTCATGTCCCTGACCACCAAGTGCATCGCAGGCGGTGCCGACTGCATTCAATTACGAGCGAAGAATATTAGTGACGACATTCACCAGGCCATGGCTACTGAATTTGTGCGGATATGCGCAGATGCTAATACGCTCAGCATTATAAACGACCGAGTCGATATAGCAGTTGTTGCCGGGGCGGATGGAGTTCATCTTGGCCAGAATGATTTGTCGGTTGATAAAGCCCGCATGTTACAATCGGCTCCGCTGATTATTGGAAAGAGTACGCACTGTCTCGAAGAACTTTCCGGCTCGTATCGACAGCTACCTACGTATGTTAGTCTTGGACCCGTTTTTGCCACGACGACGAAGCCCATGCTTGATGCGGTCGGACTCGACTACGTCAAGCAGGCATTAACGAAACTTGCAGATACGGGAATCTATGGCGTTGCTATCGGCGGCATAACTGCCGATAATGTAGAACGGGTCCTAAAAACTGGTGTGCAGACAATAGCAGTCTGTTCCGCGATATCCAAAGTCGCTTATCCTGCCGCAGCTTGTCATGCCATAAAAGAGAAAATTACTGCTTATAAGGGAAGCTGAAACTTTCAATGCGCAATAAGAGGTAATTACGCCTCCGGCGTATAAAAATGGAATTTTCAAAACGACCTTTATATGATGTTGCGATGAGACTGGTTAAGCAAGAGAGCACAAATACATCGGGGCATTATTAAGTGACTATATCCTTGAAGAATAGAGAGGTATTTTGATATAATTATTTTTCATTGCCTCTTTCAATTTATGTGATTGAGAGCGGCTGAAATTTTACAGAAAGGATGTACTTCAAACCAAAATATTATATTTTCGAGATTGGACTGAAATGAATCGTATGAGACTTTTTTCCCTCTTTTTGTTGGCGGCATTTGCCATTGTGAAAACACCCCCGATTTGTTGCGGTGATACCCGGCGCGGGACGTTTGTAGCTGCAGAACCGCTCCATGAGGCTGCCACCGCGGGCGATAACGAACTGGTCCGCTCGCTGCTTTCTAAAGGGGCTGACGTTAATGCTAAGGACAAACACGACAGAACACCACTGCACTGGGCTGCGGCTGCAGGTAAGAAAGATACAGTTGAATTGCTTCTGACCGAGGGTGCCGAGGTGAATGCTCATGATAAGAATGGTGAAACTGCGGTGTATATTGCTGCCAGATTCGGACGTAGAGATGTGGTGAATCTTCTTATTGCAGGCGGTGCTGAGGTTTCAGGTTTGCACTTGGCTGCTTATTTAGGAGATATATCCACAGTTAAAAATCTAATCAAGGAAGGTACCAAAGTTGATGATACAGACGCAAAAGGCCAGACACCTCTTTACTTTGCCTGTAATAACACAATAGCGGAATTTCTTATCGCAGAGGGCGCCGAGGTAAACATGAAGGATAAAACAGGCCAGACACCTCTGCATAGCGCAGCCAGCAAAGGCCAGACAGACGTAGCAAAGGTGCTTCTGGTAAAAGGCGCCGATGTCAATGTAAAAGATAATCATAAAGCTGCTGCACTGCACTTAGCAGCTGAGAACGGCCACACAGAATTGGTAAAGTTACTTTTAACCGAGAAAGCAGATATAGACGCAAGGGACGAGTACAAACACCCGCCCCTGCATAAAGCAGTCATTGAAGGACACAAAGACATAGTTGAACTACTCATAGCTAATGGGGCCGATATTCACGCAACGGACGAATACAATCACACCGCCTTGCACTTGGCGGCCAGCCAGGGCCATGCGGACATTGCGAAACTGCTCCTTGCCAAAGGAGCTAACATTAATGCGATGGACCTCTTTAGCTATACGCCATTGCTTACGGCGCTAAACTACGACCAGAAGGACCTGGCAGCATTGTTTGTTACCGAGCGGGCCGATGCAAACATAAAAACTTACGACGACTTGACCGCGCTACACCTGGCTGCTGAAAAAGGTTACCTGGACCTGGCCGAAACCCTCATTGCCGATGGTGCCGACGTTAACGCGGAGAACAGCTATTGGGATACACCTTTGCATCAAGCTGCCAGAAACGGCCACACGGATGTCGTCAGGCTGCTCATCGATCATGATGCCGAGATCAATGCAAGAAATAAACCCGGTTTAACGCCGCTGCACCTTGCCGCCGTTGCAGGTCATACTTTTGTTGTAAAACTTCTCATTGACAGGGGCGCCGATGTTAATGCAAAGGACAACGCTGATTCAACACCCCTGCACCGCAGCGCCCAGCACGGTCAAACCGATGTATCAGCACTTCTGCTGGCAAACGGTGCTATAGTCGACGCAATAGACGCTTCGAATCAGACACCTTTACACCGCGCTGCTGCTTTCGGCCACGTTTCAGTTGTCTCACTGCTTATCGACAAAGGCGCCAATGTCAATGCAAAAGCCGGCCACGCTGCCTGGACACCACTGCACCTGGCAGTTACCCAAAATCAAATAGTTGTAGTTGAATTCCTTCTGTCAAAAGGTGCCGACATCGAAGCTAAAGATTCACTGGGCCGAACCGCTTTGCTTCGAGCACAAGAAAAAGGACATCAGAAAATCATCGAGCTTCTTAAAAAGCATAAAGCTCATAAGCAACCGTCTTCAGACGAAAGCGACGATAAATAATAGGATACCACCAGCGTGTTATGCTTACTTAGAAACTCAAACTGACCGATTTACTAACATTATTATTGATAAGTCTTTTATTTGCAAAGACATATATCGCCTTGTCATTCTGAGCGAAACGAAGTGAAGCGAAGAATCTGGCCAGAGAAAATATGGGTTTTCTTTTGCTAAAGCCGGATGCTTCGCCTTCTCGCCTTTGCGTAGCCGTCCATTCTCCGTAGCAGAGCTACTGCGAAGGATGAACTTCGGCGGAGCGAGGTCGGCTCAGCATGACAATAAAAACGGTCAGTTCGAGTTAGGAAGTTAAAGGAGAGGTTACTATGGAACGAAGAGAATTTCTTAAAGTCGGGGCAGGTATGGTAGGTAGCCTCTGCCTCTGCGGCCGAACATTACATGCGGCTGAGTCCACAGGTTCAAAGAGGCCTTTCAAGATTTCTTTAGCTCAATGGTCTCTGCATAGACGTCTTTTCGGCACAGCTAATCCGAAGTTAGACAACCTCGACTTCACAAAAACCGCTCGAGGCTTTGGAATAGACGCTGTGGAGTACGTCAACGTATTCTTCAAGGATAAAGCCAAAGATAAAGAATACCTTACGCAGATGAAGAAACGCGCGGACGATAACGGTGTCGTATCACTTCTAATAATGTGTGACGGCGAAGGAGATCTTGGCGACCCCGTTCCGACACAGCGAAGTAACTCTGTCGAAAGACATTACAAGTGGGTCGAGGCTGCAAATTTCCTGGGTTGCCACTCAATCCGCGTCAATGCTCACTCCAAAGGTACGCCTGAGCAGCAGATGGAGCTAACTGCTGATGGATTGCGACGTCTGGCAGAGTATGCTGATGATTATGGCATAAACGTTATTGTTGAGAACCATGGTGGTCTCTCGTCCGATGCTGCATGGCTGACCAGCGTGATCAAAAAGGTGGGCCTGGCCAACTGTGGAACACTGCCGGACTTCGGAAACTTCCCAGACGATGTCGACAGATACGAATCAGTAAAGATGCTGATGCCTTATGCAAAGGCCGTCAGTGCCAAAAGCTACGACTTTGATCAGCAAGGCAACGAAACCAAGATCGATTACTATCGCATGATGGACATTGTGCTTAAGGCTGGTTACCACGGTTATGTAGGTATTGAGTATGAAGGCTCCAGACAGCCCGAAGAACAAGGCATCCTAGCCACCAAACGCCTACTTGAGAAGATCCGGCAAAAATATGCCGAGATATAACTGGAACTTGATCATTTGATATACAGGTAGAAAAATGCTTGTTGGTGTGATGGAAGCTCGTATGTATATGCAAGGGGTCACTTCCCTGAAGCAAAAGAGGAGCATTGTAAAAAGCCTTATCGGCCGAGTCAAAAGTAGATTCAACACGTCTATCGCGGAGGTGGACCATCAGGATAATAAGACAAGCGCGCTAATCGCCATCGCGATAGTCTCAAACGAATCTGACTTCATAAATCAGCAGTTTGATTCCATCATAAAATTCATGCGTAACGATGGCCGATTTTATCTTGGTCAGGTTCAGCGCGAGATATTTTCCTGATTTGGTCTGATTCTTCAAAAAATTTTATCAACGATTAACCGTGCGCTGAAAAAAATGTCGATGCTCATCGCCCCGCAGAGAACGAGCCATCGCAGCCAACGGACTCGCAGTCTCGCGTGCACAATGAAGAAAATAACAATGGTCGCAATTACGCCCAGCGTGTACATTTTGGCACTTTCTACAAGTAGCCTTGCATAACCTGCCCCCAGCCCCAGAAATGACTGAAAGTACCTCGTTGCAAGCAGCAACATTACGATAGCTAAAGCGCCCAAAACCATAGTAGTTAAGATTATCCATATTCTGTCAGCATAGCCGGCGCAGATAAGGGCCTGCATCCCCGCACCAATGGATACAGAACCGGCGAGTAATGGAATGCAAAGCCAGATAATTGGGCTAACTGTCGAAATGAAGTTGCCATAAGCCAACACTATACCGAGCACAGCAATAGCCATGACGCCGAATCGCCTGCCTGCCACCAGCATAGCCAAGCCGGTGACAAGCGCAGCTATTGGAACATGGTAAAAGCTAATTAGTACCGAGCTTCGCTCAGCGAGAACCAACGGCGCCACCAAGCTCGCCATATCAGTTAGATGCACCCTCGTCTGTACAGGAACAGCGAAGAATCGATACTTGGCGGATATCCAGAAGAACAGCATTATCACGACAAAAGGCAGAGCTGCAAACGGTGCGCTTAGCCAGCGAACTCTGGTTTTCCCGATGTACGCAGCCGGCCAGAACGACCATGGAATAATAGCAACCAGAGAACCAGCTGCCGGATGAAATCGCCCCAGGCAGAGCATAAAGGGTCCGAATCCATATATTGCTCCTGTAAAAAACGAGCCGCCAAATCCTGCCACCCACCGCCGACTAAGAATGTAACTTCCCAATGCAGCTACACAGACATTTACAGGCAGAAGATATTGTACTACAGTGAAATTTCTGAAATATGGCTGGTATAAATAGACTGCAAAAAGCACGTAGATCAGTGCCGCTATTGCGAATCTGAGCAGGCGTACACTTCCTGCTGATCGAGATGTGCCCGTTGCTCGGCTAACCGGCCTTGTCATTCCTTCTAAGAACTACGCCTCAGGTTTATACGCCTAAGGCGTACGTATAAAAATGAACTATTTAAGCACAACCTTGCCGATACCGGTTGTAATCCTGCCAATTCTATGAACTTGCTCACCGAACCGAGAGAGCTTTCGCTGTATTGAATTGGCGAAGTCCTCAGCTACTATCAGGACGAAGCCAATTCCCATATTGAAGACCCTGAACATTTCTGCCTCCTCGACGGGGCCTTTGTTTTGCAGGAATGTGAAAATTTTCGGTACTGACCAGCTATCTTTTTTAATGACAGCGTTACAATCTTTTGGTAGCACACGTGGAATGTTACCCACAAGTCCACCACCGGTGATATGCGCCATCGCATGTACGATTTGTTTGACTTTGTACTGAGATAATAGCTTTACTACTGGCCGAACATATATCCTTGTCGGCTCCAACAGTACATCACTCAGCATTGCGCCATCCAGTTCGCTCAGTTCATTGGTCATTTTAAAGCCTAATCTTTTAAAGCATATATTGCGGACCAGAGTATAGCCGTTGCTGTGCAGTCCATTTGAAGTAAGGCCAAGGATTACATCACCGGGCCGGACGTTTCTGCCGGTAATAATTTTCTTACGCTCGACAATACCAACGGCGAATCCCGCCATATCGAAATCGCCTTTGGTGTATGTGTCGGGCATTTCAGCGGTCTCCCCGCCGATCAATGCACAATCAGCAACTCGGCAACCAGCCGCAACACCTTTTACTAATTCGGTTACGACTTCAGGCTCCAACTTATGAATGGCTAAATAATCCAGGAAAAAAAGCGGCTCAGCGCCGGTCACAAGCATATCGTTGACATTCATCGCCACCAGATCGATGCCGACGGTGTCGAACTTCTTAATTTTTGCTGCTAACTGAACCTTACTGCCCACGCCGTCCGTACAGGCCACAAGAACAGGATTTTTATAGTTTTTCTTGAAAAGCTTTTCATCGTAATCGAGTCGAAATAGTCCTGCAAATCCGATGGGAAGTTGAATAACTCGCGGCCCGAATGTGCTGGCAAGGCTTGAATATATCTGCCGGACCATTTCGTCGCCGGCTTCTATGCTGACCCCGGCTTGTGCATAGCTTATGTATTTACTCATAGGTCACGGCGAAATCGTCAAACATATACATCTGATAGCGTTCCATGGCAAATTTATTCAGCGCAATATTCACAGGGATTCTGTATTTGCCTGTCCAGCAGGCGGTACAATAGTGGTCGGCAGGAAGGTTCGCACATGAAAGAAGTCCTTCGAGCGACATGTAACCGATGCTGTCTACCTCAAGAAAGTCTCTAATTTCTTCCAGGTTACGGTTATTCGCAAGCAGCTCTTCCTTGGTGGGGAAATCGACGCCGTAGTAACAGGGAAATCTTATTGGTGGGCAGCTTACCCGCATGTGAATTTCCTCTGCACCAGCCTGTCGCAACGCCCTTATTTTTCCTCTTGTGGTTGTGCCGCGCACAATCGAATCATCTACAACAACGATACGCTTTCCCATCACCGCCTCTTTTACTATTTGCAGCTTAAGTTTTACCTCAAGTTCTCTAAGCTTCTGGCTGGGAGAAATGAAGGTTCTGCCTACATAGTGGCTCCTAACCATGCCCATATCGAAAGGTATTTTACTCTGTTGGGCGTAGCCTATCGCTGATGACGTCCCAGAATCCGGCACAGGGATTACTACATCTGCCTCGGCAGGATGCTCTATGGCCAAATGTCTTCCCAGTTTTTTTCTGAACTCATGCACGTTCTCTCTAAAAATAGTAGAATTCTGCTTGGCAAAATAGATATGCTCAAAGATACAATGTGCCGGTGTAACACTGCCAGGCTCGACGAAAAATCTGCTGCTCAGGCCGTTTTTATCAAGTTTTACGATTTCACCAGGTTCTACCTCGCGAACAAACTTCGCTCCTATAGCATCGAAAGCGCAGCTTTCACTGGCGACAACGTAACAACCTTTGTCGGTCTGTCCTATGCACAATGGCCTTATCCCGTAAGGGTCACGGGCAGCTTCGATACAGTCAGCAAACAGAAATAAAAGGCTGTAAGCTCCTTGTAAATGGCTTAACACGTGAGCAAGCGGATCGGCTTTACTGATGTGGGTCGGCTTGGCAAGAAGATGAATGATTATTTCCGTATCGCTTGTCGATTTGAAGATACTGCCGTATGCCTCATACTCATCTCGCAGTACCATCGCGTTTATCAGATTGCCATTATGCGCCACCGCTACCTGACCACGAGAGTACTCAGCCAGAAGCGGCTGACTGTTGACAGGCTTGGTGGCCCCTGTTGTAGAGTACCGAACGTGCCCAATCGCTATCGGATTGGACAACTTCTCCAGAATACCTGAGCCTGCGCGGAAGACCCTCCTGACCGTACCCATGCTCTTATAACACTGAATAAGCTCGCCATCGCTGGAGGCAATGCCAGCCGATTCTTGTCCCCTGTGCTGGAGACTGTGCAGACCGAAATAAGTCTTTCGGATGGCTTCGGGGTCGCCAAAAATGCCAAACAGACCACAGCTTTCTTTCTTAGCCGACGCTACTCGAAACCCATCGGCTTGTGAACCCGTATCAGACATAGCCCTCACACTGCTTTGCAGTCGCTGAATAGCTGGCTCTTCCGAACCACGCTGATATTGCCGATAAAACCGTAGTTTAGTGATTTGACAAGTCCAAGTCAAACAAATGTTTTTGCTGATTTCCGATAGGCGTAGAAACCTCGTTGAGAATCTTCTGTCTGAAGACTTCTACGATATTGTTATCCTTTGCCCTGGTTTCAAATCCAGTTGAGCGTTGGCATCACCATCTTTTAGGCTAATCTCTAAGGTATTATTTGATCCCCTGATAAGAAATAGCTCGCTCTTGGCTGCTGCTTTGTAATACGGATGGAAGTTCATCTGGTATTGTTTTGCTGCCGTTTGGACGGTATATATTTGTTTCGATTCGGCGGGCAGATTTGTGATAATATTGCCGAATCTATCGATTCTCACAATTATCCCTTCTCTTGCGCTTCGATAAAGCTCAAATTTCTTCAGTTGGCTCACTTTTTTGCCAAGGTCTTCAAATCTGTCAAGATTGATTTGCGCCGCAGCTTTTGCAAAGACGTCCCTACCATGAAATGTCTTACTCGCGTTCAATGGAACAGGCAGCTCTCGAATGACCAATACTGTTTGCTCTTTAAGCGATTCCCAGAGCAATCCATTATCCGGCGCAACAAAATAGTAGCTATCGGTCTTGACTGCCAGTGCTTTTCTCTCTGTACCGACGCCGGGATCAACCACACAACAAAAAACTGAGCCTTTCGGAAAATACCCATAATTGTTCTTTAGAATCCAGGCAGCCTCGATAATACTCTGGGGTCGGATATCGTGGCATAAGTCAACTATTTTTGCGTCTTTATCAACACCATAAACTATTGCTTTCATTACCCCCACATATTCACTCGGCCCAAAATCTGTCAACAAAACTACCATGACGGTCCTCCTGTCGTCTTTTAATTATCCTTTCTCGTCATTTGAGCGAATTATCATACCCGTGAGCAGTGATTTTGGAAACGCCTCTTCTGAGAGGTGCTAATTCTTCAAAATCCGTTAGCAGGCGTTTTTATTCCGTCTTTTGTCAGAAACTTTCAAATTTTCTTTAGCCGATTTTTGGAATCCTTGGCTCTGGCATTATACTTTAATATATGTTGAGGGACTGTTTTGTAAATACATATCATTTCGACAACCTGTTTTTCAGCCGATAAATACGCCTCAGGCGTATAAAAAGTTCTATTCTTAATGGGGTTTACGGATGGGGATTCAAAATCTATCGAAAGACGTTCTCCTGGTCACTTTATCGAAAGAACCACATTTAAGCGGCGAAATCGTCGCTATCAACGAAGCAACCTGTGCAGAACGTGGCCATCATGTTATTATCGATTTTTCCCAAACAAAGATTGTCACCTCTGAGACTATCAACAGCCTTATAATTCTGGAGAGACAGCTTGCGGACCTCGGATACAAGTTAATTCTTTGTGCTGTTCCCGCACAACTGAAACGTGTTTTTTGGCGTACAGGTCTTGAGTCGCTTTTTCAATTTGCGCCCGATGAGCTAACCGCCTTACAGTCTATAAGGCATAGCCTATACCTATATGGTTGAACCAACCATCAGCCACTACAGAAAATCCACGCCAGCACAACGTATTAATACGCCAGAGGCGTATTAAAAAATAGTCAATTTCGGTCACTTGCTTTGCACCAATTGCGCCCTTAGCTGCAAAAGCTCCCGAAGCCAGTTCGGGACACGCCATTTATTCTTGATTTATGTCCAGATCAACTTAGAATCTTGTCTCATAAATATGCCTAAGGTGTATAAATTACAAAGTATTCATGGGTCATATCAAGGATTATGCAACTTAGCAATAGGACGCCTACAGTGTCAAGCACCAAAAGCGCCAATATCCACTATATAAACTATTTAAGAGTTTTTGCTATTTTCGCGGTTATCTTCGCTCATATCACTATGTGGTCGCTTATCACAACTGCCCCTCAGACTTTTAATTGGTGGATAGGTAACTGGATTTGTCTTTGCTGTTTGTGGGCTGTTCCGGTCTTCGTAATGGTAAGTGGGGCACTGCTTCTTGACGAATCCAGAAATGAAACCGCGCTGCATTTTTACAAGAAACGATTGCGCCGGATCGGCATTCCCTTTTTGTTCTGGACGATTTTCTATCTCGGAGTCAGAAGAGTTTTCGACCACGAGGAATTAACGATCGATTACGCTGTCAAGCTCATCTTGGCTGGTGAACCACACTGGCATATGTGGTTTCTGTATATGATAGTCGGGTTATATCTCATAACGCCTGCTCTTCGTATATACATCAGGCACTCTACTTCTGGAGAACGGATTTTTACTATCCTTATGATATTTGTCCTCGCCAGCAGCTACTCCCTTTTTAATATGCTGTTCTGGCGCAACCAAAGATCGATTTTCACCCTGTTCATACCATATATCAGCTATTATATGTGCGGCTATCAATTACGTTTCGTCGACCCCAAAAGAATCCCATTTCGATACCTTGTTATAGCTTTGGCGTTCTGCGCTGTCTATATAGCTCTACTTACAGGTGTGTATATCGAAACAGGGGGCTTTGTCAACGGCCGGTTTGTGCTCGACTTTTTCAGCCCTCCTGTCATCTTAATGTCGTTAGCTATTTTCTGGGCAGCTTATTTGAGAGAACAGAAAAAGAAATCAAGGCAAAACATCGCTCAAATTATAATGCAAAGAATTGCAGCCGCGACGTTAGGCGTCTATCTTTTACATCTTGTGGTTCTCTTGTGTATGAGAGAAGGACTCGGCAAATATGCGGACGAAAGTAACTTCTTTGGGGGAATAGTTATCGCCTCGGTAGTAGCATTTATCCTGTGTTACCTGATCGTTGAAATTATTAAACACATACCATTCTTACGGCGAATAGTTTGTTAAGTACAGGTGCGAGAGATACGCCTTAGGCGTATAAAAGTGCCTCGATTTATCATAAACTGCATTGACGAGGTTACTGATCCTGTTTCGGTTTTATACGCCTAAGGCGTATTAAGTATACCTTTTAGGCCTTCGGTAAGCCCCTTGCCGATATCTTCCGTGCCTTTTATAGCTTCTTGACCGGCACCCGTTCCACCTCCAATTATATCAACACCCATATCTACCACTTTTGCCATAGTCGAAGTCATTGTGTTAACCATATCTTTAGGCAGAACGCCCGCACCTTGCTCAGCCACTCCACTGGCAATAGCTAATAAAATCTTACTGGTAAGTGTAGCTGTATCTAATTTGTCATCGCTGCCCAGGTCGGTCATCTTGATAGGCGAAAGCTTTAACGTCACGGTGTCTGCTTGTCCCGGAACTGGCAGCAACTTTACATTGACTATAACATTTGAAATCTCGAGGTTGTCAATATTCAGTTTCTTGCCGGAAGGCTCAGCCTCGGTCTTTGTGCCATGCGGTATTGATTTTATTATCTCGTTCAGGTTGTTAGAAATACCTTTTTGCTCCAGAACGAGATTCACTCCATCCATTCTAATGTCATTTATGCGAACCTCGTCGGTCAGAAGTGATCTCGTATCAACCTTGATGTTAGCTTCGTTTAATTGAAGAAGGTTTTCATTTTGGTAGCCAGGTGGATTGCCAATAACAAGGTTGCTAAAGCCGAGGCTGCCACTGATAATTGATAAATCGACCTTGTCTACGCTAACTTTGACGTTCAAAGCTTTGGAGCCCGCCGACTCGATGCCGGCTTTAACAGCGCTATCTGCGAACAACCCAATAGCTACTACTCCCACAACAAGCAAAACCAAGATTACCACAAAGACACCAAGTACTGATTTTGCAAGCTTGCTCATGGTTCTATCCTTTCAAAAATATTGCTGAAAAAATAAGCCTACTCTGTTCCCTGCCAAGTGAGAACTCAGCCTGGATGCTCGATGCTCGTCAAGTATCGAGAATCGAGAAACGAAATTCGAGGGTTAGTTTCAAACATTTTCCCGTCTTATCTTGGCACCAACTGGATTCAATCTCTCTTCGATTCGTTCGTAACCACGGTCTATGTGATAAACCCTGTTGACAGTTGTAGTTCCCTCAGCAGCCAACCCCGCCAATACCAGCGCCGCCGACGCTCGCAGGTCCGAGGCCATCACCGGAGCAGCTATCAACTTTTTTACGCCAGCTACGACAACAGCAGGGCCTTCCTTACGTAGATTTGCCGCCATGCGATTCAACTCTGCAACGTGCATGAACCTGTCAGGAAAGACCTTTTCAACGATAATGCTGTTGCCTTCTGCGAGCGATAAAAGAGCCATAAATTGAGCCTGCAAGTCGGTAGGAAAGCCCGGATAAGGCTGGGTTGTTATATCGGCTGGCTTTATCTTTCCGGTGCGTTTAACAACACAGCCTTTGCCTTCGGGCTCGACAGTCACGCCTATGCACCTTAGCTTATCGACTACAGCCATCATATCTTCGATCCGACAGTTCTTAAGATGTAGTTCGCCGGAACTTATGGCGGCTGCGACCATGAATGTGCCCGCCTCAATTCTATCCGGAATAACTTCATATTGAATCGGCTGCAACTGGCTGACTCCTTCGATGACCAGTCGTGGTGAGCCTATGCCGCGTATATTTGCACCCATTTTGTTTAGACAGTTCGCAAGGTCGGCAATTTCAGGCTCGCAGGCGGCCGATTCAATGATAGTCCGGCCCTTTGCCAGAGTTGCCGCCATCATCACATTTGCTGTGCCAAGCACAGTTGAGCCAAACGATCCGCCCATGAAAATATCTTTGCCAATAAGGCCGTGTGGAGCTTCAGCAACAATATAGCCATTTTCAAGATGAATTTTTGCGCCGAGCTCGGCCAGCCCTCGTAAGTGCAGGTCAACCGGCCTGTCACCAATTGCACAGCCGCCAGGCATCGAGACTTTTGCTCTACCACAACGGGCAAGTAACGGACCAAGAATACAAATGCTGGCCCGCATCTGGCGGACAATTTCGTACTCGCCAACCGGATTGTCGATTACTGTTGAGTTTATGCATATTTGCCCCTGTGCGTTTCTCTTGACGCGGCAGCCCAGATTCTGAAGCAGTTGGGCAAAAATCGAGATGTCGGAAAGATTAGGCACTGCCCCAAGAAATGATTCGCCACAGGCCAGGATTGTACAGGCCATTATTGGCAAAGAGGCATTTTTTGAGCCTTTCACGTTTACGCTGCCCGCAAGGCGGACCGGCCCTTCAATCCGAAACACATCCATAAGCTATTTTCCTTGCCAAAGGCTCCCCATTCCGCGATACTGCACGATTTATACGCCTAAGGCGTATTTAGGTGCAGTATTAAGTAATGTAATGCAAGGCGATTCCGGTTTCAACCCCTGATTCATGACCGGGCACTATTTTGCCCAGCACTAATCGGACACGTAACCAGACTCTCAATCGCTGCACGTTCCGGTTATATTGCTGCAGGAAAATTAGTCAGGAAATTATAGGCTGTATCCGGATGGTTATCATTCAAAACTTTAAAGAACTCACAAACTATTTCACTATAGAAGATGTCGTCCTTCTTACAGGGATCGTTTTTTTAGCTTCCTGGCTGATCAGGACGTCCCTGGGCAGAAATGCTCTGGTTAACTCACCACCTCGTCGTAATAATATGCCTGTTTACATGCCATTCATCCCTCTGTTTGTCTGGCTTGGACCTGTTTCGCTGGCTGCGTATGCCGCAAACTGGCTGGCCGGTGATCTTAAGCAATGGCAGAGTGATTTTCTTGACAACCTCGTTCTCTGTGCAGGTGCGTTACTTACTGCGACGCTGATTATTTTCCTTGCCAGAGCTACCTTTGCTCGCCGACTGAAGGGATTCGGCCTTGATGTTAAAACTATACATAAGGATATTTTAGCCGCTTTTGCAAATCTACTCGCCGTCTGGCCGCTCGTCCTTGCAATGATAATAATAACCACTTTTTTTGGAAAGCTCATCTGGGGCCAGGAATTCCAGATGCAACAGCACTACGAACTTGAGCTCATTTCAGAGCATTCTGAATTGCCGCTTCGAATATCGATTATTGTTTTAACTGTTCTGGTGGGACCTGTGCTTGAAGAGATGCTTTTTCGTGGCTTTTTTCAAACAACGATACGTTCATTCCTGACCAAGCCCTGGTTATCAATAGTCATAAGCTCTTTTCTGTTTGCTACAGTACATCAAAACATAGAGCACTGGCCTGCTTTGTTCGCCTTAGCGGTTTGTCTGGGTTATGCGTATGAAAAGAGCGGCTCACTGTTTCGGCCTATCTTCATCCACGCACTTTTTAACGGCTCCACTATAATTCTAACTCTGGCCCAGTGACTT
>Ga0315545_1002231_pt1 | contig 17724 bp, 18 predicted proteins | sample SalMarSW160210MG_FD_203096 | JGI IMG/M metagenome (GOLD analysis project Ga0315545, IMG submission 203096) | Salt marsh sediment microbial communities from the Plum Island Ecosystem LTER, Massachusetts, United States - Salt Marsh Sediment SW1602-10 ...
TAAGACAGTTTTCACTCAAATGAAGATAAGTTTGAACTGGCTCAAGGAATATGTAGAGGTAGATATTCCCATTGTCCAACTAGTAGAAAAGCTGAATATGATCGGGTTGCTGGTCGAAGACTGGGAGGGAATCGACCAGGATATCATCCTGGATATCGAGACCTACGCTAACCGTCCTGATACTCTGGGCCATTTGGGTATTGCTAGAGAGGTGGCTGCTGCCCTGGAGTTATCGCTCAAGAAGAAGAACTGGCCTCTGACAGAGGGCGAAGAGCAGACTTCCCAGGTTGTGGATATCCAGATTAAGAATGCCGATCTCTGTCCTCGCTACTGTGGGACAGTCATCAAGAACCTCCAGGTTGGCCCATCGCCGGAGTGGCTGAAAACGAAGATTGAAGCCATGGGCCTTAAACCTGTAAACAATGTCGTCGATGTGACCAACTGCGTGCTTTTCTCAACCTCCCATCCTATTCATGCTTTTGATCTGGAAAAAATAGGGGGGAGAAAAATCATCATCAGAAATGCGGAAAAAGGAGAAATTCTCTGGAGCCTGGAGGGTAAAAAAATCGGGCTTTCTCCTGAGATGCTAGTCATTGCTGATGAGGAAAAGCCTGTTGCCTTGGCTGGGTTGATCGGAGGTGAGGAATCCAGAGTGACTGAAACCACTAGCCATGTTTTCATAGAAAGTGCTTATTTTGATCCTATTTCTATACGAAAAACAAGCAATAAGACAGGAATCTCCACAGATGCTTCTTATCGTTTTGAGAGGGGAGCCGATATTTCTTTTCCTCCTCAGGCTGCGCTCATGGCCGCCTCGCTTCTGACTCAAATGGGAGGAGTGGCCACTCAGGGGATTTTGGATGTCTATCCCAAGCCAAAGAGTCAAAAAACACTCGTTCTCCGCGACCACCGCATTGCAGAGCTTCTTGGTTTGGAGATGGATAAGGAATTTGTCCTTCGAACATTCTCTGCTCTGGGAGTGGATATTAAAGAAGAGAACAAAGGCATCTACCGGGCCAAGATTCCATCTTTTCGGGTGGATATCGAAAGGGAAGCAGACATGGTTGAAGAGATAGCCCGTTTCTACGGATATGATAAGATTCCATCCGAGTTTCCTCCCTTGCAGAAGTTAGAACCTGTCTGTGATCCCAGGAGGAAACGGATTGAGAAAATAAGAGAGCTGCTCTTTCATCAAGGATATGATGAGTTTGTCAATTTCAGTTTTTGCGATCCAGAAAAAGAGCCTCTCTTTCAAACAGGAAAAAAGGTTGTCCAGATCAGAAACCCTGTCTCCTCCAAGGCTTCATTTCTTCGGACTACACTGATGGCAGGATTGCTGGAGAGTCTTCTTTGGAACAAAAACAGAGATGCTGAAGGAGTGCAAGCCTTTGAAATCGGGAACGTCTATTATTGGGAAAAGGAAAAAATTCAGGAACAACTCTCTCTTGCCTTAATCACCCAAGGCTATATCGATGCCCCTCGTTGGCAGGGAAAAAGAGAACAGGCAGACTTCTTTCATCTTAAAGGAACCTGCGAATTTCTTATGGAAAACCTGAGATACGAGCCCTACAACTTCAAGGAAGAGGATCACCCTTTTTTCGAAAAAAGATATGCTCTTTCCCTCAACTATAAAGGAGAACCGGTTGGCTGTTTGGGATTGCTCAAGAGGGATATCCTTCATTCTTATTCTTTAGAAGAGGAGGTTTGGGCCGCAGAGCTTGATCTTCATACACTTTTTGAGAAACAGCCCCAGAGCTTCCGCTTCTCTCCTGTGGCCAGGTATCCCAGCGTCACCCGTGATGTGTCTTTAATTGCTGACCGAAATATTCCTTATCAGAGGATAGAGGAAGAAGTAGAAAAGCTCGATATCCCTTATTTGGAAAAGTTTGATCTTTATGATATTTTTTCTGGATCCTCCGTCCCAAAGGGGAAAGTCAGTTTGTCACTCCGATTCATCTTTCGCCATCCCCAAAGGACTTTGTTGGCTGAGGAAGTTGATAAGCATCTGGAGAAAGCTATCAAAACTCTGAAGGCAAGCTTTAAATTTCAATTGAGAGAAGGAGGGAAAATTGACAAGTGAATTAGAAAGAATTAAAATTCTTGAAGGTAAGATTTCTCAGGTCGTAGAGTACATAAGCAAGCTTTCCGAGGAGAATAAGAAACTCAAGCAGCAGATGAGTGAGTTGAGGGCCGATAAGAAGAAGCTGGAGGAGAAGGCCAGACAGTCTTCGAAGCTTGATGAAAGCTTAAAGAAGTTCCAAGAGGAAAGAGAAATCATTAAAGAAAAAATAGAGGCCATCATCGGCCAGATTGATCAGCTAGGGATATGATCGACAGAATCATCGAAATCGAAATCTACGGACAAAAATACAGGATTAGAGTCAAAGGAGAAGAGGATGAAAAGTATATAAGCCATTTGACTTCTTATGTTGATCAAAAAATGCGAGAAGTTGCGGTCAAATCCAAATCCGTTGATATCCTGAAGATAGCAGTCCTTGCGGCCTTGAACATTGCCGACGAATACTTCTTGTGTCAGAAAAAATTGGATCAACTCAACGAAGTCATCGGCCATATGGAGAGTGAAATCGAAAGTTTGGAGGTTCACTTTTTGAAAAATGAGAATAGATACAAGAATATTGAGGAAGCCACTTGAATTAAACAAGATAATAGATGGGATAAAGGGTACCCTAGGCTTGAAAATGAAACAAAGAAAAAATCCTTATTTCCTTCTGCGCGCAGCGGTTCCCTTATTTAAACCCCTTTCCAGTGTCCAGTCGAATACAGTGATCATCCGTTAAGATCCTCCTGACTTTCCTCTCCTTTGACGTACCATCGAAGGAGGTGGTCAAAGTGAATTCATCCCTTTTGATTAGCATTATTGCAGCCGCAATTTTGAGCGGGTTTATCGTTTTCATTCTCATCAAAAAAACCTATGGAGCACGCTCCATTTTCAAGGCTCAGCAGGAAGCTAAAAATATCTTGGAAAAGGCTCAGCAGGAAGCCGCGGAGATAAAGAGAGAAGTTACTAACGAAGCTAAGGAGAAATACTTAAATCTCAAGTCTGATTTTGAACGGCAGACCGGGGACAGACGTAGAAAGCTCAATGAGATGGAAAGGAGACTGGTCCATAAAGAAGAAAATCTGGAGCGTAAATTTCAAATCCAGGAGAAAAAGGAAAAGGATTTTTCCTCCAAGGAGCGAATGTTTTATACCAGAGAGAAAGAAATTGGAGATAAAGAAAAGAAATGTGAAGAATTGAAGAAGCAGGCTGTGGAGGAGTTGGAAAGGATTTCGAATATGACCAAGGAAGAAGCCAAAAGCATGTTGACTGCCAAGGTGGAAGAAGATGCTAAATTGGAGGCTGTGCAGGCTATCCGCAGGATCGAAGAAGAGACCAAAGAGAAAAGCATGGTTCTGGCGCGTCAAATCATCAGCCAGGCAATCCAGAGATCGGCTGCCGAACATGTTGTGGAGACTACTGTTTCAGTGGTCGACCTTCCTTCTGATGACATGAAAGGACGGATCATCGGAAGGGAAGGACGAAACATTCGTGCTCTGGAGATGGCCACTGGTGTGGATATCATCGTTGATGACACTCCTGAGGCCGTGATTCTTTCCAGCTTTGATCCCATCCGGCGAGAGATGGCCCGACTGTCCATTGAAAAGCTAGTGGTGGATGGGAGGATTCATCCAGCCCGCATCGAGGAAGTCGTGGAGACGGTCAAGAAAGAATTGGAAGAGAAAATCAAGCAGGAAGGAGAGTCCATAGTGCTCGAACTCCGGCTTCAAGACATCCATCCAGAGTTGATCAAGCTACTTGGCAAGTTGAAATACCGGACAAGCTATGGACAGAATGTGCTTCAACATTCCAAAGAAGTCGCCTATTTGGCGGCTGTTATGGCGAGGGAACTGAATGCGGATGTAAACGTGGCCATGAGAGCAGGGCTTCTTCATGATATCGGCAAGGCTGTGGATAAAGAAGTTGAAGGCACCCATACGGAGCTGAGTGTAGAGAACGCCAAAAAGTATGGAGAATCTGATGCTGTTATCCAAGCGATTGCTTCCCACCATCGGGACGTGGAGTTTTCTTCGGTGGAGGCGGTTTTGGTTCAGGCTGCTGACACCCTCTCTGCTGCTCGGCCTGGAGCCCGTCGCGAACTTCTGGAGAAATACATAAAAAGGTTGGAAAAGTTGGAGGAGATTGCCCATTCCTATGAAGGGGTGGCCAAGGCTTACGCTATTCAAGCGGGAAGAGAGATCCGGATCATTGTCGAGAGTCAGAGGATATCTGATGATAAGGCCGCTTTAGTAGCAAAAGAAATCGCCAAGAAAATCAAGGATGAGTTGGAATATCCGGGCCAGATCAAGGTGACTGTTATTCGGGAGATGAGAGCTGTTGAATATGCCAGATAAGATCCGAATTCTCTTTTTGGGGGATATCATCGGAAGGCCGGGAAGGAAGGCACTAGGAAAATACCTCCCTTCTCTCATAAACAAACATACCCCTTCTCTTGTCTTGGCCAATGCAGAAAACGCTGCCGGAGGCATCGGCATCACGCAAGAAGTGGGTCAAGAGCTCTTGACCCAGGTTCATGTCTTGACCTCTGGAAATCACATCTGGGACAAGCGCGAAGGCATCGCCTATTTGGAGAAAGAGCCAAGGTTGCTGCGTCCGGCGAATTATCCCCCTCTGAATCCAGGGAAAGGGACCTATGTTTTCAAAGATGAAAAGGGCAGAAAGATTGGCATCTTAAATCTTCAGGGAAGAGTTTTTATGGAGCCCATTGACTGTCCCTTCAGAGTTGCCGACAGGGAAGTTAAAGCCTTAAGAGAGGTCACTTCTATGGTGGTGGTGGATTTCCATGCTGAGGCTACTTCTGAAAAGCAAGCCATGGGCTGGTACCTGGATGGAAGGGTCTCAGCCGTAATGGGAACCCATACCCATGTGCCTACAGCCGATGAGAGGATTCTTCCTCAGGGAACAGCTTACATCACCGATATCGGTATGGTCGGAGCCTTTAATTCCGTGATCGGCATCCGGAAAGACAGGGCTTTAGACCGTTTCCTCACCGCCCGTCCTCAGCGTTTCGAACCGGCAAAGGATGGCATCCTCTGTTCGGTTGCGGTGGTGGAAGTGGATACAGAAAGCGGCAAGGCCCTTTCTGTAGAGAGAGAGAGCATCATCGAGGAAGAGAGTGAAGAGAGAGCATCTGGTTAAACCCGACAGAATATACACGGTATCTGAAATCACTCAGCTGGTAAAACTGGAGTTAGAAAGTGCCTTTCCCCTTCTTTGGGTGGAAGGGGAAGTTTCCAACTTTCACCGCCATCACTCCGGCCATCTCTATTTCACCTTAAAGGATGAGATGAGCCAGTTGCGGACAGTGATGTTCCGTTCCGAAGCTTCGGCGGTCCCCTTTGAGTTGGAAGACGGCCTCCAGGTGATCTGTCGCGGTCGGATGAATGTGTATGAGCCCAGGGGGGAATACCAGCTTCTGGTCGATCTGGTGGAACCCAAAGGAAAAGGAGTTCTTCAATTGGCCTTTGAGCAGCTCAAGGAGAAATTGAAGAAAGAGGGACTGTTCGATTCTCGTTTTAAGAAAAGACTTCCTCTGCTACCAAAAAAAGTCGGCTTGGTGACTTCTCCCCGAGGAGCGGCTATCGTCGACATCCTCAGGACGTTGGAAAGACGATTTGCCCGACTCCATATCCTGGTCTACCCGGTAAGAGTGCAGGGAGAGGGGGCAGCCCAAGAGATCGTTGAGGGCATTGATTATCTTGGAGGGCAAACCGATGTGGATGTGATCGTCGTCGGCCGCGGAGGAGGATCCATAGAAGATCTATGGGCTTTCAATGAGGAGCAGGTGGCCCGGGCCATATTTCGGTGTCCCATACCCATTATCTCAGCGGTTGGACACGAAATAGATTTTACCATTTCTGATTTTGTGGCTGATATCCGAGCTTCCACTCCATCTGTGGCAGCGGAAATGGTGATTGAAAAGGAGCCGGCTTTCCAGGAACGCATCGACAATTTGGAGAAGAGGATGATCCACCAGCAGAAATATTCTCTTCAAGAGGAAACACACAGAGTTTTCAGCCTCACTCAACATCGGACTTTTCAGAATTTTAAACTGAGACTTCTCAACCTCCACCAGAAAATCGATGAACTGGAGACGAGTGCCTGGAATGTTATCAGAGCTAAGGGCCAGCACATTGCAGAGAGTAAAGCCAGGCTCTCTCTTCTGGAAGAAAAGATGGCAAATGTGTTGAAAGGCATTCTTCAGAACCTTCTTGGGATATGGGAGCGTCTTTCAATCCAGTTGCACGACCTGAGCCCTCTGAATATACTAAAAAAAGGCTACACACTCTGTTGGCGTGATGGAGGCAAACATCTTATCAGACGCATCGAGGAGGTTGAAGAGAAGAAAGAGCTAATGGTTTCTTTCTACAAAGGTGAATTTTCTTGTGTGGTCAAGGATGTGGACAGATCCAAACTCATTCAAACGCACATCGTGGAGGAGAAAAAATGAGTGAAATGAGTTTCGAGAAAGCCTTGGAAGACCTAGAGAAGGTCGTCGAAAAATTAGAGAAGGGCGGTCTTTCCTTGAACGAATCTTTGTCTTTATTTGAAAAGGGAGTGAAGCTGGCCAAGTTTTTAAGGGAAGAACTGGAAAAGGCGGAAAAGAAAGTCGAGATCCTTCTCAAGGATGAAAAGGGGCAGGTCAAAGCAGAACCTTTTCAACTTGAAGGAGAAGAAGATACTGGAGAACAAGACGAATCTTCTGGTGGAGGAGAGGATAATAATCTCCCCTTCTAGCTTAAAGATACATGGGAGTTGAAGACGAGCTGACACAGAAGAAGAAGGCTGTCGATCGACACCTTGAGCAGCTGCTTTCTCGAGAAGATTCCCTGATTGACCAGGCCATGAGATATGTCGTTTTTTCCGGAGGAAAAAGATTCCGGCCTCTGCTTGCTCTCTCTTCTGGAGAATGCTTTGGAGTTTCCCATGAAGTTGTCCTTCCCTTTGCCTGTGCCCTTGAGCTCATCCATAATTATTCTCTTATTCACGATGATTTGCCTTCCATGGATGATGACGATTTTCGCCGGGGAAAGCCATCCTGTCATAAGGCTTTTGGGGAGAATATTGCACTTCTGGCCGGAGATAGCCTTTTGACCATGGCTTTTGAAGTTATGGCTAAGGCTCCCGTGGAGGAGAAGTGCTTAACAAAGAAAGAAAAACTTATCAGTGAAATCAGTCGCCTAGCAGGTGTGGAAGGGATGATTGGCGGACAGGCATTGGATATTTCTTCTTCTCCCTGTGAGATGACAGAAGAGGAATACTATGAGCTTACCCTGAAAAAAACAGGTTCGCTTCTCATTGCCTCTCTCAAAGTGGGAGCGATTTTAGGGGATGCTGAACCTTCCCAGGTTCAAGCCCTGGAAGAGTATGGCAGGAACCTGGGACTGGCTTTTCAGATAAGAGACGACATCATCGATTCCTACAGAGGTTCTTCTAAAGATCATCCGCCTCGACCCGATGCAGTTTTGTTATTTGGAGACAAGGAGGCTCCGCGCAAGCTGAGAGTTTATATCGAGAGGGCAACTCGTGCCTTGGAAGGTGTCGGATTGGAATCTGAGGAACTCCGTTATCTGGCCTTGAGACTTCTAGAAATCGGAGAATGAAAATGGTTAAAATTCTTGATAAAATCGATAGCCCCCGAGATCTAAAAGGACTTTCTTTGAAGGATCTGACTCGACTAGCCAGGGAAATCCGGGCACTGATCTTGAAGGTGGTCTCCAAGAATGGCGGGCACCTATCTCCAAACTTAGGGGTGGTGGAGCTGACCTTGGCCCTTCACTATGTCTTTGATGCGCCCAAGGATAAGATCCTGTGGGATGTGGGACACCAATGTTACACCCATAAAATACTCACCGGAAGAAAAAAAGAATTTTTCACTCTCCGTCAATACCAAGGAATTTGTGGTTTTCCCTGCCGGGAAGAAAGCGAGTACGATGTCTACAATACAGGTCATGCCTCTACAGCACTTTCGGCGGCCCTGGGTATGGCGGTGGCCCGTGACAAAATGAAGGAAGATTACCATGTGGTCGCAGTGGTCGGAGACGGAAGCTTGACTGGCGGTGTGGCCTGGGAAGCCTTAAACCAGATCGGTCACCTCAGAGAGAAATTGATTATTATCTTGAATTACAATGAAATGTCCATTTCCCATAATGTGGGAGCATTATCCAAATATCTATCTTATCTTGTCTCAGGGCGATACTACCTGAGAATGAAGGACCATGCAAAATCGGTACTCAAAGTCATTCCTGCGGTGGGAGAGCCGATGATCAAGGTTGCCCGGGCCGTGGAAGAGGCAATCAAGAAGATATTTTTTCCCGGTCTGGTGTTTGAAGAATTGGGAGTCAGATATATCGGGCCGGTTCAGGGACACAGCCTTTCCTCTCTCATGGATATCTTTGAGGAAGCCAAGTCCTCGAAAGGACCGGTACTCGTTCATTGTGTCACCCAGAAGGGAAAGGGATACACTCCTGCGCAGAAGAATCCGAGTCTGTATCACAGTGTCTCCCCTTTTGATCTCCAAACAGGGAAAATATTCTCCACAGACCAAAGACCGACGTATTCTTCTGTCTTCGGGGAAAGCCTGATGCGCCTTGCTGAAAGGGATAAAAAGGTTGTTGCCATAACGGCCGCCATGCCGGAGGGAACGGGCTTGAGCCCTTTCGCCTCCCGGTTTCCTGATAGGTTTTTTGATGTGGGTATCGCTGAGCAACATGCTGTCGATTTTGCCACCGGATTGGCCCTCAACGGCTTCAGACCTGTGGTCGCCATCTATTCTACCTTTCTTCAGAGGGCTTATGATCAAATCTACCATGATGTTTGCCTGATGGATATTCCTGTCATCTTTGCTCTCGATCACTCGGGTATCGTCCCGGCTGACGGAGCTACCCATCAGGGTATAAACGATATCATCTACCTCAGGCATATGCCTCACATGATTATTATGGCCCCTAAAGATGAGAATGAATTGCAGCATATGCTGAAATCTGCATTCTCCTTCTCCCATCCTGCGGCTATTCGCTTTCCGAAAGGGATGGGTTTTGGAGTGACTCTTGATGAGACTTTCACAGAGATTCCGTTGGGTCGGAGTGAACAGCTTAAAGAGGGTAAGGATTTGCTCATTGCTCTGGGAAGCATGGTTTATCCTGCTTTGAAGGCGGCAAAGAGATTAGAGCAGCAAGGGATAAGTCTAGCGATGGTCAATGCCCGGTTTGCCAAACCTTTAGATGAGAGGATGATACTCAGATTTGCTGGTCCCGGAGGAAGGATCATAGTTGTAGAAGAAGGAGTAAAAACAGGTGGGTTTGGTAGTGCGGTGCGTGAACTTCTGGACAGAGAAGGCAGGTGCGACGTTCGGTTCAAAAGCATCGGTCTTCCTTTGGAGATATACCCGTTAGGCAGCGTAGATGAGATAAAGAAGAGATACCAGCTGGATGAAGAGGGGATTTTTTGTCAAATTTTGGATTTTTACAGGGAAAAAGAAAGAGCTCCCGATGAAAAAGGAGAGAGCCGATAAGATCCTGGTCGCTCGAGGTTTGGTCGAGAGTCGGCATAAAGCCCAGGCCCTGATCATGGCAGGAATGGTCTATACTGAGGGGCAGAAAGTGGAAAAACCTGGGCAGAGGCTGGACCCGGACGGGAACATTTTGATCAAGGAGACCATGCCCTACGTCAGCCGCGGAGGGCTGAAGCTGGAAGAAGCCCTTGATGCTTTCTGTGTTTCGGTTAAAGGTCAAGTGGCGGCTGATCTGGGAGCGTCCACTGGGGGCTTCACCGATTGTCTTCTCCAAAGGGGAGTCGTGCGGGTTTATGCGGTGGATGTGGACATCCGTCAACTGGATTGGCAGCTGAGAGAAGACCCTCGGGTTATTCTCAAGGAAAAGAATGCCCGTTATTTGAAAAAAGCCGATTTTCCGGAAGCCTTGGGTATCGTCACCATGGATCTCTCTTTCATATCTGTACTCAAGGTGATGCCGGCTGTTAAAGGGTTTCTTGGAGAGGGGAAACTGCTTGCTCTCATCAAACCTCAGTTTGAAGTGGGAAAAGGGCAGGTAGGGAAAAAGGGGATTGTCAAGGACCCGCGCTTGCATCAAGAGGTGCTTGAGGAGATAGAAGAAGAGGCCTCTGGAATGGGATTCGCGCTTCGAGGCTTGATCAAGACATCTCTGCGTGGTCAGAAAGGAAACCAGGAATTTTTCGTTTATTGGTCTCTAGGAGAGAGCCCTTTATCTTTGGCTAAGGTTAAGAGATCAATCTGGGAGGTTGTCTGGAATGAATAAAATTCATCGGGTAGGGTTTGTGATAAAGCCCCATGCTCCTCAAATTGAGAAGATACTAGAAGAACTCCTTCGTTATTTCGCAAAAAAGGACATAGTGTGCTTTTTGGAGGAGGAGGCTGCCCAAAAGCTGAGGGAAAAAGAAGGATATCCGAGAGAAGAGCTTCCGGAACGAGTCGACCTTGTAGTTGTCCTTGGTGGAGACGGAACTCTCCTCAGTGTTGCCCACTTGGCAGCTCAAAAGGATGTGCCTGTGTTAGGAGTGAACTTGGGGAAGCTCGGATTTTTGACTGAAGTTCCTCTTTCCGAAATGTATCTGGCTCTGGATGCTTTCCTGGAAGGAAACGAAGAGATCATCAGCCATAGACGGATGCTGGAGGCATCCTTCAGAGAAAAAGCCTATTATTGTCTCAATGATGTGGTTATCAACAAAGGGGCTCTGGCGCGAATGATTCAATGCACAATCTGGATAGAAGAGAAGGAAATAGCAAGACTTCGGGCGGATGGGCTGATCATCTCCACTCCTACTGGTTCGACAGCTTACTCTCTGGCAGCCGGTGGACCGATCATTCAGCCGTATATTCCCGCCATCATCATTGCTCCTATCTGTCCTCATACCCTTTCCTTCCGGCCCCTGGTCATTTCCTCCGATTTAACCATAAAGGTTCAGCTTCTGACCGGAGGGGAGGAGGTCTATCTCACCCTCGATGGCCAGAGGGGAAATCCGTTGATTAAGGACGATGTGGTCAAGGTCAGACTGAGTGATTTTGTGCTTCGTCTTATTTCCTCTCCAAAGAGGAACTATTTCGACCTGGTAAAAGAGAAGTTGGGTTGGGCCGAATAATGGACTGCCAGAAGCATCTTCATTTCCGTGATGATTTTGAGAACAATCAGGCAAGCTGAATCGTCAGCACGCGGATTTTCCCCAGCGAGGAAAATCCGCTCATTCCTCGGCTTCGCTCTCCTCTTCGAGGAACCGTGCCCGCTTCGCCTCCGGATGGCTTCCTCAAAAGCTTGCCTGATTGTTGTTTCATCACGGATTTAGAATGCTTTCACCTCATTGAAAAAGCATCTTTATTTCCGTGATAGCCGTTGATGAGGGATATAATCAATCACAGCGTTGGTTCTCCTCCATCTTCGCCGAAGACCCTCCCACCCACCACTATGCGGCTCAGACGGACAGGACCTCGTCTTCATTACACCTATCCATACTTCATTGGTTCTCGTATCACGGAAATAGAGATGCATACCATGCTGCCCCTTTATTTGACATTTTTCTTACCTGGTATTATTATAATCACTTTCCATGGGTCAGAAAATCAGAGTGATATTTGTTTCAGCCGAGGTCTCTCCCTTTGCCAAATCGGGGGAATTGGCAGATGTTGCCTCCTCGCTTCCCAAGTATCTTGCCTCCTTTGGTATGGATGTCTCTGTCTTCATGCCCAAATACAGACGACCGGAGATTGAGTCCTTACCCAAAGAATTGGTAAAGACGAAAATCTTGATCCCTATAGGGGAAGAAAAAGTTAAAGCCCAAGTCTACAAGAGCGAGCTAGGAAGGTATAATATCTATTTTATAGAAAATCCCAAGTATTTCTGGAGAGAGAATATCTACGGCACGGGCAAGGGAGAATACCTGGATAATGATGAAAGATTCATTTTTTTCAACCGAGCCGTGCTGGAGTTTTTATGGAAGACCAAGATGCCTGTGGATGTGATTCACTGTAACAATTGGCCCACCGCCCTCATTCCCGTTTTCCTGAAAACCCATTACGCCAACAGGAATCATTTTAAAAAGGTCGCTACCATCCTCACCCTTCATAACATCGCCTATCAGGGAGAATTTCCGGCCGAGGCTCTTTCCCTGGCGGGATTGAACTGGAACGATTTGAGTCCCCGACCTTTGGATTTCAACGGTAAGTTCAATTTTCTCCGAACAGGCCTTTTGTTTTCCGATATTCTCAACACAGTGAGTTATTCTTATAGAAGAGAGATCCTGACCATGAAGCATGGTTTTGGGTTAAAGGATGTCCTGGAAAGCCGCAAGAATGTCTTTTTCAGTGTTCGCAATGGTGTGGACTACGAAATTTGGAACCCAGAAACCGATCCCTACATCGTGGCCAATTACACTCCCTCTGATTTAAGGCCCAAGCAAGAATGCAAAAAAGATTTGATCCAGGAATTCGGGCTTTCCCTCCCTCCTCAGACAGCTATCATCGGTGTGGTCTCCTACCTAAGCTCTCAGAAGGGCTTTGATATTCTGATTGAGGCCATGGATAAGATCATGGATATGGATGTGGGTCTTGTGATCCTGGGTAAGGGGGATGAAAAGTACGAGAGCGAGTTCCTGACCATCCAGGATCGCTATCCTGGAAAAATTTCCATTAAGTTTGAGCTGAATCCTGCTTTGGTCCATAAGATTGCGGCGGGAGCAGACATTTTTCTTATTCCATCCCTGTATGAGCCATGTGGGTTGAATCAGCTGTACAGCTTCCGCTACGGGACTGTGCCAGTGGTTCGGGCCACCGGGGGATTAGGAGAAACTGTAAAGGCCTATGATACGAAAACCATGAGAGGGAACGGCTTTGTTTTCAAAGAGTATTCCTCCCAGTCTCTGGTTAAAGCCTTGAAAAAAGCACTTTCCTGTTATGCTAAGCCCGCTGTCTGGAAAAAGATCATAAAGGCCGGTCTTAAAGAGAATTTCTCCTGGCAGGGTGCAGCGAGAAGATATGCGAAACTCTATCGAAGTGCATTAGAAATAAGGAAAGGAGGCTAGATTGCCCGAAGATTTCACCAGCGTCAGCGATAGGACCTTCGAGGAAGAGGTCTTGAAGAGTGAGCTTCCAGTTCTGGTGGATTTTTGGGCCACCTGGTGTGCTCCGTGTCAGATGGTTGTTCCGTCCTTGGAATATTTGGCTCAAAATTATAAGGACAAGATAAAGATCAGGAAGTTAAACGTGGATGAAAACCCCAAGATCACATCCCGATACAGAGTCATGAGCATTCCCACTCTGCTTTTCTTTAATGATGGGGAACTCAAAGAAACCATAGTGGGTGCTCTTCCCCGGGAAAAGATTGTCGAGGTGATATCCAAACACTTATGAATGAAACCCACAAAGTGGTCATCATAGGTGCAGGACCAGCTGGTCTGGCCGCCGCCGTTTATACAGGTAGGGCAAGGCTAAAGACGCTGGTCGTAGAAAAGGGGATGCCTGGAGGGCAGATCCTCCTTACGGATTTTGTGGAAAACTATCCTGGTTTTCCTGATGGTGTCGTTCCCTTCCAGTTGATGGACGATTTCCGGAAACAAGCCGAAAAATTTGGGGCAGAAATCACTACCGACGAAATCACCCAGATGCACAAGAAAGACAATCTCTGGATCGTGGTAGGGAGAAAAGCAGAGCGCCCTGCCCAGGCGGTAATTGTCTGCACGGGATCTGTCTACAGGAAGTTGGGTCTGGAGGGAGAAGAGAGGCTTGCCGGAAAGGGGGTTTCCTATTGCGCCACTTGTGACGGAGCCTTTTTCAAAGATAAGGATGTTGCAGTGGTGGGGGGAGGAGATAATGCCTTAAGAGAAGCGCTCTTATTGACGAAATTCTGCCGCTCAATAAAACTCATCCACCGCCGCCGTCAGTTCCGCGGTGAAAAAATCTACCAGGAAAGAGTGTTCTCTAACCAGAAGATTGAGATTTTATGGGAGACTTTTGTCGAGGATATTTCAGGCCAGGACAAGTTCGAATCGATCACGGTGAAAAACGTCAAGACAAACAAAACTTCTAAGCTAAAACTGGATGGGCTTTTTGTTTCTATCGGGACAGTTCCTAATTCGGGGCTTGTGAGAGGCCTTTTGGATTTAGATGAATGGGGTCAGATAAAAGTACGCTCATCCATGGCTACCTCTCAACCCGGGATTTTCGCTGCCGGCGATGTGACCAATGCTTGTCCACAACAGATGGCCACTGCAGTGGGGACAGGGGTGGTCGCTGCCCTCTCTGTCAATGAATATTTGGAGTCCACAGGGGTCAGACCTTTATAAATTATATAACCTGCATTATTCATAAACATGTGAAATTTGTCGTGGATCATTCTGCGCATGGCTGAGGAAATCAGGGACATGTATTGATCTTTTGAGAACGGATGAAGTCAGCCGCTTATTTCTGTCTATGGAAATTAAGAAGGGCTGACTCCAATTCCTTCAGTTTTTTCTTCAATTTCTTCACATCCTTGAAAAGCTCATAAAGTTGTGGAAGAAGCACCCAGACTTTTCGTGCTTCTTTGATATCCATGTGGGGAGTTCCGCCGACGAATGAGTTTGGAGGAATGCTTTTGGCGATTCCGGTTCCGGCGGCCACAATCACGTTATCGCCGATGGTCACATGGTCGGATACGCCGACCTGTCCGCCCATGATGACATTTTTGCCCACTTTGGTGCTACCGGCAATTCCAGTTTGTGCGGCCAGGATTGTGTTTTCTCCGATCTCGACGTTATGGGCGATCTGAACCAGATTGTCGATCTTGGTCCCTTTCCGGATGATTGTTTCTCCTAAGGCAGCTCGGTCAATGGTGGTGTTGGCTCCCACTTCGACTTCGTCCTCGATGACCACGATGCCCTTTTGCGGTATCTTGCAGTAAGAGTGATCCTCTTCTTTGAGGTAGCCGAAGCCATCAGAGCCGATGACAGACCCGTTGTGAATAATCACTCTGTTTCCGATCTTGGTTCCTTCCCGGATGGAGACCTGAGAATGGATAATCACATTCTGTCCGATGGAGACTCTGGGATAGATGATAACATGAGGGAAGATGACCGTGCCCGAACCGATCTCAACCTCATCGCTGATTGATGAGAAAGGGCCCACAGCGACATCCTTTCCAATCTTTGCCGAGGGAGAGATGAGAGCTTGAGGATGGATGTTAGGCAAAGGACGGTAGGGTTTGTAGAAAAGTCCAACTGCTTTGATGAAAGTGCGGTAGGGATTTTCCGATTTTATGATGGGGATCCTCTTGTAATTTTCCTGGACAGGGATGATGGCAGCCGAAGCCCCGCTTTTCTCCAACAGGGGAAGGTATTTCCCATGAGCAACAAATACCAGGTCTCCCTTTTTTGCCTTCTCCAGGCTGGCCACACCTTGGATGGGTGTTTTTCCCTCTCCCTCAAACGGACATTCCAGTATCCGGGCAAGCTCCTCTACGGATAGAGTGGGGGGATCAGGCAGCTTTCTCATCGATTCTCTCGTTTATGACGGCAGCCAACTCGGCTCCCCAAAGCAGAATCACCAGGGAAAAAGAAATCCAGAGAAGGAAGAAAATGAGGGAGGTCAGAGTTCCTTGAAGAAATCTGGATAGAACGATCCCTATAGCCGAGAAGTGGGCCACATAAAAAGCAAAGAGCCGCTTAAAAGCTTCCCAGAGAAAGGCACTTATCAAAGCAGCCAACGCTGCTGCTCGAGTATGCACTTTAATCTCTGGGATAAACTTATACAGAGAAAAGAGAACTAGGAAAGTCAAAGTGAAGGGAATAAGATACTGAATCAGAAAGTTGTCCACCAGGGAGACGATTTTTGGATTGATATGCGCAGCAACGATCTGGCTTTCCCTTATAGTGCGATGGACAGCCGTCCATACCGCGGTTATGGAGAGGGAAATCAGCATGATGATCCCGATGATGAACATGATAAGGTATTCCATGATCCGATTGTAGAGAAACGATTTCTGGTATGTGGCCTTAAAGATGAAATTTATGGAGTAGATCAAGTTGGAGAAAAGGAAACTGGCCGCAACAAAGGAACCAGCCAGTCCGAACCAGCCCAGGTTGGTAATGTTCCGGGCAAGATCCTGAATCCTGGTGAAAAAATTAGGGTCGAGCTGGGCGAAGAATTCTTCAGAGAAGATGTTGAGACTGCGAAAAGCTATCTCTGAACCTCCAAATATCCTGGCAGTTATGAAGGCAAACAGGGCAACCAGAGGGATGGCACAGAGAACGGCGAAGTAAGAGATGATGATGGCGAAGTTTCCGCATCTGTCTTCGCTGAATCTTTTTGTGGTCGTGCTCAGGATGGTGAAGGCGGGAAACTTCATTGTCTGAATCAAATGCGAAGAAGCACGTTTCTCAGATGTATTTGCCCCATTGGACCATGAGAATGATGATGGTGATGAGAAGGGCATAAATCACCAACGTTTCGATCAAGACAAGTCCAAAGATGAGGATAAACCGGATATGGGGGGCTCCGGCTGGATTGCGAGAGATTCCCTCGCAGGCACTGCTGATGGATTTTGCTTGGCAGAATGCTCCTGCGGCCGAGGCAAGAGTGATGATGGCTCCGCCGACGATTATGGAAAGCTTAAACAGGGGAGCTTTGGCAGCATTAAAGGTTTCTGCTTGAGCTAAAAGAGGAGTGGCTGTCAGAGCGATAAGAAAGAACAGTATAGCCAGAGGCTTAAGACTCTTTCTCATTCTTCCTCCTTTTTAAATTAATGTTCTTCTTCATGGGCCACGGCTCCTGCAATGTAAATACAGGATAGAAGGACAAACACAAAAGCCTGAATGATGGAGGTGAAGATAGCTACAGCCATGAAGGGAAGGGGGAGAAAGAAAGGAATGATGGAGGCGATAATCAGGATGAGCAATTCCTCGGCAAATATGTTTCCGAAGAGTCGAATAGAGAGAGATACAGGACGGGAGAAATGGCTGATGATTTCAATGGGAAGCAGAAGTGGAGCTAGGAGTGGGATGGGCCCGGTAAAATGTCTGAGATATTTAAAAAAGCCCTGGGATTTGATTCCCTGCCAGTGATAGTAGACAAAGACCACCAGGGCGCAACCAGCGGTGGTGTTCAGTTTGCTGGTGGGGGCCATAAGACCAGGAACGAGCCCGAGCAGATTACAGAGAAGGATGAAAAGGCCGATGGTGGCGACCAGGGGGAGATATTTCTTTCCTTCTTCTCCGATAATATCTACCAGAAGGCTCTCGAAGGTTTCGATGATGAGCTCGAGTGTACTCTGGAGTTTGGTGGGAACAAGGTGGCGTCTGCGAGTCGCAAGTCCCAGGAAGAGGATGAGAAGAAGTGAGGCGATGAGGCACATCACGATATAATCAGGAACGAGGTTTTCCGGATTTTTGACCTCGATTCCCACCAGGCCAAGAAGAAAAGCGAGCGGTTTCCCGAAGATTTTATTGAAGAGTTCAACGATGAATAAGCTGTGTTCTAGCTCTTCCATTTTTTTATCTTGGCTAGTCCGAGAATACCCTCAACGAGAAAAATAGGAATGATCATCGAGAAACCGATCATAAACGCAACAATTCTCTTTGAAAAGAAGATGATTATAATAGAAAAGATAGCAAGAATCAACAGAAGTCGGAGGCTGTAGAAGACG
>Ga0315545_1002234_pt1 | contig 17717 bp, 11 predicted proteins | sample SalMarSW160210MG_FD_203096 | JGI IMG/M metagenome (GOLD analysis project Ga0315545, IMG submission 203096) | Salt marsh sediment microbial communities from the Plum Island Ecosystem LTER, Massachusetts, United States - Salt Marsh Sediment SW1602-10 ...
CTCGACGTACTCCTCGAGGATGCGGACCTGCTCCTTGTCCGGCCGGGCCACGTTTTTGGCCGCGAGGAAGAACGGATCGGCAAACCCGCCGAGGTCGGAGCAGCCGATGATGGCTGAGGGGTTCTCGACCTGCTGCACCACGGCCTGCGCGGCACGGTCCCACGGCAGGAAGCCGTCGTCGCGGGAGAACGGGTCGTCGGGGTTTCGGAAGTGCTGGCGCTCGACGATGAACCGGGCGCGGGCGTCGATGAGCGTTTCGATCGGCGGCACGGCGTAGAACGCCGCGACGGTCCACTCGTCCGGCGCCGTGTAGAGCCGGACGCGCTTCGGCCCCTCGCCGGCAAACCGCAGCACGTGGAGCGAGGCGTTGTCGGTGGTCGAGGAGCGGACGATCTCGACCCCCTCGTCGAGCGGCTGCACGGAGCGGATCGGCTTCTTCGACCAGCACAGCAGGCTGGCCGTCTGGTTCGTCGGCACGACCATGCCCGGGGCGGCCTGGAGCCCAACCTTGCCGAGCCGGAACATCGCGGCCGGCAGCTCGTCGAGATCATCGATCCAGACCATGCGGACTCCGAGGCGTCGCTGCTCGCCCGGCTGGAGCGCGATCGAGGTCGGCGGGTTCAGCCCCGGCTTCCAGTGCTCGCGTTCCGCCGTCGCTTTCGACACGAGATACACATTTTGCAGGCCCGACCAGCCGGCGCCGCGCGCGCGGTAGCAGGGGTGTTGTGACGGCGCGACCGCCTCGAACGCGGTCCCGTCAGCGGGCACAATGAGTAGGAAAGGCGGGTCGCCCGAGAGCCGCTCGACGAGCACGAAGCCGCTGTGGCCTCCGGCGTGCGGGAAGGCGAAGACGCGTTGCCAGTACGCCATCGCTCTGCTCCCCGCGAGGTCGAACAGGGTGTCGTTGACGAGCAGCGGGAGTGCGATCTCGCCGACCTCGAGCGGGGTCGACGCGGCGTTCTCGATCACAATGTCCCACGTGAACGTGTGGCTCGCCGCTTCCACGCCGTACCGCTCCCAGAGCCGGACGTTCTGGAAGCCACCCGTCGAGGCCTCGGACTTGTTCTCGTACCCGACGAGCACGCCGCCCTTGTGCGCGCTGACCCGGCGCACGTCGCGCGAGCACGACGTCGTCTCTCGGCGCCACGGCGCCCCGCGACGCCGGGAGGTGACCACGACGTCGCCGACGAACCGGGTGTCGCGCAGCGCGAAATCAGCGGCGTTCGTTTCGTTGGCGACGTAGTTCGTGCCGTATACCTCTGCGGCGTTGAACAGGCCCTTGATCGTGCCCGTCCGCTTGTCGATGTCGACGACGAAGCCACCGCGGCGCAGGCGGAACCCGTTGCCGGCATCGAGCAGCTCCTCCTGGGCCATGACGTGGAACGGGGCTCTGGCGCGCGCAACAACCGCCTCGTTGACGGTGAGCTGTGCGGTGACCCAGTAGGTGGCCGGCTCCTCAGTCTTGAGCTCGAGCCTGTGCGACAGCAGCGGCGTCGAGACGGTGTCGAGAGTTACCGGCTGCACTGTGACGAGCTTCGGTTGGCCTCCCGCCGGGCCGTAGGACAGCTCGAGCTGTCCCGTCGTGCGCCGTGCCGCCACACCCGCCACGTCGACGAACAGGGTCGCGCGTGTCTCAACCGGCAGCGTGGTGATGCCGGCCGCGGCGGCGTACTCGGGCGTGCGACGCGAGTCGACGTCCTGGAGCCGCACGCGCAGCGCGGGTTGCTCGGCGAAATGGAGGTCGAACCAGCGGTGCTCGCCGTACTCGCCCAGGTCGTCCGTGGGATAGCCGATGAAGGTGACGCGGTACGCGCCATGCGGCGTCCGCACGGCGAAGGTCGGTTCGAGTCGGCTCGAGGCGGGCGCGAGGGCCACCTGCCACCGGGCTTGTCGACGAGCCGCGCGCAGTGTTGCCACGGCCTCGGGGCCGAGGCGGCGGTTCGTCGAGGCGTCCGTGATGACGATCTGTCGTGTCGTCGGCAAGCGCCGCACCCGGATCGCGTCGAAGGCGACCTTCGACTCCCACGTGCCGAGCGTGATCGGGCCCGAGTCGATCGGCTCCGTGTCGGCCCAGCTCAGCACGAGCGCGCCGTCGACGAGGCACTCGACGAGCCGACCGCAGCGCATGATTCTGACGGCATAGGTGCGTCCCGGCTCGACGGTCATGTCGCTCCACGCCACGAGGTGGTCGTTGCGCACCAGGGCGGCGCCGGTGTTGAACTCCGCGCCGAGCACGAGCGTATAGCCGCTGTCGAAAAGGCGGCACCGAATATCGTGGTGGCCGGGCGGCACGATGGCGGCTGAGAACTCGACGATCAGGTCGCCGCTGAACGTCTCGAGCGTGCTGAGCTCGGAAACGCCGCTGCCGCCGACCTCGAGCCGGCCGTTGGCGGTTGCCCAGGTGCCGCTGCTGAGCGTCCACAGGACGAGCCCGCTGTCGAAGTCGTCTTCGAAGATCACCTCGCCGGCCGCCTCTGCGCGTACGAGGGTTGTCAGGAGTGCGGCCGCTGCGGCCGCGACGACGAGAAAGCGCTTGATCTGTGGTGGGCGCATGCTATCGTGTCGTCGGTTATCGGCTGGTTCCCGAACGTGTTCATGGCGACCGAACGCAGTGTATATCAGGCGCGTGGGAACGGGAAGCGCGAATCGTCGCAGCTTCGGTCCGCGGCGCCACGTCCTTGGCATCGTACCGTACGCACCGGGAATGGAACGCTCAAGGAAGGAGAACGCGGCAATGGCGAACAGAGTGCTGAGCAGACTGGCGCTGACGCTCGGATGCGCGATATGTGCGGTGTGCGCGCTGGTCGGGCCGGCGGTGGCGCAGGACGAGTTCGGTGTCACGATCGGCGCCGACCTCGTGAGCGACTACATCTGGCGCGGCCAGGTCCGCAACGACGACGGCGCGATCCAGCCGTGGGCCTGTCTCAAGGTTGACTCGTTCACGGCCAAGGTGTGGGGCTCGCTCGACCTGGATGACCAGCCGAACGACGCACAGTGGGAGTTCACCGAGGTGCGCTTCCTCGGGTCGTATGCGATCCCGATCGGGTCGTACACGCTCGACGTGGGCGCCATCTACTACAACTACCCGAACACCGAGAGCGGGAACACGTTCGAGGTCTTCGGCACGTTCACGTTCACGGGCGTGATCTTCGATCCGTACGTGTCGTTGTACTACGACCTCGACGAGGTCGAGGGCTTCTACGCGCGAGTCGGCGGCGGGTACGGGCAGGAGCTCGAGACGTTCAACTGGGCGCTCGACGTGTCGCTCGGCCTCGGCTCGAGCGATTACAACGACGCGTATTTCGGCCTGAACGAGTTGGGGCTCAACGACCTGCGGATCACCTTCACGGTGACGGTCCCGTTCTCCGAGCAGTTCAGCGCCTCGGCCTTTGTCCTGGCCTCGTGGCTGATCGACGACGACTTCAGGGAGAGCGTCGAGGACGACTCTGAGATCGGCTTCGGCGGCGGCATCAGCTACAGCTTCTAGCGCCGCAGCGTCGCGGTCATCTGACGGCACAAGAAACGCGCCGCTCGGGACGACGTCCGGAGCGGCGCGTGTTTATCTCATCTCGGCGTGGCGCGAGCAGCCCTTGTCCTACTCGGATTCGGACTCCGACTCCGAGCCGGCCTCGACCGTGGGCTCCTGTCCGGCGACGCGCCAGATGACGAGTCTCAGCGTCTTCAACACGTTCGGGGTCGGGCCCGCCCCGAAAGACGTCCCGGCTTCGATGGTCTCGGTCTTGTCGTCCCGGTCACGCTTCTTCTGCTCACGCTCCTGCTTGCTTTGCCCGCTGTAGAGGTTGAGCTGCTCGACGGCCTTGTCATAGGAGTCGGCGGCGAAATAGAGGTTGAGCACCTTCAGCGCACCGTCTTCGCGCACTTCCTTTACGTAGCCGCCCTTTTCCTTGACGATCCTCTGGACGTTCGTCAGGTCGGTCGGGAGATCGTACACGACGAGCTCAATGACCGTCCTGGGCTGTTGGCGGTCGCCAAGGCTCATCCCGCTCAAGGAGCCTGTGACGACGAGCTCTTCTTGCGTTTCCTCCGCGTCGGTCAAGTCGACGGCGGACTCGTCTTTGTCTTCCTCCACGACCTCGACGCGCTGGGATCGGCCGGCCGTCTCGTCCGTGGCGCCTGTTTCTCTAGTCTGTGTCTCGCCGGCGGCTCTGGACCGGCCGTTCAGCGTAGCACGCTCGACGGTTTTCTCGTTGCCCGTCGGTTCGGCTGCCCCGGTCTCCACGGCACCGCCCTTCGTGAGGTTGCGTCCCCAAGCATCGCCAACAGAGCCTTCACTGGTGCCGGTTTCGCCGAGCTCGGAGCTGGACCGCTTGTCGCGCTCGGGTTGCTGCTCCGCGAAGTAGTTGTTGCCGGGCTCCGGCTCGCTCGGCGTTGTGTCAGGCGACTCGATCGCCTTGGCAATCTCGATTTGCTCGCCCGACTCGTCCTTTTCCGCCGGTTCGGCATGCTCGGTGGTCTTCGGCAGATTCGTCATGATGATGAAGACGGCGACAAACGCGACAATGATCACCGGGATCGCCACCGAGACGCTCGGGCGCGGCGGCCGGCTCAGCACGCCCGTGAGGCGCTCCCAGACGGTCGGCCTGTCGATCCGTTCGCGCACGGCCTGGAGGAAGCCCGCCGGCTCGGGCACCTCGTCGAGCGAGCCGACGAGGGCGGCCACCGTGCGCAGCTCGTCGAGCTCACGCCGGCACGCCTCGCACGAGGCGACGTGGACGCTCACGAGCGCCTGCTCGTCCGTCTCGAGCGTTCCGTCCAGGTACTCCTGGAGCCGTTCCCGGCATCGCTGGCAGTCCATGATCGATCACCACCCTTGATCTATCGAAACCGAACTCACCTTGTGTATCGACCGCCCGTGCGGCCGCTAGAGCAATTCGCGCAGCAGCTCTCGCAGCTCGAGCCGGGCCCGGTGCAGGCGCGACTTCACGGTGCCCCCGGCGCATTGGAGCACCTGCGACATCTCGTCGTACGTGAGCCCCTCGATGTGGCGCAGGATGATCACCTGCCGGTGCTCGGGCGCCAGGCGCATCAGCCCACGCTGAATCTGCTCCTGGATGTCGCGCCCGTCGAGCTCGCGCGTCGGCGAGAGCTTCGTGTCCTCGATTTCGCGTGGTCCTTTGCTGTCCTCGTACTGTCTCGGGTTGTCGAGCGAGACCTTCTTGTGTTCGCCCCGGCTGACCCGGTAGCGGTGGCGGTTCCTCGCCAGGTTCAGGATGATCTTGTAGAGCCACGTCACAAACGACGAACGCCCTTTGAACCGCCGCAGGTTCCTGTAGACGCGCACGAACGCGTCCTGGGCCACCTCGAGCGCGTCCTCGTGGTTCGACAGGAACCGGAACGCGATGTTGTACGCGCGCCGCTGATGCTTGAGCACCAGCCGGTTGAACGCTTCCTCGCTGCCGTCCAAGAACCGCCTAATCAGCTCGGCGTCCGGCACCTCGTCCTTGGGCTCTCGCGTCCGGACAACCCGTTCTATTTCAGTCCGTTTGGACACGGCGCCGCCCGAGAAGTTCCGCGACGCCCCTGCCGTTGTCTCCTGCTCGTTCATGTCCACCAGACCCCCATCAGGAACGTGGCCGCGTCGAACATGAGGTTGAAGACGGGGTTCAGCAGCGGCAAGACGACAAACAGAAGGATGATGAAGTTGAACGGTGGCATGAGGAAGCGCTCGAGCTTCTGGGCCGCTTCTTTCGAGATAAAGACGCCGAGAATGTGCGAACCGTCGAGCGGCGGGATCGGGATCAGATTGAACACGCCGAGGACGAGGTTGAGGATGAGCAACCTGAACAGGAAGGTCAGGAATGCCTCGGCAACCGGCCCGGCTCCAGGCCCGGCGGCGCGGGTGGCCGCAATGACGAGCCAGGACAGGATGATGGCCGCCGCGGCCAGGAGGAAGTTCGACACCGGCCCAGCAAGTGAGACGAGGATCTCGCCGCGCCGCATGTTGCGGAACCGCAGCGGGTTCACCGGCACCGGCTTGGCCCAGCCGATCAAAGGGAGGCCCGAGAAAACCACCTGCATTAGGGGCATCAGGATCGTGCCGATCGGGTCGATGTGGACCACCGGGTTCAGCGTCATCCGGCCCATGAGGCGGGCCGTGTCGTCGCCGCAGCGGTTGGCCATCCACGCGTGCGCCGCCTCGTGCAAAGAGATCGATAGATAGAGCGCGACGAGGAAGTGCAGGATCTCGATCGGGTCGATCTTGCCTAAATCGAAAATGGCCGCAACGGTCTGAAAACCCACGTGGTGCCCTTTCGGCGCAACGGGTCGGTCTACTTGACGAGCTTATCGCCCGGAAGGTTTCGCGGTCAAGGGCTTGAGCGTTCGTTGCCCGCGACGACGAAGGCCGTCACGATGCCGACGAGCAGCAGGACGGCCGGCACGAGGAGAAGGGCCGGTACGTGGCCTCCCGCGCCAAGCCATGCGCCACCCAGGTCGGCCTTGTCGAGCAGCGGCCTGAGATACTCGAGCGTCATGAGCCCTGCGTTGTAGAGCAGGTGAAAGAGCATGCCGGTGAACACCGATCGGGAGTAGGCGACGATGAGCGACAGGACGATGCCGATCACGATGTGGCTCACCGGGATCACCTTCATCGCGACGGGCGCCACGTGGTAGAAGCCGAACAGCACGCCGACGACGATGGCCGCCTGCCACCGCCGCATCTTCGACGAAAAACCGCTCAGCATGAACCCGCGGAACAGCATCTCTTCGCAGATCGCCGGGAAGAGCGCCACGAAGACGAGCGTGTCGACGAGGCTGAACCGCGCCTTCTCGAACGCGTCTTCCATAGCCTTGGCCACCTCCTGCGAGTACGGCAGCAGCGTCGATTGCACGTACTCGATCTCGAGGACCACGAGCACCGAGGCCACGGCCGCGATGACGGTCCCGACGACGGCCGGCAGCGACGGCCGCCGCAGCGCAAACGTCTTGCGCACGTCGAGCTTGAGGTGGCGAGCGAACCCAACGGCCGGGAGGTAGATCAGACCCCACATCGTGATGGTGATGCCGATGCGCAGGTCGTGCGACTGCAGGATCTGGCCGACGGTGAAAAACAGCACGAAACAGATCGCGGCGAGCAGGAGCGCCTCGCCCGGCGTGGGCACCGGCCGCGGCTTGAGGCGCCGGCGCCCAACGAAGAGCGCGAACGGCCGCTCCGACGAGAACAGGACGTTCTCGTTGTGGAACAGCCGGATCGTGAGCCGGAACGCGCCGTAGGCATACAGGCAGGTCGAGGCGAAGACGAGGGCGAGGTGGCCGAACACGATCGTGCCCTGCAGCAGCTCCTTGAGCAGCAGCGTGACGCCGACCACCGGCACGACGCACAGGAACGAAGTGAGCTCGAAGCCCGGCAGCGTCGACATCATCGCCGGGATGATGCAGAGCAGGTAGATGGGCGTCGCGTAGTTCTGCGCCTCCTTGAACGTGCGCGCGTACATCGCCACGGTCATCATCACCGAGCTGAACAGGAACGCGAGCGGCACGAGGAACAGCAGCACGAGCAGCGCCGCGTCAATCGGCAGCGAGAGGTTGATCGTCTCCTGCGCGGCGTGGCCGATGGCGGCAAGTGACAGGCCCATGCCGGCCAGGTTGAGCAGCCCGGTGGCGATCGCGATGAGGAAAACGGTCAGGAACTTGCCCGCGACGATCTCGGCGATGCCGGCCGGCGTGGTGAGGATCGTCTCGATCGTGCCGCGCTCCTTCTCGCCGGCCGTCGTGTCGATCGCCGGGTACATCGAGCCGGCGATCGTCATGAGCACAAGCATCATCGGGATCACGTAGCCGAGCACCCGGCGCCCCGCGCCCTCCGGCGTGCCAACCGATTCCCGCTTGATCACGAGCGGGTAGGCGTATTCCTCGCCCTCCTCGAGCTGCGCGAGCTGCGTCGTGACCGCCCCACGCGAGTAATCGCCGAGCAGCTCGCGGATGCGCTGATACGCAAGCTCGGACCGCTCATCGGCTTGGTCGTAGATCACCACGATGCGCGCCAGCGCCCCGGCCGTCTGCGGCGATCCCTCGTCGGGCGCCTCCACGTCGCGGCTCACGATGACGGCGGCCTCCACGCGGCCGGTGCGAACCGCCTGGCGCGGGTCGGCGATCCCGAACGTGTTGAGCGTGACCTGCTTGTCGTCGCGCAAGCGGGCGGTCAGGTCGGGCGCCACTGCGTGGCCGATGAGTGCCACGCGCGACGGTTGTTGCTCGAGCCGGCCCTGCTGCGCCTGCGTCATGGTCACGAGCACGAGAATGAGCACCGGGTAGACGAGCACGGGGCCGAGGATCATCACCATGAGCGTGCGCTTGTCGCGCAGCGTCTCGAGCATCTCCTTGAGGAAGACGATCCTGACCTGGCGCAGCCTCATCGGCCCGCCTCCTCATTCGCCGAGCCGAGGTCGACCCCGGCTGCTTCGAGACGCCGGAGAAACGCCTCGTTGAGGCTGGCCGTGCCGGCCTCCTCGACGAGGCGATCGAGCGTGTCGACGGCCAGGAACACGCCCTCGTGCAGCAGGGCGATCCGGTCGCACAGCTCTTCGGCCTCGGTCATGTAGTGGGTCGAGAGCAGCACGGTTTTGTGCTGGGCCTTCGCCTCGCGGATGAGCGAGACGATGGCGCGCGAGGCGATCACGTCGAGCCCGGCCGTCGGCTCGTCGAGCACGAGCACCTCGGGGTCGTGGATGAGCGTGCGTGCGACCGAGACCTTCTGCTTCTGGCCCGTCGAGAGCTTCTCGAACCGGCGGTCGCGGATCGCCTCCATGTCGAGCGAGGCGAAGATCGAGTCCGTGCGCCGGCGGATCGTCTCGTCGTCGAGGCCCGTGAGCCGGCCGAAGTAGCGGACCGTCTCGGCGGCCGTGAGTCGCGCGTACAGCTTCGTGTTGCCGGAGAGGAAGCCGATGCGGCGCTTTACCTCGTCGGGCTCGCGCACGACGTCGAAGCCGCAGACGCTCGCGCGGCCTTCAGTGGGCTGGATAATCGAGGCGAGCATGCGCAGCAGGGTTGTCTTGCCGGCGCCGTTCGGGCCGAGAATGCCGAGGATCTCGCCGCGGTGGGCCTCGAAGCTCAGGCCGCGGACGGCGTGCACCTCCTCGCCGCGCGCGTCGACGAAGACCTTGTGCAGCCCCTCGGCCTTGATGACGGCTCCGTTGTCGGTCACGCGGCGCTTACTCCCTGTTGCTTATACACCACGGATTCACACAGATGCCGCAGATGGGGCCGCGCCGGCTCTTGGCGGCGCGGAGAATCAGTGCCGATCTGCGCGAATCGGCGGTTCATTCTTCCTCACGCGCCGAACTTGTCGATGCGGCCGGCGTTGGCGAGCAGCACGGGCATCAGCTCCATCATCGGGAAGATGCCGAGGCTGCCCGAGTTGCAGTGCCGCTCGGTGAACCGCTCCAGCCGGTCAGCGCCGCACACGCGCGACCGCACCATGACGGGGACCGGGTGCCAACTGTGCGCCTTGTTCGTGACCGGCGTCGAGTGGTCGCCGGTGACGCAGAGCACGTCGGGCGGGCGCGTGAGCAGCGTCGGGATCATCGCGTCGGTCTCCTCGATCGCGGCGACCTTCGCGTCGAAGTTGCCGTCCTCGCCCGCGGCGTCGGTCGGCTTGACGTGGAGAAAGACGTAATCGTAGTTGGCGGCGTCGTTGACGTAGGTGTTCGCCTCGTCGGCGATCGTCTCGCCGGTGGCGAGCACGTTGAGGCCGAGCAGCTTCGTGATCCCGCGGTACATGGGGTAGGTGGCGATCGACGCGCTCGTGATCTTCCACCGCTCGGGGAACGGGCGGATCGCGGGCGTCTTCGAGAAACCGCGCATCATGATCCCGTTCGCCGGCCGCTCGTCCTGCAGTAGTTCGTTGGCGCGCGCGATGAACTCGTTGGCGATTCGGGCCGCCTTGTGGCCCTCGGCGCGGGCCGCCTTCACCTCGAGGATGGGCGAGCCGTCGTGGTGGGGGTCGGCGTCGGTCAGGTCGCCGTCGAGGCCGTCGCCGCGCATGATGGCGACGAACCGATGCCCCATACCGGCCTTGAGAATGAACTCGACGTCCTCGATATTCGGGATGCGGCGGGCGAGCTCGGCGACGAGCTCACGGCATTTTTCCGTCGGGATGCGGCCGGCGCGGCGGTCGGTGATGATGCCGTGCTTGTCGTACGTGGCGAAGTTCGCGCGGGCGCACAGGTCGCGCGGCGTGATCTCCATGTCGACGCCGGCCGCCTCGAGCACGCCGCGGCCGATCTCGCTGGTGATCGGGTCGTAGCCGAAGAGCGCCAGGTGGCCGGGCCCGCTGCCGGGCGTGATGCCGGGCGAGACGGGGATTGCGCGGCCGCACGCAGCTTCCTTCACGAGCTCGTCGAGGTTCGGCGTCGCGGCCGCCTCGAGCGGCGTGCGCCAGCCCGTCTCGGCGGTGGCCGTGTCACCCAGGCCGTCCATAATGAGAAGTACGATCGAGCCGCCCTCGTCGAGCAGCAGGGTATCGAGCAGGCTTTCGGGGATCATGGCGGACGCCTCCACTGCCTGTCACGCGTGCGGTTGCCTCTTAGCACAGCGCTCCGACGGGCCGCAAGGCAATTCGGCGCTGCTACGGGCCGGCCGGGTCGTCGGCGGCATCACCCTCGGGCGTAGGCTCTTCGCGGCTGCTCTCAGGCGGGGTTTCGTCGCCCGCGGGCTCCTCGTCCAGGCCGCCGATCTCCTCGACGAACTTGAGCGCTTTCTCGTGCTTCGGGTTCATGGCAAGCGCGAGCCGGAGGTAGGCGAGCACCTCGGCCTTCTTGTGCGTGCTCGTCGCGGCGAGGTAGGCGACGTCGGCGCCCATCGTGCGCGTCTGCTCGGCGAGCTCATCCTGTTCGCGCGCCGCGTAGGCTCGCGCCAGCAGCTCGTAGACGTGCGGGTCGTAGAGGTTGAACTGGAGCGCGCGCTCGAGGACGCGGACAACGTTCTTCCAGTCCTTCTTCTCCTCGTAGAGCGGCGCGAGCTGACGAAGCGTTGCGTACGGGGTGTGCTCGACGCTGATGACGTGCTCCAGAGCGGCGATCGCCTTGTCACGCTCGCCCTGCTTTTCGTAGACGGCCGCGAGCTTGTGGCCGATCTGCGCGTGCCCCGGGTAGATGCGCAGCGCGGCCGTGTAGTGGTCGACCGCTTCGTCGAACCGCTCGGCCGCAGCGGCGATATCGCCGAGGTAGGCGTGGGCGGCGAAGTCGTCGGCGTCGAGCGCGAGCGCGTCCCGGCAATGGCGGCTTGCCTTGTCAGCGTTCCCGGCGACGAGCTCGAGGTAGGCGAGCGCCGTGTGCGGCTCGGGCATCGACGTGCCGAGCTCGATCGCTTTCTCGGCATGCGCGCGCGCCTCGCCGGCGAGCCTCGACGCGTCGGGGCCTGAGGCGTCGGCGAGCTTCTGGGTCAACGCCTGGGCGTAGCGCGCGTGGGCTGCGGCGTCGCCCGGCGACGCGTCGACGCGGGCCTTGAGCCGCTCGGCGTCGTCGAGGATGAACAGCGGCGACGCGCCGAGCGCGTGGCCCTTGCCGACGATGTACGTCTTGACGCGGCGTTCGAGCTCGGCCTGCGGTATGCCGCAGACCGCCTCGATCACCTCGGCCGTGCGTTTGCCGTCGCGGTACATGCCGAGCATGGCGACGATCGCGTCGCGGCCGAATTCCTTGTAGAGGTACTCGGTCGTGAGCGCCGCTTGCGCGTAGGCCCACTGCTTCTGGTTCATCGTCCGCGGGCGCGTGAACCAACTGCTCAGCTCGTCGAGCGGCACGACCTCGTCGAGCACGGCCGCGCGCACCGTCATGCGGTCCCAGTCCATCGGGCGCGGCCCCTTTTCCCAGCAGACGGCGAGCCCTTCCGTGAACCAGAACGGGATTCGCATCTTCGTCTGCTGGAGCGTGACGACGTGCGTGAACTCGTGCTCGAAGACGCGCCGCCAGTCGAACCCGCCGTTGCGGGGCGAGTCCATGGCAAACACCTTGCCGAAACATGCGCCGACCGTCGCGATGAACGGCACGCCCGCGATGCGCGCGGCGAACCGGTCGTGCGTCGGGAACACCTCGATGAGCGTCTTCTTGGGCGGCTCGAAGCTGAAATGCGCGCACACCTCGTCGTAGACCTGCTCGCAGATCTCCGGCAGGAAATGGTCCAGCACGAAGTCCTTGTCGCCATGCCACTTCATGATGAAGTGGTCGGTCTCGCGCACGACGTACCCCTGGCGGATCTCTTTGAGCACCTTGCTGAAGTTGAGGGTGCGGTGGTTGTAGCTGTCGAGCTTGAACGCGGTGTTGAGCGCGTCCTCGGCCTCGGCCTCGCGCCCCTCGCGCAGCAGGATGACGCCGAGACTCGTCCAGGCCGGGGCGTACTTCTCGTCGAGCTCGATCGCTTTGCGGAGCAGGGCGAGCGCGTCCTCGTTCTGGCGGCGGTACTCGCAGGCGGCAGCGACGATCTCGTAGCCGCGCGCGTACTTCGGGTTGATGGCGAGCACTTGCTTCATCGTGCGCTCGAAGGCGCTCGTCTCGCCGAGCTGCTCGTAGTACGAGGCACGCTGCGAGAGCGACTCGAGCGAGTTCGGATTCACGCCGAGCGACGTGTCGAGCGCGTCCTTGGCGGCGGCGTACTGCTCGTCGAGGATGCGCATCCGGGCGATGAGGTTGAGCGTCTCGACGTGGCGCGGGTTGACGGCGAGCGCGGCGTCGCAGTGGCGCTGCACGTCGCTGAACTGCGACCGCTCGAAGGCGATCTCGGCGAGCCCGACGAGCGCGCCCGTGTGCCGCGGGTTGATCGCCAGGATCTCGGCGAACTCCTTCGCGGCATCGGCCGGCTGGTGGCGCTCGAGGAAGAGCTGGCCGAGCCACAGGCGTGCCGGGATGTACGTGGCGTCCTTTTCGGTCGCTTTGACGAAGCAGTACAGCGCGTCTTTCGGGTTGTCCGTGTAGCGGCAGGCGACCCCGACGTGCGTGAGCACGCGCGCGGTGAGCTCGCGTTCCGTGGCGGCCGATTCGTAGATGTCGTAGACGCGGTAGAACGCGTGTTCGGCTTCCTCGCTCTTGCCGCTGTCGGCGAGCGCGCGCGCAGCGCCGATCATCGCCTCGACGTGCGTCGGGTCCACCTCGAGCGCGCGGCCGTACTCGGCCGCGGCCTTCGTGTAGCGGCCCGTGTAGGCGTAGAGCTCGCCGAGCAGCGCGTGTGCGTCGGCCGAATCGCGTTCGAGCCGCAGCGCTTTGAGGCAGGCGGAGATGGCGTCCTCGTACTCGCCGACGGCGAACGCCGCGCGCGCCTCGCCAAGGTACGCGCCGAAGTGCTCACCCTCCTCCTTGCCGATCGTGCGGAACGACTCGAGCGCCTCGTCGTAGTCACCGCGGCGCAGCTTCACCTCGGCGAGCAGGAGGCGCGAGTCGACGTGCTCGTAGTCGAGCTCGACGTTGCGCTGCGCCTGCCGCTCGGCCTCATCGAGCTTGCCCCACCGGAGGTCGAGACGCGCGAGCCGCAGCCGGGCATCGAGGTGCGCGTCGTCGGCCTCGAGGATTCGCTCGTAGAGCCAGGCGGCCTCGTCGAAATGGAGGTACGATTCGCAGAGCTGGGCCAATCGGAGGGCGAGATCGGGTTTGAGCTCGTCGCCCAGCAGCGTCGTGAGTTCAGCGCGCACCTCGTCGGGTTCGGCGTCGCTGGCAAGCCGCAGCTCGAGTATCTTCGCCGGGTAGTCGGCGTTCTCCGGGTGCTTCTTGAGGAGCATGCGGTAGACGTCGGCCGCCTTGCCCTCGAAGCCCCACTCGGTGCAGACCTCGATGACGGTCGCCCACTGCGTGTCCGTGAACACGTCGGCATCGAGCGCATCCTGGATCGCGCGGCGGCACTGCTTCTCCTTGCCGGCGACTTGCGCGAGCAGGTTGATCAGCTCGAGGCGGGGCAGCGGGTCTTTCGGGTCGGCGGCAATCGCCCGATCGTAGAGGTCGGCGGCCTGCGTGTAGTGCCCCTGCTTCTTCTCGGCGGCGGCCTGGTCGAGCAGGTCTTGCACGGAGGCGGCGCCGCCCTCCTCGACGCAGACGGCGGCGACCGGTGTAATGAGAAGCACGGCAACAAGACAGGCGGCGTGCAGCGCTTTCATGCTCGCCTCACCGGCATGGTGGTCGCTCGGGAATCGGTCATCGGGTCGCTGCCGCTCAGGGCCGGGCGGCCTGTCAGTCGGGCTCGACGACCACCGGCTTGGGCGACAGCGTCTTGAGTAGTTCGACGCAGTTTGCCTGCTCGAGGATCCGGTGGAATTCAGAATTGAAGCGCAGCCATTGCTTGTTGACCCGGTTCCCGTAGGTTCGCAGGAAACCGCCGAAGAAGTCGAAGCGCAGGTAGCGCTTGGCGATCTCGCGCGGCGAGTAGAAGCGCGCGAGCGCGTTCCAGGTCTCGAGGTGAAGCTGGAGCGGCGACATGTTCTTCGGCTTGAACACGACGTGCTGCGCGTCGTAGAGGCTCCAATCGCGCACGAGGATTCGGCCCTCGCTCTCGAGCTGGTGGTACGTCTCCGTGTCGGGCAGCGGGCAGAGGATCATGAACTGCACCGTGTCGATCTGCATGCGCCGCGCGAAACGGCTCGTGTCGCGCATGGTGCGGACCGTATCGGTGTCGGCGCCAAAGACGAACATGCCGTGGATGCGGATCTTGTGGGCGTGCAGCTTGCGGATGCAGCGCTCGATGTCCTCAAGGCTCTGGTGCTTGTTGTAGAGCTTGAGTGTCTCGGGGTTGATCGATTCGAGCCCGACGTAGACGAACCGGCAGTTCGAGCGCCGCATCAGGTCGAGCATCTCATCGTCCTTCGCCACCTCGACCCGGACCTGGGCCGACCAGCGGGGCGTGACCTTGCGCTCGATCATGAGCCGCATGAGCTCCTTGGCGCGCCGGCGGTTGGCGATGAAGTTGTCGTCGACGAAGAAGGTGAAGAACCACCGCTTGAGCGCCATGGCCTGCTCGAGCTCGTCGACGATCTTCTCCGGGCTGCGGAACCGGTAGCGGCGGCCGAACATCTTGGTGACCGAGCAGAACGCGCAGTTGTACGGGCAGCCGCGCGAGGTCATCACCGGCAGGATGCGCATCCGCCGCCAGCCTTCGATAAGCGTGAGGTCGGGAATCGGCAGCGTATCGAGATCGACCAGGTTAGTCTGTAGCGGGTTGTTGACGCAGCCGAGCTCGGTCCGGTACGAGAGGCCGGCAATGCTCGTGAGCTCGTGGCCCTTCTCGAACTTCTCCAGGAACTCGAAGAACGTGTCGTCCGCCTCGCCGCGCAGGACCCAGTCGGCGTGCTCGAGCGCCTCCTGCGGCCAGGCCGTCGGGTGTGGACCGCCCATCAGCACCGGCAGACCGCGCTGGCGGAACTTGTCGGCGAACGCGTACGCTCTCGGCGCCGTGGTGGTGATGGTGGAGATGCAGACGAGGTCGGCGTCGCACGCGGCGCGGAAGTCCACCTTTCCGACGTCCTCGATATAGACGCGCACCGTGTGGCCGAGCTCGCGGGCCCGGGTCGCCATTGTCGGCAGACCCATCCGGGGCATCTTGAACTTCGTGTAGACGTGGATGCCCGCAGCGCGCGGCTCGATGAACGTGATCTTGAGCATGGTGGCCTTGCCTTCCTGGTGCTCGCGCTCCGCGACAGCGGATGCAACACCCCGTATAGGCTACGGTCGGACGGCTGCGCGGCGCAAGGGAAATGTTCACCGGTCTCCCCGCCGCGTGTTGCAATCAGGCGGCGTGTGTGGTTGACTGTGCCGGCACGCAGATGGGATGGGAGGTGCTCAATGACTCGCGGCATCCACAAGGCCCGGCTTGCCCGGCTGTTCCGGAGACTCAACGGCGTGGCCGACGCCGTCTTGTTGCAGGGCGACCCGCAGTTGCTTCGGTGGCTCACCGGCACGCCCGAGGGGATGGCCGTCGCCACGAGGAAGGGCGTGACGATGATCGCGCACCCGATGTTCGCCGAGGCGTGCGCGCAGACACCGTGGCCCGTTGTCGTCCTCTCGGAGAGGGTCAAGCAGCCCCAGGCCATCCGCGACGCGCTCGATGGTGCCAGGAAGGTCGGCGTCCGGTTCCACTCGGTGCCGCATGGCCTCTGTCTGCATGTCAAGAAGATGCTCCGTGGGCGAACGCTCGTCGACATCGGCGAGCACGTCGACCGCGTGCAGCGCACGCGCGACGAGGTCGAGCTGGCCGACCAGCGCCGCTCGTGCCGGATCGCCGCCCGCGCGGCCAAGGCTGTGCCCGCCATGTGCCAGGAGGGGATGACCGAGATCGACCTGCACGGCGAGATCATGTTCCACATGGCCGAGCAGGGTGCCGTCGGCCACGGCATGGTCGCCTTCGGCCCGCACACGTCGCATCCGCACGTGGTGACGGGCAAGCGGCGCCTCAAGAAAGGCGACTTCGTGATGGTCGACTTCGGCTGCATGGTCAACGGCGTCGGCTCGGATATCACGCGCACGTTCGTTTTCGGCAAGGCGTCGGCCGACCAGAAAGCCGTCTATCGCGAGGTCTGGAAAGCGTCGCAGCTCAGCTTCGGACTCGTCGAGAAGAAGAAGGGCGTCCGCGCGATCAACAAGGCGATCGACGCGCTGTTCAAGCGCGACGGCTTCGGGCCTTTTATCCATTCGGTCGGCCACGGCCTCGGCCTCTTCGGGGGCGCGTTCCACAACGTAGTCGGCGCGGTGAACACCATCGAGCCCGGCATCTACATCCCCGGTTTCGGCGGCGTGCGGATCGAGGACGACATCGAAATCACCGCCCCGGGCGAGTACGAGCTGCTCACCGGCGCCAGCCCGCGCTCGAAGCTCATCGAGATTTGACTCAAGCACGGACACGTGCAAGAGGTCGCCGAAAGACAAGCGAGGAGCATCTCATGACGGCTGATGAGGGCACCGGCCATCGGCCCGAGCTCGATAACGAGGCACGCCGGATTTGGGACCGCAACGCCGAGTGGTGGGACGACCGGATCGGCGACGGCAACGCCTACCAGATCGAGCTGATCGAACCGGCTCAGGAGCGGCTGGCGAAGATCGAGCCCGGCATGATGATTCTCGACGTGGCTTGCGGTGCGGGGCGGTTCACGAGGCGGATGGCCGAGATGGGCGCGCACGTGGTGGCCTTCGACTTCAGCGAGCGCTTCATCGAACGCGCCAAGCAGCGCACGCCGGCTGACGTGACCAACATCGAGTACCACGTCGCCGATGCAACCGACGAGGCGCAGCTCCTGGAGTTCGGCGCGGGCCGCTTCGACGGCGCCATGGCGACGATGGCGCTCATGGACACAGCCGACATCAAGCCGCTCTTCCGGGCGCTCGCCGCGTTGCTGAAACCGGGCGGCTGGTTCGTCTTCTCCGTGCTGCATCCCTGCTTCGAGACGGCCGAGCGGCGCCTGTTCATGGAGATGACCGAGGACAGTCAGGGCCGGATGCGCCGGCGAGGCGGTGTGACGGTCCTCAAGTACCTCACCCCGTGCAGCACGCTGGGCGAGGGCAGCCCGGGCCAGCCGGAGCCGCAGTACTACTTCTTCCGGCCCCTGTCGGTGCTCTTTGCCGCCGGCTTCGAGAATGGTTTCGTCGTAGACGGGCTGATCGAGTCGGCCTTCGCACCTGGCCGGGGCGACGGCCGGGCGGTCAGCACGGACAATATGCCCGAGATTCCGCCGATCCTCGTGGCCCGGATGCGGCTTGCGCGCGATCAGGAGGGGTGAGCAGAACGGGCCG
>Ga0315545_1002237_pt1 | contig 17707 bp, 18 predicted proteins | sample SalMarSW160210MG_FD_203096 | JGI IMG/M metagenome (GOLD analysis project Ga0315545, IMG submission 203096) | Salt marsh sediment microbial communities from the Plum Island Ecosystem LTER, Massachusetts, United States - Salt Marsh Sediment SW1602-10 ...
AAAGGGCCGAAATTCTTGCTAATTGTAGCTGATTTATGTTAAAATGATAGTCCCCAAAGGAGGAATTATGCCTAAAATTTACTTACTTGATGTAACTAACCGTGACGGCGTACAGACCGCCAAGCTTGGTCTTTCCAAGCTGGAAAAGACGATGACCAATATCTACCTCAATGAGATTGGGGTTTTTCAGTCCGAGTTCGGCTTCCCCACCACCAAGCACGAGTCCCGCTATCTGAAAGCCAATCTGGAGCTGGCCGAGATGGGGGTGCTCAAGCCTATTCGCCTGGAGGGGTGGATAAGAGCCATCGTCGACGATGTGGAGCTGACTTTCGAGAGGGTGCCCGGTATAAAACACCTGAACCTTTCCATATCCACCTCCGACCAGATGATTGAGGGTAAGTTCCAGGGCAGGAAGACCAAGCAAGGCGTTATCAATGACATGACGGCGGCGGTTGATGCCGCCTGGGCCAGAGGCGCCGAGAGCATCGGCGTTAACGCCGAGGACGCCTCAAGAACCGACCTGGATTACCTGGTTGAGTTCGGGCTGGCGGCTAAGGAGCATAAGGCGACCCGCCTGAGGTATTGCGATACCCTGGGCTACGATAACCCCTTCACCATCTATAAGACCAACAAGGCCTTAGCGGAAAGGGTAGGGCTGCCCATTGAGCAGCATTGCCACGGCGACCTGGGAATGGCGGTGGCAAACTCCCTGGCCGGGGCTAAGGGGACGATAGACGGCGGGCAGGACGCCTATATCAACACCACCATCAACGGCATCGGGGAGAGGGCGGGCAACGCCGACCTGGTGACCGTCATTCTGGCGGTGACCAAGTCCAAGGAATTCGCCGAAAGGTATCAGTTCGGCAATAAAATAAAGTTGTCCAAGGCCTGGAAGATAGCCAAATTTGCCGAGTACGCCTTCGGCGTGCCCATTCCCATCAACCAGCCCGGTGTCGGCGCCAACGCCTTTGCCCACGAGTCGGGCATACACGCCGACGGCGTTCTCAAGGACCCGGAAAACTACGAGCTCTACGGCTTTGAGGAGCTGGGGCGGGGCGACCCCATCAAGGTGGACACGGGCCGGGAGATTACGGCCGGGGAGTACAGCGGCATATCCGGCTTCAGTCATGTCATGGGGAAGATTACGGATGTAGCGTTTGCCAGCAAGGAAGAGGCTAACGAGGTGCTGGAGCTGGTGAGATACGCCAACGTGCTAGCGCATAAGCCCCTGGTCGAAGACGAACTGCTCTTTATCGCCCGCTACCCCCAGGTTGCCAAGAAGCTGTTAACCCTTACCCCCCTGGTGAAGCCATAGTTCGAGAGGTTGAGGCTGCCGAGAGGCAGCCTCTTTTTATTGGTAACAGGACAAACTAATGCCTAACGAACCGCCGGCAATGAGCTTAAAAGCCATCGGCGTCGTCAGCAACGGTATCAAGCAGCCGATAAGGCACGGCTGGAGAGAGGTCGTCTCCGAAATCACCATCAACAGCGAGCTGACGGAAGCCCTGGACGGGCTGGACGAGTTCTCCCACATCATCGTGCTCTATTGGATGCACCAGCTCACCAAGGGGCGCCAGCTGCCGCTAAAGGTCCACCCCATGGGCAACCAGGATTTGCCGCTTACCGGGCGTTTCGCCACCCGCTCCCCCAGCCGCCCCAATCCGGTGGGGCAGGCCACCGTCGAGCTCTTGGGGCGGCGGGGCAATATCCTCAAGGTTAAGGGGCTCGACGCCATCGACGGCACCCCCGTAATCGATATCAAGCCCTATATTCCCGGCTACGATTCGGCCACCGACGCCAAGGTACCCAAATGGATGCCCCGACACTGAGACAGGCGCTAGCCGATATCTACCAGAGGCTGCTGGCCCGCTTCGGCCCCCAGCACTGGTGGCCCGCCGACGAGCCCTTCGAGGTCATCGTCGGTGCTATACTCACCCAGTCCGCCGCCTGGGGCAACGTAGAGAAGGCGGTAGAGAATTTGAGGGGGGTGGGGGCATTATCGCCGCGGGCGTTGCGTAAGCTCCCCCGCGCCGGAGTTGCCGAGCTGGTCTATCCCTGTGGTTACTACAACGCCAAGGCGTTAAAGCTCAAAGCCTTCGCCCTCTGGCTGGGCAATCACTATGACGACGACCTCGATAGATTATTTGCCCTCGATACGCGCGCGCTGCGCCAGCAGCTGCTCGCCGTGCACGGTGTCGGGCAGGAGACGGCTGATTCCATAATTCTCTACGCCGCGGGTAAGCCTATTTTCGTCATCGACGCCTACACGCGGCGTATTGTCAGCCGCCTGGGCTTGGCCCCGGAGAAAGATAGCTACGCTGGCTACCAGGCGCTTTTTACGAAAAATTTGCTTGGTGATGCAAAATTGTTCAACGAATACCACGCCCTGCTCGTCTGCCTGGGCAAGAATGTCTGCCGCCGCCAACCGCTCTGCGCCGAGTGCTGCCTTAAAGAGCTTTGTCGGTTTAGTGCCACCCCAGGTTTTTCGTCCCACCCAATACCCACCCTAAATGGGGTGTAACCCCTTTAAGCCTCTCTTTCACCCCACCTCATTTCCCCCTTTAATAAAGGGGGATTAAGGGGGATTTCCTCACATGTTGGGGGGAGTCCAAGAGGGGGCGCAGCCCCCTTTTGAGAGACGTTTCTGGGTGAGTTGGTGTGGGAAGAACAGCCTGGAGCGGTGGGTGGGAGTAGATGAAATCGGGGTGGGGATTTGTGGTGCCCCATCTTGACGAAGGGTTGAGGGTTGGTTAAGATGGAGGCGGAGAAAAGCATGCCCTATTCCACAGTTATCTACGCCGGGAAAGACCACGTGGCTTACCTCACCCTCAACCGTCCCGAAGCCGCTAACCGCCTCAACCTTGAATTAGCTCAGGAGCTGGAGGACGCCTGCCACCGGGCAAACCAGGAAGACGAAATCTACGTCGTTGTCCTCAGCGGGGCCGGCGACACCTTTTGTGGGGGTGGTGAGGGAAAAAGGGAGGTCTACGGTGTTGCTTCTGCCGTCGCCGCCATCGAAAAGCCGGTTATCGCCGCCATCAACGGCGACGCTTTAGGGCAGGGATTGGAGCTAGCCCTTAGCGGTGACATCAGGCTGACTTCAGATAAGGCGAAGTTCGGCTTTCCCCAACTGGCCCAGGGGCTTATTCCCGCCGACGGCGGCACGCAGCGGCTGGCGCGGCTGGTGGGGAGGGGTAAGGCGCTGGAGCTAATATTAACTGCGGAAACCATCACCGCTCAAGAAGCCCTTGAAATCGGGCTGGTAAACCGGGTGGTGGGGGGTGCTAAGCTGGCGGATGAAGCCAGAGCCCTGGCCGAGAGCATCGCCAGCAAGGGGCCGATTGCGCTGCGCTTTATCAAGGAGGCGGTGAACAAGGGGCTGGATTTGACCTTAGAGCAGGGGCTGCGCCTGGAGGGCGACCTCTACTTCCTGCTCCACACCACCGCCGACCGCACCGAGGGCATCACCGCTTTCCTAAAGAAAAAACCGCCCAAGTTCAAAAACAGATGAGCGATTTCGAGACCATAATCTACGAAAAGAAAAACGGGCTGGCTTATGTTACCCTTAACCGACCCCAGGCCCTGAACGTCTATAACATCAAGATGAGGGACGAGCTTTACGAGGTGCTGGGCGCCATCAGGGACGACGCCGATGTCAGAGTCGCCCTTTTCCGGGGAGCCGGGGACCGCGCTTTCTGCGCCGGCGCCGACCTCTCTGAGTTCCTTACCGCCCCCTCTCCCGTCATCGCCCGCCGGGCGCGCTGGGAGCGGGACATCTGGGGGCTTTTCCTGAGCATAAATAAGCCGTTCATCGCCGCCCTGCACGGCTACGTCCTCGGTTCGGGGGTGGAGATAGCCCTCTGCTGCGACATACGCTTAGCTTCGGAAGATGTCCAGTTCGGGCTGCCCGAGCCGGGGCTGGGCATAATACCCGCCGCGGGGGGGAGCCAGACGCTACCCAGGGTCATCGGCGGGGCTAAAGCCCTGGAGATATTGCTCTCGGGGCGGTGGGTTAAGGCCGAGGAGGCGCGGCGGCTGAAATTGGTGAGCAAAGTGCTGCCCAAGAAAGAGCTGATGCCTGAAGCCGAGAGGCTGGCGGCAAAAATCGCCGGCTTTAATCCCCTGGCCGTGGCCTGCGCCAAGCAGGCTATAACCCGGGGGCTCGACCTGAGCCTGAGTCAGGGACTGGAGCTCGAAGCCCGGCTGGCGGGCTCGTTAGGATAGGAGCAATTTTTTGGCCGAACAGAATCTGGAGGCGCTTGCCCGGGAGGCGGCGGAGCTTATTGCTGCCGCCAGGAAATTGGTGGTCTTCACCGGGGCCGGCATCAGCACCGAGTCGGGCATTCCCGATTTCCGCAGCCCCGGCGGTATCTGGAGCCGCTTCGACCCCGAGGACTTTACCTACCAGAAATTCGTCGCCGACCCCGAAGCCCGGCGTAAACAGTGGCGGATGCTGGGGGAGGGGCACCTGACTACAGATGCCGAGCCCAACCCCGCCCACTACGCCATCGCCGAGCTGGATGGCTTAGGTAAGCTGGACTGTGTCATCACCCAGAACGTGGATAACCTGCACCATAAGGCGGGGGTGCCCGCGGAAAAGGTATTCGAGCTGCACGGTAATGTGCAGTGGGCGGTGTGCTTAAACTGCGGGCAGCGCTATCCCTTCGAGCATATTAAAGCCCGGCTGGAGGGGGGCGAGGAAATCCCCGACTGCGAGCAGTGCCAGGGGATGCTCAAGCCCGACGCCGTCCTCTTCGGCGAAGCTTTGCCTCAGGAAGTTTTGCAGGAAGCTTCTCAGCGCTCGTCCGCCTGCGACCTCTTTATCGTGGTCGGCTCGACCTTAGTTGTCTACCCCGCCGCCTATATGCCGCTCTACGCGGTGCGGGGTGGCGCCAAATTAATTATCGTTAACCTGAGCGATACCCCCCTGGATGCCCAGGCGGCTGTTTTAATCAGGGCCAAGGCGGGGGAAGCCATGTCCAAAATAGTGGAGAGGGTGAAGGAGAAGATAGCCGGCTGAAGCGGAGGGAAAATGCCGGAGGGGAAATGAAATGATAATAAGCGAATTTCTCGACCTGTCCGCCCTGCTGGTCCCGGAGAGGACCGCCATTGCCTTCGAGGGGAAGCGCTACAGCTACGCCGAGCTAAAAACCAGGGTCAACCGCCTGGCCGACGCCCTGAGCCGTCTGGGCTTAAAGAAGGGCGACCGGGCGGCTATCATCGAGGTCAACTGCAATGAATATGTAGAGGCTTGTTTGGCTACAGCCAGGTTAGGCGCTATCTTTGTCCCCCTGAACTTCAGGATAAGGCAGGACGAGCTGACCTATCTGGTGAAAAAAGCCGAGCCCAAAGTCCTCTTCGTCGGCAGCCGCTATGTCGAAATGGTGCGTAGCGTTCAACTCCAGCTATCCTCGGTAGAGCACTTCGTTATTCTCGGCGGCGAGCGAGAAAGAATGCAAAACTACGACGAGCTGCTCGAATCCGGCTCGCCTGAGGAAAAAACCTTCGCCGAGGTGAAGGACGAGGATATTGTTATGCTCATCTTCACCGCCGGCACCACCGGCTTTCCCAAGGGGGTTCCTCAGGACCATAATTCCTACAGCACCTACGTGCTGAGCAACGTCGACCCGCCCGATATGGAAGCGCCCGCCGAGACCAACGTTCTGGTTATGCCCCTCTACCACGTGGCCGGGATGCAGGCTCTGATGGCCAGCATCTATGGCGGGCGGACTATCGCCCTGATGCGGCAGTTCGACGAGAAGGAGTGGTTCGAGACGGTGCAGCGGGAGAAAGCCACGCGGGTGATGGTGGTGCCGACCATGCTCAAAAGAATTGTCGAGTACCCCGACTTCGATAAATACGACCTCTCCAGCGTAAAGGTGGTGACCTACGGCGCCGCCTCCTGCCCCTACGAGGTGCTCAAGAAGACCATCGAGCGCTTCCCGGGGCGGGCGCTGATAAACGCCTTCGGCGGCACCGAGACTTCTTCCACCATAGCCGCGCTAAGAGCCGAAGACCAGATAATCACCGGCCAGGAATCCGAAGCGGAAAAAGAAAAGAAGCTGAAGCGGCTGGCCAGTTCCATCGGTCTGCCCATGGCTGATGTCGAGATTCAGGTCAGGGACAAAAAAGGGCGGGAACTGGCCGCCGGCAAAGCCGGGGAGATTGTCGTCCGCGGAGCCCGTATAATGAAAGGCTACTGGAAGGACGAGGAAAAGACCAGGCAAGCCTTTACCGCCGACGGATGGTACCGCACCGGTGACATGGGCTACAAAGACGAAGAGGGCTATATCTACTTAAGCGGGCGCGCCGACGACGTCATCGTCCGCGGCGGTGAGAATATCGGGCCCGACGAGGTGGAGAGCGTCCTTTCCACTCACCCCAGGATCGAGGAGGCGGCCGTAATCGGGGTCAAGGACGAGGAGTGGGGGCAGCAGGTCAGGGCTGTCGTCAGGCTCAAAAAAGGAGAAAGCGCCAGCGAAGCCGAGATTATTGACTTCACCCGTCCCTACCTGGCCGGGTTTAAGCGCCCGACCTCAATAGTCTTTGTCAGCGGCGAGCTGCCCAAGACCAGCACGGGCAAAATCCTGCGTCGAGAACTGCGCGAGAAGTACGGGCAGGCCTAGTCGCGCTCGCGGCGAAGCTCAAAGACCACCGGGTTATCGGGGTCGGGGCAAGCCACCGTGGTTCGGTCGGGGTCTTTTTCCCAGGGGAAGGCGCCGCCGTACATCAGCGGCGTGATGAAGGGGAAAAGGGAGGCGAAGGCGAAGAGGCACATGCCCTGGGGCATCTTGTCGCCGACCAGCCACTCGTCGCCCACCTTATGCCCCGCCTCACAGTGACCCTTCTGGCTTATTACCTTGATGCTGACCTGATAGCTTTCTGCCATACTACTCCTCTATCTGCGCCGCCAATAGCTCGGCGATGTCCATAACCTTGAATTTCTCCTCGGCTTCCTTGGTCTTGATGCCGTCGTCGAACATCTGCAGGCAGAAGGGACAAACGGTAATAACCTTTTGCGCTCCCGTCTCCAGCGCCTGCTCGGTGCGCATCTCGTTGATGCGGCGGCCCTCCTGTTCCTCAAGCCACATGTGCCCCCCGCCGCCGCCACAGCAGAACGCCCGCCGCTTGTTCCTCTCCATCTCCTTAAGCTTAATGCCGGGGACGGCTTTGATGAGCTGCCGCGGCGGCTCGTAAATATCGTTGTATCTCCCCAGGTAGCAGGCGTCGTGGTAGGTGACTATCTCGTTTAAGCCCTTATTAATCTTGAGCTTGCCCTCTTTGATGAGCTGGGCGATGAACTCGGTGTGGTGGATAACCTCATAGTTGCCACCGAACTGGGGGTACTCGTTCTTGAGGATGTTATAGCCGTGGGGGCAGGCGGTGACGATGCGCTTGACCCCGTAGTTCTTTAGTATTTCGATGTTCTTCTCCGCCTGCATCTGGAATAGATATTCGTTGCCCAGGCGGCGGGCCGGCTCGCCGCAGCAGCTTTCCTCCGTGCCCAGGATGCCGAAGTTGACGCCGGCGGCTTTGAGCAGCTTGGCCACCGACTGAGATATCTTGGTGCTCCTTTCCTCCAGGGCGCCGGTGCAGCCCACCCAGAACAGGATGTCAACATCGCTGTCATCGGCCAGAACTTTAAGCTCCAGCCCCTCCGCCCAGTCCGTCCTCGAAAGAGTCGTTCCCCGCCAGGGGTGGCCTCTGTCTTCGATGCTCCTCAAAGCGCCTTCGGCCGTTTCCGGCATGGAAGCCTGCTCCATGACTAGGTTTCGCCTCAGGTCCACTATTTTATCAATGTGGTCCACCCACACCGGGCATACTTCGTCACAGGCGCCGCAGGTAGTGCACGCCCAGATTTCATCGAGCTTGATGACGTTTTCGGCCAGAGGCAAGTTGGGATTAGCCGGAGCTGGTTCGCCTTTGGCTTTAGCCTTCACCAGCTCGGGACCTACCTGGAGCAGGTGATTCTTTAAGTCTTGGATAACCTTCTTGGGGTTGAGTTGTTTGCCGCTTAGGTTGGCCGGACAAAGCTCCTGGCAGTTACCGCAGACCACACAGGAGTAAAGGTCCAGGTTCTGTTTCCAGGTAAGGTGGTCGATGGTAGCCGTGCCCAGGGTCTCCGCCTTCTCCAGGTCGATGGGCTGCAGGGCGCTGCGCGGCCGTTTGCGCAGGATGCCGTTGAATATGGAGGCGATGATGTGCAGGTAGCGGGTGTAAGGGATGATGGCCAGGACGAAGACCACCGTCAGCCAGTGCGCCCAGAGGAAGCCGAGGTACCAGCCCTCGGTGCCGGCACCGGCGGTGAACAGGTTACTGACCCAGGCGCTCACCGGGGGCAGTAAAGTATGCCCCAGCCCCGCCGGCGCCAGTCCCAGCGAAATCTTGGTAGCTATTTCGAATACGTAGGTCACCGGGTGGACGAGCACGGAGAGGAGGATAATCATGGCCTCGGTGGTCTGTTCCCCCTTGAGCCGCTCGGGCCGGATGATATAGCGCCGGATAATACCCCAGGCGGCACCGATGAAGATGAAGACGGCAAAGAAGTCCATTACCCAGACCGAATAGAAATAAAACTGGGTATCTTCCAGACCTATCAGGCCTAAGCCTTCCGTTAAGATAATGAAGAAGAAATAGAAAATGATGGAGATAAAGAAGCCCCATACCATCAGGGCGTGGCCTAACGGCGCCCGGTCCTTCAGCCGGAAGTTCTTGAGCTGGCAGAGCTGGCTAATGACGTAGACCGTCGTGTCCCAGAGCGCTCTGGCCCGGTTTTTCGAGGGTGTCTCCTTCTGTCCCAGAAACATGTACTGCCAGAGCTGCCGGAGACGGTAGAAAAACAGCCCCAGGGTGATTAATAACACTCCCCAGAACAGTGCGTAAAAGAGAGATGTTCCTGGCATAAAGATATCCGCTGACATAATTTCTCCTATCCAGGTCCAATCAGGACATTAAGATTTAGAATGCTCCAAGATATTTTAGCGCAATCTGATGACGGCGACAAATATTCCTATAGCTATGGCTAATATATCAAGCGAGTGGAAAACGGCATCGTATTTAAAAAGCATGTTACCGGGTATGCTGGCCAGGTAGCTTACGGGTATGGCGACAGCCCCAATCAGAGCCAGCCATTTGCCGCGTTTGCGGTTGACGGAAAGACCGACCACTTCGCCGATAGCGTAGCCGATGCCGCCCGCCAGTATTAAGTTGACGTAGATGTAGGGCAGAAATCCCCGCAGTATCCCCCAGATAAAGCCGGTGGCGATAGCCATGCCCAGCGCCGTGCCGGCCGCAATCAGGTATTTTTTAGCGGAAAGGCGGTAGGTGGGTAGCTTGGTCACCCTGGCGCAGTCGGGGCACTTGGCCCCCACCGGTGTCTCCACCATGCACTTGGGGCATATCGGCTGGCCGCACTTGCCGCAGCGTAAATTGGTTTCAACGTCGGGGTGAAAGGCGCATTTCATCGGGCAGGATTAGTCCTTTCCCGCTTTTTTGGGTTTTGCCCGCTGCTGGTTTATCCAGGTTTCGCGGTCCCTGATGTCGCGGTCGAAGAGCAGGCGGTTGAGTAATAGCTCCCCCGTCGGCACCGAGGCCGAAACCTGTGTTCGGCGCGGGGTCAGCCGCCTGATGACCATTATTATAAACATGGCGACAAAGCCTAGAATCAGCTCCAGCGGCTCGCCGACCGCCCAGCTGACGATGGGCATAGCGGCCACGGCGATGCCTATTCCCTCCGGTATTCTACGCACGGTAAACAAGTTGATTATCATAATTGCCAGGAAGGCTATCAGCGACCAGGGTATTAATCCGTTCACCAGGGGGACTATCAGCGCCACTCCCATGATGGTGGAAATGCCCCTGCCGCCGCTGAAGCGCAGAAAGACGGGCCAGTTGTGCCCGACAACGGCGGCGATGCCTATGATTACCTGCTGGGTTAGGTCCAGCCCTACCAGGTGGGCTACCCAGACCGCCGGCATCGCCTTGCCGGTGTCAAAGAAGCCTACCATGATGGCTATCCAGCGGGCACCGACCTTTATCAGGTTGGCGCCGCCGACATTACCGCTGCCGTACTGCCTGAGGTCTATCCGCCGCGTCCACCAGGCGGCCAGATAGGCGGCGGGAATGGCGCCCATAAGGTAGCCGCCGACCAGTAACAGGATGAACTCAACAAGCATAGACTCTCCTCATAAGATAAGGTTGGGGTTTCTCTCTTTAGCCAGGGCGATGAGCCTCTCGGCGGCTTCCAGGGGGACGTCGGCGCCGCCGATGGCGGTCTCCTCCTCGGGCTCTATGCCGTGAAAGTCGCTGCCGCCCGTGGCGATGAGGTCGTGTTTTTGAGCCAGCGCCACCAGGCTCTCGACTTCTTCGGCGTTGTAGTCTTTGTAGTAGGCTTCCATGCCCACCAGCCCCGCCGGCTTAAGTTCCGAAATCAGCCCCTCGGGGTCTTCGGTGGTGAGGGGGTGGGCCAGCACGGGCAAGCCCCCGGCTTTGACGATTATGGCCGCCGCCTCGGCGGGGAGCATCTTTTCCCGTTCGACGTAGGCGGGCTTGCCGTGCCCCAGGTATTCGTCGAAGGCGTCTTTGAACGAGGGGACGTGGTCCTTTTCCATCATGGCCTGGGCGATATGGGGGCGGCCGATGGTGCTGGTGCCGGCTATCTCCAGGACGCGCCGCCATTCGATATGCACACCAAGCTCATCCAGTTTGGATACCATCTGCTCGGCGCGCCGCAGGCGGGAATCCTTGAAATCCTCCAGCTTGGCCAAAAATTCGGGGTCGTTGTAGTCGATAAAGTAGCCCAGGATATGCACCTCGCCCTGGGGGATGTCGGTGCTTATTTCGATGCCGGGTATGACGGTAAGATTGGGGAAGCTCTGCGCCGCCGCTTTAGCGGCGGCAATACCGTCCACGCTGTCGTGGTCGGTCAGGGCGATATAGACCAGCCCCCGCGCCGCCGCCTCCCGAATAACCTCGGCGGGACTCAGCCGGCCGTCGGAGGCGGTGGAGTGCACGTGGAGGTCGACCCGACCCAAGGCTAGTCCACCTCCCGGTAGATTCGTTCGATGCTCTTGGCCCGCCCCGTGTCGGCGATATCTACCATTACGGCATTGAGGGCGGACTTGCCCTTGCCCACCGACAGGCGGTGGTGGACGCCCGTCAGGAAGCGCTGGATGACGGCGTCGGTGTCGTCGCCGATAACGGAATCTATGGGACCGGTCATGCCGATATCGCTGACATAGGCGGTGCCCCCGGCTAAAACCTGGGTGTCGATGGTGCCCACATGGGTGTGGGTGCCCAGGACGGCGCTGACGCGCCCGTCCAGATATCGGCCCATAGCCACCTTTTCCGAGGTCGCCTCAGCGTGGAAATCGACGATGATAATGGGCTGTTCGAGTTCACCGAGCAGCTTGTCCATAGCCTGGAAGGGACAATCGAGGTTGCCGATGAAGGTGCGCCCCATTATATTGACCACGGCTACCTGCCCGATGGCCATATAGCCCCGGCCCGGCACCCCGGGCGGGTAGTTCAAGGGGCGCAGGATGGGCATCTGTCCCTCTAGATAGGGGAAGATTTCCTTTTGCGCCCAGATGTGGTTGCCCGAGGTTATCACGTCGACGCCGGCATCCATCAGCTCCCGGGCCGTTTCCGGGGTCAGCCCGATGCCGCCGGCGGCGTTCTCGCCGTTGGCGATAACCATGTCCAGGCTGTATTGCTGGCGGAGGTCGGGCAAAAGATAGCTTGCCGCCTTCCGACCCGGCTTGCCTACGATGTCACCGATAGCTAATATCAGCATTTTTCCTACTTGGCGTAATCTACGGCTCGGGTCTCCCGGAGCACGGTAACCTTGATTTGCCCCGGGTATTCCAGCCCTTCTTCTATCTTTTTGACGATGTCCCGCGCCAGCCTCATCGCCCCCAGGTCATCGATCTCTTCGGGCTTGACCAGGATGCGGATTTCGCGGCCGGCCTGAATGGCATATGATTTTTCCACGCCCTTGAAGTCGTTGGCGATGTCTTCCAGCTCCTTGAGGCGCTTGAGGTAGCGGTCCAGGGACTCGCGTCTGGCTCCGGGTCGGGCGCTGCTGATGGCGTCAGCCGCCGCCACGATAAAGCCCCAGACGCTGGTGGTATCGGTCTCGAAGTGGTGCTCGCCGACGCCTTGGACGACCTCGGGGGACTTATCCCACTGCTTGACCAGGTCGGCGCCGATAGCGGCGTGGGGACCTTCCACCTCTCTATCCACCGCTTTGCCGATGTCGTGCAGTAGCCCCGCCTTCTTGGCGGTAGCCACGTTGACGCCCAGTTCCCCGGCAATCATGCCCGACAGGTGGGCGACCTCGACGGAGTGGTTGAGCACGTTCTGCCCGAAGCTGGTGCGGTACTTGAGCCGCCCCAGCAGCTTGACCAGCTCGGGGCGCAGCCCGTGCACACCGACCTGGTATGCCGCCTGCTCGCCCGCGTTCTGGATAGCCGCCTCTACATCTTCCTTGGTCTTAGCGACCACCTCTTCGATGCGGGCGGGGTGGATACGCCCGTCCTGAATAAGCTTGGTCAAAGCTAAGCGGGCTATCTCCCGCCGCACCGGGTCGAAGCTGGAGAGGGTTACCGCTTCCGGGGTATCGTCGACGATGAGGTCGACGCCCGTCGCCTGCTCCAAAGCCCGTATGTTGCGCCCTTCGCGCCCGATAAGCCTCCCCTTCATCTCGTCGCTGGGGAGGGGGACAGCCGCCACCGTTGTCTCCGATACCACATCGGAGGCGCAGCGCTGTATCGCCTGGGAAAGAATGTCCTGAGCTTTCTTATCGGCTTCCTCCCTGAAGTTGGTCTCCCATTCCCGCAGGCGCCGCGTGGTCTCCTCTTCCATCTCGGATTCTATGGCGTCGAGGAACAGCTTTTTAGCCTCGGCGGTGGACATGCCCGAAATCATCTCCAGTTGCTTTAGCTGCTTGGCCTTGATTTCGTCCAGTTCGCTGCGGACCGCGGCGGCCTCCTTTTCCTTGTTGGTCAGGTTGCGCTCCCGCTGCTCCGCGCCTTCCAGCTTCCTGTCCAGGGCTTCCGTCTTTTGCGACAGGCGGTTTTCCTGGCGTTGCAGCTCGGAGCGCCGTTCCCGGTAGTCGGCATCGGCCGCCGACTTTGTCTTGTCGACTTCCCGCCTCGCCTCATTGAGCGTTTTCTTAGCTTCTTCGCTGGCTTCGGACTCTATCTTGGCTGCTTTTCTTTGAGCTAATCGAATCTGGCGGTTGACGGCAAACCTCCGGAAGAGGAAGATAGCCATGCCGCCGAAGACGACGCCGATGACGAAGGCGAAGAAAACAGCCAGTATTCCCGTCATTGTCATTTTATTCCCCCTTATTTTTACTTTTCCTTGCCCCGGGGAATAGGTTACGGATAGCTAATACTAACCACTTTGCCCCTTTGGGGTCAAGGTAAGAGTCTATCTTTGACCTACTCCTTCACTTCCTCCCAGACCTTTTTTACGGTATTGTTTATCACTCCGTAGCCGAAGCCACGGCGCTTGAGATATTCGCCGAGGCGGTGGCGGAAGCCCTGGTAATCGACTGCGGGCAGGCTGCGCGCCCTGGCTATCGCCGCCTGGTAGGCGCTGCCTTCGTCATCGACGTCGGCCACCACCCGCTCGATGACTTCGTTGGCGACACCCTTTTGCTTGAGCTCATGGCGGGTCAGCCACTGGCTGCGCGGGCTGAAAGACTGGCGGTTTTCCTTCCAGAACTGGGCGAAGGCCAGGTCGTCGACCAGGCCCTGCTCTCTGAGCCTGGCTATGGCCGTTGCCACATTGTCCTCGCCGAAGCCGCGCCGCCGGAGCCGCTCTCTCAGCTCGGACTCGCTGCGCGGACGGTAGGCGAGGTAGCGGAGGGCAGCGTCGAAGCAGCGCTGGGACAACTCGGCGCCGGCCAGTGCTTCGATATCGCCCTCGGAAAGCTCCTGCCCTACCTTCAAGTTCTCTTTTACCGCCACCTCGGCTTCCAGGCTGAAGGCGAACTTTTCGTCTAAGAATATATTGACCCGCCTCTTTCGCCTCTTCCCCTCCCCGATGGCGGTGACCCTTTTCATCCTTTTTCTCTCCTAAAAGACATAAGGCCAAGGCATTGCGCCTCAGCCCTATATATTATCCGTTTATATTTTAAAATTGCTTATTAAGGGTTATGGGTGATGACGGCTGAGGCTCTGACCTGCTGCTCGATCTCCTCGGCAAGCTCGGGATTCTCACTCAGGTAGTGTTTGGCGTTCTCCCTCCCTTGCCCCAGGCGAACATCACCATAGGAGAAAAAGGCTCCGGACTTCTTGACTATCCCCTGCTCCACACCCAGGTCGATAAGGTTGCCTTCCTGGCTGATACCGTGGTCGAACATGATGTCGAATTGAGCCATTTTGAAGGGTGGGGCAATCTTATTCTTGACCACCTTGGCCCGCACCATGTTGCCGATGGCGACATCGCCCTGTTTCAGGGTTTCGATGCGCCTTAAGTCTATCCTCACCGAGCTGTAGAATTTGAGAGCCCTGCCCCCCGGCGTTACCTCGGGGTTGCCGAAGATAATACCCACCTTCTCTCTCAACTGGTTGATGAATACCACGGCTGTGCCCGATTTGCCGATAGCGGCGGCGAGTTTCCTCAGGGCTTGAGACATGAGGCGGGCTTGTAAGCCGACATGGGCGTCTCCCATCTGCCCCTCGATCTCAGCCTGGGGTACCAGTGCCGCTACACTGTCGATAACGATGACATCAACCGCCCCGCTCCTTACCAGCGCTTCGGTGATTTCCAGGGCTTGTTCGCCGGTATCGGGTTGAGAGATGAGCAGGTCATCAACATTGACACCACAGTTGGCCGCATAGTTGGGGTCCAGAGCGTGCTCGGCATCGATGTAGGCAACCGTGCCCCCGAGTTTTTGCGCTTCGGCAATTATGTGCTGGGCCAGAGTGGTTTTCCCTGAGGATTCGGGGCCGAATATCTCGGTAATCCGCCCCTTGGGGATGCCGCCGATGCCCAGCGCCAGGTCCAGCGCCAGCGAACCGCTGGGGATTGCCTGCACCTTTATCAGGGGGGCTTCCCCCAGCTTCATCACCGAGCCTTTGCCGAATCGCTTTTCAATCTGGCTGATAGCCAGTTCCAGCGCCTTAACCTTTTCTGTGGTCATATTCGCCTAGTTGAATAATAGCACAGACACCCCCCCAAAACAAGCAATTGCGGTCGTTTTATGTCGTGTGGGGAGAGTGGTTTTTGGGGGTCTTTTTCCCACCCAATACCCACCCTATAGAGGTGTCACCTCTATATACTTCTCTTCCCCCGCTCCCCACCCCGATTTTATCTATACCCGCCCGCCGCCCTTTAAGGTAAAGAGGGGCTCTGCCCCTCTTAAATACCCCGTGAGGTTGGGAACTCAAAAGTGGCGTCGGTCCCACATAATCTATTTGGGGGGAGTTAAAGAGGGGGCGAAGCCCCCTCTGGAAAAGACGTTTATAGGGTGGGTCGGTGTGGGAATAATTACCTGGGGGGTGGGGGGCTAAAGCTCAAGGTCAGCCACAGGCGGCGGCTGGCGCTTGTGTCCGGCGGCGGCGAAGATGGCCTTAAATTTCTCTTTGAGTGCCGCTGAGGCTTCACCAGAAGCCAGATAGCGGTCGAGCTCGTCGTAGCTAAACCCAAGCTCCTCCTCGTCGGTCTGCCCCTCCCATAGTCCTGCTGAGGGGGGCTTATCTATAATCGGCAGGGGAATGCCCAGAAACCGGGCCAGCTCTTTTAGCTGCCCTTTGAGCAGGCTGCCCAGGGGCTGAATATCAACCCCGCCGTCGCCGTACTTGGTGAAGTAGCCCAGGGCAAGCTCATCGCGGTTGCCCGAGCCGACCACGAGGTAGTTACGCTGGTTGGCGAAGTAGTATAGGGTGAGCATTCTTAAGCGGGCCTTGAGGTTGGCTTGAGCCAGGCGGCTGATGTCGGGTGACGCTTTCTCGTCGGGGAGCGCTTTGAGCAGGGTGTCGTAGCTGTCATCGAGAACCACCGTCTTGGTCGGGATGGAGAACCTTTGTGAAAGTGCCCGGGCATGCTCTATATCCTGATTGTGGCTATGGCAGGGCATAATCACGGCCAGCGTGTTCTGCGGGAAGGCGCGCTGGCAGAGCACTGCCACCACCGAGGAGTCCATGCCGCCGCTCAAGCCCAGCACCACCCCTTGGCATTTTGCCGCTGTTACCTGTTCCCTTATCCAGAAGGACAGACCTGCGGCTATCTCTTCTGAGTTCATCGGTTGTTGCTCCAAGTTGCCAGTAGTATACTACCCTGTAGCTATCAGGTCAAAGGATTTGAAGATGCCGAACGCTGACCTTATCCTGCACAATGCCAACGTAATAACCATGGAACCTGGCTGTCCTGCAGCGGAACTGGTGGCTGTCAAGGGCGACAGGATTCTATTGGTGGGCGATAACGAAAGGCTGGGGGAGGTGGGGGGGGCTAAGACCAGGGTTATCGATTGCGGGGGCAGGACGGTGGTGCCCGGCTTCAACGACGCCCACTGCCATATCCTCGGCTCTATCCGAAAGCGGCGCACTATTGACCTGAGTCCTGGGTCGGTTAAATCCATCGCCGACATCAAAGCCGCCGTCAGGAAGCACGGCCTTAGTACTCCGAAAGACCAGTGGATTATCGGCGCCGACTACCACGAGTTCTACCTGGCGGAGAAGCGCCACCCCACCCGCCGCGATTTGGACGAGGCGGCGCCGGAGCACCCCGTGGTCCTATTCCACCGCTCGCTGCACGCCAGCGTCCTCAACAGTATGGCGCTGGCGCGGGCGGGCATCACTAAAGAAACCCCTGAGCCGGAGGGTGGTGTTATCGATAGAGAGCTCGACACGGGCGAGCCGAGCGGGATTCTCTTCGAGATGTCGGCCTATGTCCGCGATAAGTTGCTGCCGCCGCTGTCCGAAAACGAATTGGCCGAGGGTATAGCCTCGGCCAACAGGCACTACCTTTCCCTGGGCATTACTTCGCTGCAGGATGCTTCGGTGAGCAACGACTACGCCCGCTGGAAGACACTCAAGCGTTTTCAGGATAACGATAGTCTCCAGAGCCGCGTTTCGATGATGTTCGGCTTCGACGCCTTGAGCCGGTTCCAGGAAAAGGGTATGGTTTTCGGCTCGGGTGACGGCGGGCTGCGGCTGGGCGGGCTAAAGATTCTGCTCAGTGAGGCCAGGGGGAGGTTGCAGCCGCCGCTGGAGGAATTAAGGCAGCAGGCTTTAGCCGCCCACGAAGCTGGCTTTCAACTGGCGATGCACTGCGTCGAGCCGGGCACGGTGGAAGCCGCTATCGCCACCCTAGAATATCTCGCTGGTCAATCGTCTCTAGCGGAACGCCGTCATCGTTTAGAGCACGTCTCCGAGTGCCCGCCCGAATTGCTTCAGCGTCTGGCGAAGCTCGGAGCGATGGTGGTTACCCAGCCTGTTTTTATCTACCACAACGGCGAGAGGTATCTGGCCACCGTTTCCCCGGAAAGGCAGCGCTGGCTTTATCGCATCGGGTCTTTTATTAGTAGTGGCTTAACGGTGGCCGCTGGCTCGGATTCACCGGTGGCCCCCGATAACCCGCTGCTCGGCATCTACGCCGCCGTCACCCGTCGGGCGGAATCGGGGCAACAATTGCTGCCCGAGGAGGCTATATCTGCTGAAAAGGCATTATCTATGTACACCACCAGCGCCGCCTA